>ERZ1027243.1462-NODE-1462-length-11221-cov-6.016120_pt1 | contig 11221 bp, 10 predicted proteins | sample MGYA00519243_ERZ1027243 | MGnify/ENA primary metagenome ERZ1027243 (study PRJEB26926, sample SAMN06164727) | human gut metagenome | biome: ENVO:00009003; feature: ENVO:2100002; material: ENVO:00002003 | host: Homo sapiens | place: USA | collected 2012 ...
GGCCCACTATCTGCGCCTTGACACGTGCCGTACAGAAAGATATTGATGTGGCGGCAGAGGCTTTGCAGTTTGCCAAGCATAAACGCATTCATACTGGTATCGGTACATCTGACTCGCACATTAAGTATAAATTCAATTCCAATCGCGAAGAAATTATAGAGCGTGCAGTGGCTGCCGTAAAGTATGCACGTAAGTATGTGGATGATGTAGAGTTCTATGCCGAAGATGCAGGCCGAACGGATAATGAATATTTGGCACGGGTGGTAGAAGCTGTTATCAAGGCAGGTGCGACTGTGGTGAATATTCCCGATACAACGGGGTATTGCTTGCCTGATGAGTATGGCGCGAAGATAAGATATCTGATGGAACATGTCAACGGTATTCATAATGCCATTATTTCTACTCATTGCCACAATGACTTGGGCATGGCTACTGCCAATACAATGGCTGGCGTACTGAATGGTGCCCGCCAGGTGGAGGTAACCATCAATGGTATTGGTGAACGTGCCGGCAATACTTCTCTTGAGGAAGTGGCGATGATTATCAAATGTCACAAGGACATAGAAATCGAGACCAACATCAATACACAGAAGATTTATCCAACCAGCCGTATGGTGTCCAGTCTGATGAACATGCCGGTGCAGCCCAACAAGGCTATTGTAGGTCGCAATGCTTTTGCCCATTCGTCGGGTATTCACCAGGATGGTGTGTTGAAGAATGTACAGACTTACGAAATCATTGACCCGCATGATGTGGGTATTGATGATAATTCCATCGTATTGACAGCCCGTAGCGGACGTGCAGCCTTGAAGAATCGTTTGTCGATATTGGGAGTACAGCTGGATCAGGAGAAGCTGGACAAAGTGTATGAAGAGTTCTTGAAACTTGCCGATAAGAAGAAAGATATCAATGATGACGACATTCTGGTATTGGCAGGGGCAAATCGTACGCAGAACCACCGTATCAAACTGGAATATCTCCAGGTGACCAGTGGGGTGGGGGTTCGTTCGGTTGCCAGTTTGGGATTGAACATCTCCGGTGAGAAGTTTGAAGCCGCTGCCAGTGGAAACGGTCCGGTAGATGCCGCTATCAAGGCTTTGAAGAAGATTATCGACCGCCATATGACATTGAAGGAATTCACCATCCAGGCTATTAGCAAGGGTAGCGACGATATGGGTAAGGTACATATGCAGGTGGAATACGATAATCATATTTATTATGGGTTCGGTGCCAATACGGATATTATCGCGGCATCAGTGGAAGCGTACATCGACTGTATCAATAAGTTCAAGATGTGATTTTAATCGTAAATTGTAAATAGCTAAATTGTACATAAAGAGATGAATACATTATTTGATAAAATCTGGGATGCCCATGTGGTACAGAAAGTGGAAGACGGTCCCACACAGCTTTATATTGACCGGCTTTATTGTCATGAAGTAACCAGCCCGCAAGCCTTTTCGGGATTGCGCGAACGTGGAATCAAGTGTTTCCGTCCGGAAAAGATTTTCTGTATGCCCGACCATAACACGCCGACGCATGACCAGGACAAGCCGATTGAAGACCCGGTTTCAAAGACTCAGGTAGATACACTGGCCAAGAATGCGGAAGAGTTTGGATTGGCCCATTTCGGCATGATGGACAAGAAGAACGGAATTATCCATGTAGTAGGTCCGGAACGCGGGCTGACCCTGCCTGGCATGACCATTGTCTGCGGTGACTCGCATACTTCCACCCACGGGGCGATGGGAGCAGTGGCTTTCGGTATCGGTACGAGTGAAGTGGAAATGGTAATGGCCTCGCAATGTATCCTTCAGACCCGTCCTAAGACAATGCGCATCACTGTTGACGGCAAACTTGGCAAAGGAGTGACGGCAAAAGATGTGGCATTGTACATGATGTCGAAGATGACGACCAGCGGCGCTACGGGATATTTCGTGGAATATGCCGGAGAAGCTGTGCGCAGTCTGACTATGGAAGGCCGTCTGACCTTGTGCAATCTGAGTATAGAGATGGGTGCCCGCGGCGGTATGGTTGCTCCGGATGAGACCACTTTCGAGTACATCAAAGGACGCGAATATGCTCCGAAGGGTGAGGCATGGGACAAGGCATTGGCCTATTGGAAAACATTGAAGAGTGATGAGGATGCAGTGTTCGACAAGGAAGTTCGTTTTGCTGCCGAAGATATTGAACCGATGATTACATATGGTACCAACCCGGGCATGGGTATGGGTATCACACAACATATTCCTACTACCGAAGGCATGGGAGAAGCTGCCCGGACCTCTTTCATGAAGTCTATGAGCTATATGGGTTTCCAACCGGGAGAACCTTTGCTGGGTAAGAAGGTTGACTATGTGTTTTTGGGTGCCTGCACCAATGGACGCATTGAGGATTTCCGTGCATTTGCCTCCATTGTGAAAGGCCGTCGGAAAGCCGAGAATGTAGTGGCATGGCTGGTTCCGGGCTCCTGGATGGTAGATGCACAGATTCGCGAAGAGGGACTGGACAAGATTTTGGAAGAGGCCGGTTTTGCCATTCGCCAACCGGGTTGTTCTGCTTGCCTGGCAATGAACGACGATAAGGTGCCTGCCGGAAAGTATGCAGTGTCTACCAGTAACCGTAATTTTGAAGGACGCCAAGGACCGGGTTCCCGAACACTGCTTGCCAGCCCGCTTGTAGCTGCAGCAGCGGCAGTGACTGGAGTAATTACTGACCCGAGAACGCTGATTTGATGTACGATTGGACGATTTACGATTAAAATTACTTCGTAAATCAAACATCGTTCAACAAAGGTAAATCAAGAGTATTTTCAATCGTAAATTGTAAATCGTAAATACAAAGATGAAGACAAAATTTGATATAATAACCAGTACTTGTGTGCCTCTTCCATTAGAGAATGTGGATACAGACCAGATAATCCCTGCACGTTTTCTGAAAGCTACTACCCGTGAGGAAAAGTTCTTCGGAGATAATTTATTCCGCGATTGGCGCTATCATCCGGACGGTTCTCTGAACAAGGACTTTGTTTTGAACAATCCCACTTACGGTGGACAGATTCTGGTGGCGGGAAAGAACTTCGGTTCCGGTTCCAGCCGTGAGCATGCTGCATGGGCCATTGCCGGTTACGGTTTCCGCGTGGTGGTATCGAGTTTCTTTGCCGATATACACAAGAACAATGAACTGAACAACTTTGTGCTTCCGGTGGTGGTAAGTGAGCCGTTCCTGAAAGAGTTGTTCGACTCTATCTCTGCCAATCCGAAGATGGAAGTGGAAGTGAATCTGCCCGAACAGACCATCACCAACAAAGCTACGGGCAAGATCGAACATTTTGAAATCAATGCCTACAAGAAACATTGCCTGATGAATGGCTTGGATGACATCGATTTTCTGGTTGAGAATAAAGATAAGATAGAAGCTTGGGAGAATAAAAATGAAGCATAATCATCCGAAGATAGAAATCATGGACACTACGCTCCGCGACGGTGAACAGACCAGCGGAGTCTCCTTTGTGCCCCATGAGAAGCTGATGATTGCCCGTTTGTTACTGGAGGAATTGAAGGTAGACCGGGTGGAGGTGGCTTCTGCGCGGGTATCCGAAGGAGAGTTTGATGCCGTAAAAATGATTTGTGACTGGGCGGCACGCCGTAATCTGTTGCCAAGAGTAGAAGTGCTTGGCTTTGTAGATGGCCACACGTCGGTGGACTGGATACATGCGACCGGTTGCCGTGTCATCAATCTGCTGTGCAAAGGCTCGCTGAAGCATTGCACCTACCAGTTGAAGAAGACTCCCGAAGAGCATATCGAGGATATTCTGTCCGTAGTGGATTACGCCAACGAGCAGGATATGGTAGTGAATGTCTATCTGGAAGACTGGAGCAACGGCATGAAAGATTCTCCGGAATATGTGTTCCGTCTGATGGACGCCTTGAAGCAGACCAATATCCGCCGCTATATGTTGCCTGACACGTTGGGCGTATTGAACCCGCTGCAGGTCATCGAGTTCATGCGCAAGATGGTGAAACGCTATCCGCATGCCCATTTTGACTTCCATGCCCACAATGACTATGACCTTGCCGTGAGCAATGTGCTTGCCGCCGTACTTAGCGGTTGCAAGGGACTGCATACTACCATTAACGGCCTGGGCGAACGCGCCGGCAATGCTCCGCTTGCCAGTGTGCAGGCTATCTTGAAAGACCACTTCAATGCCATTACCAACATTGACGAAAGCCGCCTGAACGACGTAAGCCGTGTGGTGGAGTCCTACTCGGGCATCGTCATTCCCGCCAATAAACCGATTGTTGGCGAGAATGTATTTACCCAAGTGGCAGGCGTCCATGCCGACGGTGACAATAAAAGTAACCTCTACTGCAACGACCTCCTGCCCGAACGCTTTGGTCGCAAGCGAGAGTATGCCCTGGGCAAGAACAGCGGTAAAGCCAATATCCGGAAGAATCTGGAGGACTTGGGGTTACAACTGGATGAAGATGCCATGCGCAAAGTGACCGAACGCATCATTGAGTTGGGCGACAAGAAAGAGCTGGTGACGCAAGAAGACCTGCCCTATATCGTTTCGGACGTACTGAAGCACGGAATGGCAGAAGAACGCGTCAGCCTTAAGAGCTATATTGTGAATCTGGCGTATGGATTGAAGCCGATGGCTACGTTGAAGATAGAAATTAACGGAAAGGAATATGAGGAAAGTTCCAGTGGAGATGGCCAGTATGATGCTTTTGTGCGCGCCTTGCGCAAGATATATAAAGTGACACTGGGTCGTAAGTTCCCGATGCTGACGAACTATGCCGTGACCATTCCTCCCGGTGGGCGTACCGATGCCTTTGTGCAGACGGTTATTACCTGGAGTTTTGAAGATACGATATTCCGTACACGCGGATTGGACGCAGACCAGACGGAAGCAGCCATCAAGGCGACGGTGAAGATGCTGAATATCATAGAAGACGAATACGAATCCTAAAAAATGGATCTCATGGAGAAAAAGAAATCGTTTTTTGAGAGGCGTCCTTATGTATGCTATGCGTTGTATGCAGGCTTGCTTTTTGCTTTCAACCTCTTTCTGCGTTGGTGGAGCGGCGAGTTGGATGCGGACGAGTATCTTATGTCAGCCATCAATACCCTTATATTGACAGCTGGTTTTGTGTGGGGTGACCGGTATCGCCGCAAGAATCTTGCAAACAAAAAGAAGATAGATGAACTTTTAAATAATAAAGAAAACAATGGATTTTAAAATTGCAGTGTTGGCCGGTGACGGTATCGGCCCCGAAATCTCTACCGTAGGCGTGGATGTGATGACTGCCGTGTGTGAGAAGTTCGGACATAAAGTGAACTATGAATATGCCATCTGCGGTGCAGACGCGATAGACAAGGTGGGTGACCCGTTTCCCGAAGCCACTTATGAGGCTTGTAAAAATGCGGATGCTGTATTGTTCTCTGCCGTAGGTGACCCGAAATTCGACAATGACCCTACTGCCAAAGTGCGTCCCGAGCAGGGCTTGCTGGCTATGCGCAAGAAACTGGGACTGTTTGCCAACATCCGTCCCGTGCAGACCTTCAAATGTCTGCTCCATAAGTCTCCCCTTCGTGCGGAACTGGTGGATGGTGCCGATTTCCTTTGCATCCGCGAATTGACCGGTGGCATGTACTTCGGTGAGAAATACCAGGACAATGACAAGGCGTATGATACGAACATGTATACCCGTCCTGAGATTGAGCGTATCCTGAAAGTCGGATTTGAATATGCCATGAAACGCAGTAAACATCTTACGGTGGTGGATAAAGCCAATGTGCTTGCCTCTTCCCGTCTTTGGAGACAGATTGCCCAGGAGATGGCACCGCAGTACCCCGAGGTGACAACCGACTATATGTTTGTGGACAACGCCGCCATGAAGATGATTCAAGAGCCGAAATTCTTTGACGTAATGGTTACGGAAAATACGTTTGGTGATATTTTGACGGACGAGGGTTCCTGCATCAGTGGCTCTATGGGATTGCTGCCTTCTGCTTCTACGGGAGAGAGCACGCCGGTATTCGAACCTATCCATGGTTCCTGGCCGCAGGCGAAAGGCTTGAATATAGCCAATCCGCTGGCGCAAATTTTGTCTGTAGCCATGCTTTTCGAATACTTCGACCTGAAAGAGGAGGGGGCGTTGATTCGTAAGGCAGTTGATGCTTCACTCGATGCGAATGTACGTACACCGGAGATTCAAGTAGAAGGTGGCGACAAATACGGTACCAAGGAAGTGGGCGCGTGGATTGTAGACTATCTTAAGAAGTCTTGATAACAGTGTCTCATTACCGTTCTGTTCATCAGTAACTTCTCACTGCAAAGTTCTGCAAACCTTTTGCAGTGTCACTGCAAAGCTGTTACAGTTGCGCTGCAAAGCAGTTGCAGTACCACTGCAAACCTATTTGCAGTAACGCTGCAGCTCGTTTGCAGTACTACTGCAAAAAGCATGCACCATCTTTGCAGTGGGAAGTCGCTGATTGTCAGATATGGTTCTTCCTCCTCATCCTGCCTTCTTCAATCGTTTCATATCCTTTCATCCTCTTTATTCGTGTTAAGCTTTGATAGATGGCAGTATAATCTTTCCTTTCCCGCACGGTTTATTTCTTGGAATTTCCATATCTTTGTCAGCATATCCATGTTACATAAGTGTGTACGGGAAGAATGTATTAGACAGTGAGATTATGGCGAAAATTGCAAAGAACCTGACGGAGTTGATTGGGCATACTCCTTTGATGGAATTGGCTGAATACAGTCGTAAATACGGATTGAAAAGAAATATTGTGGCTAAGCTGGAATCTTTTAATCCGGCGGGAAGCGTGAAGGACCGTGTGGCATTTGCCATGATTGAGGATGCCGAGGCACGTGGGGCTTTGAAACCCGGAGCCACGATTATTGAACCTACCAGTGGCAATACCGGCGTGGGACTGGCGATGGTGGCAACCATCAAGGGATATCATTTGATATTGACCATGCCGGAGACCATGAGTGTGGAACGCCGTAATCTGTTGAAAGCCTTGGGTGCGGAGATTGTACTGACCGACGGACTGGCAGGTATGGCCGGCTCCATTGCCAAAGCGAAAGAATTGCGGGATGCGATACCTGGTGCGGTTATTCTGCAGCAGTTTGAGAATCCCTCCAATGCCAAGGCTCATGAACATACTACGGGGGAAGAAATCTGGACGGACACGGATGGTAAAGTGACTGTTTTTGTTGCCGGTGTGGGCACGGGCGGTACGGTCTGTGGAGTGGCGCGTGCCTTGAAGAAACATAATCCGGATGTCTATGTTGTGGCTGTAGAACCGGCCTCCTCTCCGGTTCTGGAAGGAGGGGAAGATGCACCGCACCGCATCCAGGGGATTGGGGCCAATTTTATTCCTTCCATTTATGATGCTTCTGTAGTAGACGAGATTATTCCGGTGCCCGATGACGAGGCCATTCGTGGAGGACGAGAGCTGGCTTCTACGGAAGGCTTGCTGGCTGGCATCTCATCCGGTGCGGCGGTATATGCGGCACGGTTGCTGGCCGAACGCCCTGAATTTGCGGATAAAATGATTGTTGCCCTACTGCCCGATACGGGGGAACGCTATTTGTCAACAGAACTGTTCGCTTTCGATACCTATCCTTTGGAATAAATACTGAACTATTATATGAAGAAACTTATTTTTTCTTTCTTCTTGTGTGGAGCCACGATGTTCCCTGCCTTTTCACAAACCTATCAGGAACTGAGCGAACGTGCGGTTGCAGCCACGGAGCAAGACAGCTTGTCATTGGCCGAAAAATACATTGAACAAGCTTTGAAAATGGAGCCCGCCAATCCACGCTTTGCTTTTCTCCAATTTAGGAACGATACAGCGTTGGCAGCACCGGTATGAGCAGGCTCTTGACTCGTATACGCTGGCATTGAACATTGCTCCGCGTGCCATACCCGCCCTGATGAATCGTGCCGCTCTTTATCTAGAGTTGGGAAAGGATGACTTGGCCCGGATAGACTATTCTTTGGTGCTGGATATAGAGAGCGATAATCAGGAAGCCTTGCTGATGCGTGCCTATATCTATATGCGGCAGCGCAACTATAATTTTGCAAAGTCTGATTATGAACGTCTGCTGAAACTTGCCCCCCAGAGTTACAATGGCCGTCTGGGGTTGGCTACACTGGAGCAGAAGGAGGGCAAATATGAAGCGGCGCTTTCGATATTGAATGCCATGATTGCAGAAAAAGGAGGAGAAGCTACCCGGCTGACTACCCAGCAATATGCCGTACTTTACGTAGCACGTGCGGGTGTAGAGCAGGATATGAAACATGTGGACCTGGCCATGATGGACTTGGAAGAAGCCATCAAGCTGGATGCTTCGCAGACAGAAGCCTACTTGATACGGGGGCAAATTTACCTTTCTCAAAAGAAAAAGGAGTTGGCAAAACGTGACTTCGAAAAAGCCATTTCGCTTGGCGTGCCGCAAGGTGACCTTAGGGATTTACTGTTACAGTGTAAATAATATTCAACTGTATTTCCGTATCAGTTCCACAAACTCTTTTCCGTATTTCTTCTTTTTATATTCACCGATACCGCTGATATTACCAAATTCTTCTATGGTAGTGGGGCGGGAGGCGCTGAGTAGGTGGAGCACTTTGTCGGACAGTACGATATAGGCAGGAAGTGCTTCCTGGTCGGCAAGGCGTTTGCGGAGAGTGCGGAGAGCCTCGAAAAGTTCCCCACTTTCTGTATTGGGCAATCCCAATGGCAATTCTTTGGTTGGAACTGTAGCCTTGCGTTTACGGCCTCTTGTAGCTTGTACAGCTTCCTCGCGGCGGATGGTGACAAGCAGGGCGCGTGCTCTGCCAAACAAGACATCTGTTCCGCTTTGAGTAATTTTCAGATGGTCGTTTTCATTGTAGGCTATTTCGAAATAGCCGAGTTGCAACATTTGCAGCAGGTAGTCATGCCAATCTCTGGCAGGTACTTCACGCCCGGCTCCAAAGGTCTTAAGGCGATGGTATCCCCTTTCTGTAACTTCAGAACTCATGTTTCCTCGGAGGATGTCCACTAAAATACCGGTTCCTATCTGTTGCTCGGAACGCGCGATTGCACTAAGTGCCTTTTGTACGATTATTGTACCATCGAAACGTTCGGGGGGATTTTTGCATACATCACAGTTTCCACAGTCGCAGGTCGTATTTTCACCGAAATAGCTTAACAGAATGCGGCGGCGGCAGATATCTGCTTCCGCATATTGCTGCATGCGTTGCAGTTTTTCCAGGTTGATGCTTTGTTGTCCGCTGTCCGTTGCGAATTTAGTGAGCAGAATGAGGTCGGCCAGTGAATAGAACAAAAGGGTGTCACTGGGCATTCCGTCTCGTCCGGCACGTCCTATTTCTTGATAGAAACTTTCAATGCTTTTGGGCAAATTGTAATGAATTACCCAGCGCACATTGCTTTTGTCAATTCCCATTCCAAAGGCAATGGTGGCGCATACCACTTGCACGCGATCATTGATGAAGTCGTCTTGTGCTTCATCTCTTCGTGCCGACGACAGTCCGGCATGATAGACTGCTGACTTTATCCCTTGTTTTTGAAGCATTTGTGCCACTGTTTCAGTCTTGCTGCGGCTCATGCAATAAATGATGCCGCTCTCTCCCGGATGGCGGGCGATGAAGTCGAGGATGGCTTTGCTTTTTTCCTTCTGCTGGTAACCTCTTTTTACGGTGAGACTCAGGTTGGGACGGTCGAAAGATGAAATGAAAATTCTCGGTTGGTTGAGGTGTAGCTGTTTAATAATATCTTCACGGGTTATTTTATCGGCTGTGGCAGTAAGTGCAATGATGGGAACCTGGGGAAACAGTTGGTGAAGGATGTCCATCTGTGTATATTCCGGACGGAAATCGTGTCCCCATTGTGAGATGCAGTGAGCTTCATCAATGGCGAAAAGGGAAATATGCATATCCCTTAACAGATAGTTGGCTTCCGCCAATAATTTTTCAGGAGAAATATATAGCAGTTTCAGCTTGCCTTCCATGCATGCACGTCGTAGGGAAGCATTCTCTGTTTCATCATTATTGCTGTTCAGTGCACCGGCCGCGATACCGTTTGCACAGAGCGTTTCCACTTGGTCCTTCATCAAGGAAATGAGTGGAGAAACCACTACCGCCGTGCCTTCACTCAATAGGGCGGGAAGTTGGTAGCAGATGGATTTTCCACCTCCCGTAGGCATCAGTACCAATGCGTCTTTACGGTCCATCAGATGGCGTATGATGTCTTCTTGTAAGGGGCGGAAACTGTCGTAACCGAAATATGTCTTGAGCGTTTGTTGCATAATCTGGCAGTATGGATTTCTTCCGGCAAAGGTACACTAATTATTGCATATACTACAAATGGAAAGTCATCAAGATTTTGTATCATATGAGTTTCTGCAAAAGGTTAAAGTTTCTTATTAATGGCTGAATTGACCTACTTTTCAACCTTTTTCGTTGTTTATTTATCAAAAATATATACGGGAAAAGTTGTGTATTAAAAAAAAATGTCTGACTTTTGTAAAGTCTAAGGGGCTAACCCTTTGGCTTTTCCGATTTTAAACAACCCTAACCAGTTAATTCAATGAGTGATTTAGAAAACAATGCCCAGGAAAAAGGAACGAAGAAACGTCCTTACAACCTGCGCGAAAAGAAAGAAAAGGATGCTGCCTACCGTTCTTTGATAAGGCCGGAATTGGCAGATGAGTTGTATGACAAGATATTGAATATCGTTGTTGTACAAAAGAAGTACAGAGATGCTGATTATTCCGCTAAGGATTTGGCGAAAGAATTGCAGACCAATACTCGCTATTTGTCTGCAGTGGTGAATTCACGCTTCGGCATGAACTATTCTTGCCTGCTGAATGAATATAGAGTAAAAGAAGCGCAGCATTTGTTGACAGACAAAAGATATGCTGACAAGAATGTAGAGGAGATCAGTACGATGGTCGGCTTTGCAAATCGTCAGTCTTTTTATGCTGCTTTCTATAAAAATGTAGGTGAGACTCCTAATGGATATCGTAAAAGACACGCAGAAAAAGAAGCTAAGAAGAAATAATTCTGTATGACTGAATGAATAAAAAGGAAATATTCCGGAACAGTTGTTTCGGGATACTTCCTTTTCTTCTTTTTTAATACCAATCTATATACTCCCGACACATGAAGAACTGTCTCTTATACACATCTGACGC
>ERZ1027243.1464-NODE-1464-length-11213-cov-5.197616_pt1 | contig 11213 bp, 15 predicted proteins | sample MGYA00519243_ERZ1027243 | MGnify/ENA primary metagenome ERZ1027243 (study PRJEB26926, sample SAMN06164727) | human gut metagenome | biome: ENVO:00009003; feature: ENVO:2100002; material: ENVO:00002003 | host: Homo sapiens | place: USA | collected 2012 ...
ATTGCTGAATTTATAGTTCGATGCCATTATTCATCACCCAGATACAGTATAGCATATCTGGTAAGACGGTTAAAGTGTTTTACTAGATTTTAGTATTACTGGTGCAGCGGAAGCGGTTCGTATCATGCACTCATCCCGGCGGCAGCCGAAGCGTGGGGGCTGCCGGTCTCCGGCTGCACGGCATCAGAGCCGCAGCGGATCACGGACGCGCTTTCCAGCGGCAAGCTGATCGTTGCCATCATGTCCGCTGGGCATTTTACCTCGTCCGGGCATTTCATCGTGCTGCGCGGCGTCCAAGATGAAAAGATCCTCGTTGCCGATCCAGCCAGCCGGACGCGGAGCGAACAGAGCTGGGATCTGTCCATCATTTTGAATGAAGCCAGCAAAGCCGCCGGTTCCGGCGGGCCGTTCTGGATTGTTGGATAGCACAGCCCCCGTTCACTGGTGTGAACGGGGGCGTATTGAATCGCTGCTTATTTTAGATTCTCGTTATGGATCTCAACAAAAGCGTCAATGACGCGCTGGATGTGCTCCTTCTCCCAGGTCGGATGCAGGAACAGGTTGACGGTGCAGGCGCGCAGGCTCTTGGCAACGGGGCAGACAACACCTTCGTAGTTGATGCCCTTGGGGTTATACTCCTTGGAGCAGAACGGGAACTTTGCCGTGCCGAAGCCGTTGAGCTCCTTGTAGGAACGCTCCTCATAGGCCTCCGGCCACTGGATGCCGTAGCACGGGATCTTGCGCTTCTTCATCTCGTTGACGAACGCAGGTGCGTCGATCTTGAGCGCATCGAGGTTCAGCGTCACAGGATACCACCAGTAGGCGTTCTCACGTTCAGCAGTGTTGACCGGCAGCGCTTTCACGCCCTTGAGACTGGCAAACGCCTCATCATACATCTTGGCATAGGCCTTGCGGCGGGGCATGTTCCAGCTGTCAAAACGGGCCAGCTCATTGATGCCGCAGATGGACTGCACCTCGGTCATGCGGTAGTTAAAGCCGACGCGGGTGTGGATATAAGGCAGGGCTTCCTCCAAAGCCAGCATATTCATTCTGGCCTTGACGTCGTAGCCATGATCGCGGAACGAACGGCATTCCCAGCCGAGGTCTTCGTCCATGGTCAGAACCATGCCGCCCTCACCAGCAGTGGTAAAATGCTTGGACTGGCAGAAGCTGAAGCAGCCGACATTGCCGATGGTGCCGACGGAGCGGCCGTTATATTTGCCGCCGATGGCCTGCGCACAGTCCTCGATAACATAGAGGTTATGCTTCTTCGCAATGTCCATGATGCGGCCCATGTCACAGACGACACCGTACAGATGCACGACGACGATGCCCTTGGTGTGGTCGGTGATCTTGCGCTCAATATCGTCCGGGTCAATGGTGTGGTCGGGGGTCACGTCGCAGAAAACGGGGATCGCACCGGCCTGCACGATGGCATAGGAGGACGCGATGAAGGAATACGACGGGACGAGCACCTCGTCGCCGGGGCCGATGCCGAGGCAGGAAATGCCGATATGCAGGGCTGCTGTACCGCAGGAGCAGGAAACTGCCATGGTCGCGCCGGACCACTGACGGAATTTTTCTTCAAACTCCATGCCCTTCTTGCCGGTCCAGTAGCTGACGAGGCCGGAATCCAGCGCGTCGGCCATATCCTGCTTGGTTTTCGGGTCAAACTGCGGCCACATCGGGAAGCCGAGCTCGGCGACGCCCGCGCCGTTCATTGCGATTTCTTTTTTATCCATGTTCATGCACCTCATAAAAATCAGATTGTTTCGCAGCGCTCCGGCTGCAACTCTTACAACTTCAACATACCGCGCGCAAATTATTTTGTCCACTAAAATAAATCGGAAAAGTTTATAAATTTGTACGCGATGGAGAAAACACGCCGCGTGCTTGTTTTTTGCGTTTTGATATGCTAGATTAGATCCATATCGAAGCGAAGGAGGGCGTACCATGATTCAGATTCGGGCGGGTATGCCGTCGGCTTCGTATCAGCAACATCTGAAGGATCAGAACGCGACGCTGCTGTTTGACCTTGTGCGCCGCCGCTCTCCCATTTCGCGTGCGGAGCTGACGAAGGCATCCGGCTTATCGGCGGCGACCGTGACGGTGCTGGTCGATGAGCTGCTGCAAGGCGGCTGGCTGGTGGAGCTGGGGGCCGTCGGGAGTACAGCGCGTGGCCGGAGGCCGATCAACCTTGCGGTCAATGCTGCACGGGGCGCGGTCGCAACACTTGAAATCCTCTCTGACGGCTCGATCCTGAGCGTCTACGATATCTGCCTGCACAAGCTGACGCAGACGCGGAGCAGACTTCCGGCAAGCACAAGTGCGCCGATCATCGCACAGCTGCGCGCACAGCTTGCTGCGCTGGGGCTTGCGGAGGAGCATCTGCTCGGAATCCACATCCTGTATCCGGGCCTGATCGACACCATGACCGAGCGGTTGAGTTTTTCCGCCGTGATCCGCAGCTGGCAGCAGTGTTGTCCGACGATCCTGCCCGATTCCCGGGCGGCGTTTCCGGACGCATATGTCATGTTGTCGAACAATGCTGCAGCTGTGGCATATTCTGCGTTTCTCCGGGATACGGAGCCGCCTCCTCTGCCGCTTCTGGTCATGACCGTACAGGAGGGCATTGACGCGGGCACAGTCCTGCCGGGCGGACGCAGTATGCCGCTGGAGGCCGGGCATATCTCGATCGACCGCAATGGGCCGATCTGCAACTGCGGAAACCGGGGGTGTCTTGAAACATTCTGTTCGACAACCGCTCTGTTTGCCCGCCTGCGGGCGGCTGGAATTCCCGTCAGCTATCAGGATATCTATGGCTCTGACCCGAATGAGGCGGCGATTGCGGAGCTTGTGCTGGCCTTTACATCTGGCGACGAAGCAGTCACAGCCTGCCTGCAACGCTATGGCATGGATCTATGCTGCGCAATCGTGTCGCTGGTCAACCTGTTGGACGTGCGCGCAGTCCGTCTGGGCGGCTTTCCGTATCTTCTGGGTGAGCCGTTCGCGGAGCTGCTGCGCAGCATACTCGCGGAGAAATTTCACATCCTGACCAGCACTGGAGCGCTGAATCTCCAGTTATTTGACTGCAAATACGAGGATGTCCGAAAGGCAGCCGTCTTGCAGACGCTTGAGGCGATCTTCTCGCGGCATTGATGATTTTAGAGAATATTGCTTCTGTAAAAATCAAATAGACATACTTTCGGCCAGCAGCCAATTCCGCTGCTGGCCGATTTTTATATGCACGATCTGCCCGGCTTTCAATTAAGACGCTCCCATTTTCATAATTTACAGAAAATTCACAGGTTCAAGTGGCCTTTTTGTCGTTTTGCGGTGCGTATTGTTATAGAAGGATTTGGAGGACAAACCTATGAGGACAACCATTCAACAGCTTGCAGAATTTCTGACCGCCTGCCGCGGGAACTGGCGAAATGCCTGTTTCATCTCCTGCGGTGTCTGCAAATGTCATTCGCCCTGTTCTGGTTATTTGATGAGCGCAGATGCCGGCGGCAAGCCTGTTTTGATTCCCGCTGCCGAATATGAACGTCTCACTGCGCAGCGGATCGACCCAAGCGAATGCCGCGGCAACATCTCCCGCAGCGCCTTTGAGGATATTTATGCGCTATATCTGAAGCTGACGCGAGGGCTGTCGTTTACGTCCCGCCGGACACTAGATGACTGTATTGACAGGCTTGTCACCCGCGGACTGGTCGCGGAGGGGCGCGGCAGCAGCGAGTATGAAGCTCTCTATGATCTGCTTTCCTGCTTGTATATCGCGCCGGTATCTGCAAATCCGTTTCTGCGGCTCGGCGCGTTTTTGAAGCTCTGGATTTGGAACGGTGCACCGTTCTCTAAAGCAATTCGCCTGTTCTCACGCCCAAAACAGGATGCAGCGGAACGGCAGATCGTGCGGCTGGCGAATCAGGCGCTTCTCAGCAGTGCGGAATTGATCAAATGCGCGGAGCGTGGCGTGCGGACGCTTCACTCTGATGCGCAGCTCATGGACTGCCTGTATGGCGATGAGTTAACCACCAGCGAGAATCTGCCAATCCTGATGGCAGCCTCCCGGCAGGCACGCCCTGTTTCGGCGGCAATCGCAAACCTTTATCTGCACAAGCAGATCGTCTTTGAGCGGTGCTGAATATGAAAAAGATCCTTGCGTGGCCCGCGCCGCTGCTGCAGAAGTGGCTGCTGTCGCTGCTGCTCTGCCTGCCGTTCCTAGCTGTGGCTATTGTTTCCGCATTCTCCGGCGATCGGACGTTTCTGATCCTCAGCGCATTGCTGCTGTTTTTCTGCGGCATCCGCTGCGCAGAGCTTTATGTACTGCTTGCAAATGAGCGCTACCGTGCAGAAGACGGTGTCTGCCTTGCAGTTTCCAGCATTCCATTTCAGCACCAGCGCAGGGTTACACTGCAAAGAGCGGACGGTAATCATATTGTCTTCTGTGTTGAAAAGAACAAGCGGCTATCTGTGGGGCAAACCTATCGGGTTTATTTGCCGACCGGTACGGTCGTCAGTGAGGTCAAAAAAGCGCATCTGCCGCAGCACTATGCGTTGACAGTCGAAAAAATTGAAATAGATTCTATATGTATCGTCCCTGATGCGTCCGAAAAACCAGTTGAAAAAAGTCAACAAAAACCTTATAATTAAAATGCAGATAACAGCTTGACTGTTTATCGTCATGTAGAAGCATCCGGCCGGTTCAGCTTCGGTCGGGTGTGGAGTGCTGCTTGGGCAAGCGCTGCCGCAGGCTGAATAGGGATATCCCGAAAGAAAGCGTCTGTGAGGCTCCGAAGCCGGGGCCTCACTTTTCTGTTTTCCAGTGTCTCGGTATCAGCTTCCCATATATGTCATCCCATAATCATAAAACGGGAAGATCCGAAAGCATTTCGGATCTTCCCGTTTTTTTGTTCTGATATTTTAGATTCTGCAGCAACCCTTGGATGTTACGCCGAGAACGCGGGGCGAATATTTTGTTTGATTCCCGTCGCGGTTTCCTGCTGCTTCGCCCATGTCACCCTTGTTACTTCTTCGACGAAAGCCTTTTCCTTGGCAGAAGCCGAATAGTATCGGATACCAAATTGCCGGCAAACATCGAAAAGCAAGTCTGTGTACGCAATGTCTTCTTGTGTGGGCATTGAAAAGTAGCCGCCCGCCTGCGATGCTAATTCGTCGATCACATATTGTGCATTGTCCTTTTTATCCATGTTCCTGCTCCTCCTCTACTAAGTACTTTGAGAACAGCAACCAAGCATCCTCGTCTGCAAGCATAAAACGTTTCGGTCCTCCGCTCGCTGCGCTGGGGATCCGTTTGGCACCGAAATCTTCCGCATAGTGCTTGGCCAACTCATCTGTTTTTGCGTCAAATACCACATCTCCGCGGCATCCGTTGTCAATGGAGAATTTAATGCCAAATGCGATCAAAGCTGCACCGATTCCGCAATACTTCCGTTCCGCTTTCTTGGTAAGAACGGGGTTGCTTGCTGGTGCGCTCTCTGCGTAAAGAATGTAAACGTATGCTTTACGACCGGAGATCTGATATGCTGCTAAAGCGACCAACTCGCCATCTTCTGTCTTCATTGCATATTTTTGTACAGATGGGTCTGATAAAAGAGGCGAATCCCAATTTGTTTGCCAAAGTGGGGCATTGTGTGTTGCGGAAATGTCTGCTGCTAAGGCTGTATCAATCTTGACCTGAACAGACGAACTATCAGAACAACGCACAATATAAGGTGCAAAAAACACAGCATCATCTCCTTTCGTTTTTTATATTATAACACACCATTTCTGCAAAAGGAAGCAACAGCGCCCATACAAATATCATCTTTTTCAAAGGTTCCCTCTTTTCTATTCGTCATTGATTATTGTTTTGCAGCTTGCTATAGTATTATGAGCGAAAGGGGGGGCATTTATGGACGAAATTGAAATCATAAAACAAAAGCTCATTGAACAGGTCAATCCTATTTGTATTTATTTGTTCGGCTCTTTTGCAAGAGGTACCGCTCATGTGGAGAGCGACCTTGACTTTTATATTATTGTAGACGACGGCGAGAAAGATCTTCACGCCATAGCCGCTTCTGCATATAAAGCAATCCGTGACGTGAAGCAGCGCCCCATGGATATTCTGGTCGGCACAAAAAGCGGCTTTGACGAGCGCAAGGATCAGTTTACTGTAGAAAACGAAGTGTTCCATAAAGGAATTCTGATCTATGAATCAGAACGTTGAAAGAGTGATACGATGGATAGAAACGCCGAAATGAAATGGTACATGGATCAGTTCAGTGGTTCACGCGAACGGTTTTATGAAATCCATATGCAGATGTGCCGCAAGGTTGGCATCAGCTGGAGCAAAGCCACCTCCAAAGAGCGGCAGTTCATCGAGGAAATCACAAGATTTACGTTTGAGCGTGAACAGGCCCAGAAAGCCAGTCTTCCGCTGGATACCGTAAAGCCAATGATCACAGTTGCATAACCGAAGCGGCCGCAGATCTGCGGCCGCTTTTTTCTGCATTTTGCAGAAAAATCGTATTGCCGCCCTATTTTATAAGTAGAGAGTATTCTTCGTCCATCGCGAAATCTATATATAGTTTTAACATAATTGACAATCGCAATATATTGTGCTACTATACTCATGTAATTGATATTTGTGCAGTTCATCGGAACGCAGACCGTATGGTCTGTGCGTGGGGCTTCTCACATTGCACACGTTGGTCAGGTTTGTATTTGAGTGCTGGTAGCATGGTATTTGCCCGCAAGGGGTAGATGTCGCTGCCGGCATTTTTTATATAGATATTCATGCCGGTGGCAGAAAGGAGTGTTATGGCAAAAACGAGTCTTATCGGGCTGATCACGCAAGGCCCGGAATTGCAGCACAGCGCCAAGGGTGAACCCTATGTCCGTTTTTCCGTAGCCGAGTATGTCGGCTTCGGTTCACAGCGGCACACACAGTTTGTTGACGTGTGGGCATGGGGCTACATGGCGCAGCGGCTTGCAAAGTGCAGTCTAGGTAACGGCGATTTTATCTTTTTGAGCGGCACGTTGGAGTTGGAAGAATTCACGAAAAAAGACGGCGTCACAAAGGATAAACGCTTGAAGCTCAGATTGGACGATTGGGCACCTGTTCCGCAAAAACGGAAATCAGGCCGTCCAGCGCAGAATGAAACAGAGGTTTTTCACGTCTCTGCCGAACAGATCGACGGTGACCGGGAGGAACTGCCGGAATAAATCCGGCGCAGCGGAAGAGGAACCGCACCAGATGATTCAGAAATGATTCGTCGGTGCGGTTCCTCTTTTTTGTTTTTCTAAAAAAATGTATTTGAAAGGTGGCAATTTTTTATGAAACGATCCAGTCCCCTTTGGGGCAGTGTCTCTGTCCTGATCGGTGTGGTCATTGCGATCCTGGCGCTGGTGCGCGGCGCATGGCTCGTCCCACTGCTGCTCCTGGTCTTTACGGCGTGGGGCCTGTGGGTGGTCATATTCCAGCTCCAGCCCGCATGGGATTCCATTCGCGGATACCGGAAGAAGGAGCACGACGCCAGACGGCAGCGGGAAGCATCGCTTTACAGTACGGCACAGGCCAACGCCGATGCCATGCAGCTTCTGCTGCGGCACGTAAACCATCGGATCTCTGCGTATCTCAAGTCGGTCTATCCCAGCGCCCGCTGGGAGTGGACGACCGGGAACCCGACCGCGCTCATCATGCAGGGCGGCACCGATCGGATTCGCGTCTATGGCATCGAGGAATACGACTATGCAGACGTTCAGATCGACCGCAATGGCAATCTCTCCTGCAATCTCCTGAAGGTCGTGCCGGTGCAGCCGCGTATGGATGCACCGACGCCGCCGAACCAGCAGCCGGTCGATCCGCAGGTCTGGTATGACATGGAGGGCCGTGAAGTATTGGAGCGCGTGATCGCCGATCTGGATTCCCGCGGTCACAGCAGCCTGACGCTGAAAGAAGACGGCAGCGTGTGTATCCACGAAGACGACAACACGCGGGATGTTCCGCAGGAACATCTGACCGCATTCCCGCCGAAGGTCTACTGGCCGCGTCTGGGACAGGTGCTGGAAAGTGAGGGTCTAACCGCAAGCGTCCATGACAGTGAGATCGCCGTATCATGGTAAATTTTTTAGAAGGGAGTGAAACACACGAATGAAAAGCGGACGCAGTATTCAGGATGTGAGCCGCGAGATCCTGCGCCAGCAGGAGGCAAAGGCAGACTAAGGACTTCGAGTATTTTCTCTGCACGGATTACCCCGGTCACTTCGGCAAAGGCCGCATCCGGGTCAGCGACTGGTTTTATGAGAACTTTTCCAAGGACGCCCGACGTTTTGTGAAAGCCGATTACGCAGCGATTCGGCAGTATGGCAAGCTGCTCCGGCAAATGACACCTGCGCAGATTGAGCATTTGCTGTTCCAGTTTCTGTTTTACCGCTACTGGAATTATGACCTGAGCAAGCCCTTTCAGGAGCAGTTTGAACACAATCAACGCCAGCTGCTTGCATTTCTGTGGGAGCAGTTGGGTCAAAATGGAGGTTATACATGAATCGATCCAGAATCACCGGCGCAATTCTCCTGCGCTGGGACGATTGCACATCCATTCTTTCGAAGCACTTGACAACGCTGCTGCAGCGTCCGATTCAGCTGTGCCACATGGTAGAAGACTACGACTACTGGTGCATCGCGTTAAAAACCGGAAGATTCTCCATCCCGGAGCTTCATGTTCTGCTGGATGCGGTTTCCGCAGCCACGACAGACTTTCCGGATCTGATCCCAGAGGATTCCGACCGGACACGCTCATTCAGCATGGAGTTTTCCCGTGCACTTTTACAGCATTTTTTACACGCAAGCTGGCGCTACGAACATCTCACCGAGGAGTATCTGATAGTAATTGATGCGGACATCTCTGTTCCTGCATGCTGCATTACGAATGCAGTCAAGAGCTGGAAAAGTGGCAAATCAGTCGATAAGACAAGGCGAAATGTACCCCCGCATCGTTTAGGGAGTTTCCATCAAAAAATCATGGTACTTTTTCATTTCAAGAGCTGGGAAAAATCCACGAAAATCAGGAGGTTTTATGAGAACAGGGCTTACCAAAAAGCAAAAGACAACCGTGATTTATTTTGACGAGCATAGCCGCATCATTGAGGTGCAGACCCACAACACCGATCTGAAAAAGCGGCTAACCGCATTTGCGGCGAAGTACCCGCAATGCTGCTGCCAGATTGACGATGACGAACAAGGCGGGCTGACCTTTGAGATTGAAAAAGGCAGATTGAGCTTCCGTCTGACTGCACCGTACAGCGAGGAACGGCGCAGGGCGGCGAGCAAATTTGCAAAAAAGTTACGAAGTTTCTAAACTTGTAACTTGAGAACTCAGGACTCTTTTGCTATAATACATTATGAGCTGATCTATAAACAAGGAGGTGTGGATATGGCAAAGAACAAACTGGTTGCCCCTGTTGTCAAATGGGTTGGAGGAAAACGCCAGTTGTTAGACGAGATTACTCCCCTACTTCCTAAGCGGATCACTTCTTATTGTGAGCCTTTTTTGGGTGGCGGAGCCGTTTTATTTTCTATTCAGCCATCCAAAGCAATCGTAAATGACTTGAATGGGGATTTGATTGCGGTTTACGAAATTATTCGTGACGATGTCGAATCTCTCATTGCAGATCTCAGAAAGCACGAAAACACTTCAGAGTATTTCTACGCAATGCGAGATTTAGATAGAGACAAAGAAGCCTATCAAGCCATGTCAAAGGTTGAGCGTGCGTCACGATTGATTTATTTGAATAAGACTTGCTTTAATGGTTTGTTCCGTGTTAATTCATCGGGGGAGTTTAATTCTCCGTTTGGTCATTATAAAAATCCTAACATTGTGAACGAGCCTGTTCTGCGGGCCGTAAGCAAGTATTTTTCGTCTGGCAATATCACATTTTGCAACGAAGATTTTGCTGTGACACTAAGCAGAGTTGGCAAGGGTGGATTTGTGTATCTTGACCCACCGTATGATCCTGTTTCTGATACAGCAAGTTTCACCGGCTATAATAAAGGCAGATTTGATAGAAACGAGCAAATCAGATTAAAGCAATGTTGCGATGAGCTGACGCAGCGAGGCATTAAATTTATGCTGTCCAATTCTGCCACAGAGTTCATAAAAGAACTGTATAAGGACTACAACATATCCATCGTACAGGCAAAGAGGGCAATCAATTCAGATGCAAGCAAGCGCGGATCGGTAGAGGAGGTGCTGATTAGGAACTATGGGACTGAATGATGCCGCATGGGAAAGTCTATTTGACAAGTATCATATTCTTGATGAGATTGACCGAAATGGGCAGTTCGTCATTTCGGCAAACCAGATAAAAGAGTTCAGAGAACCTCGGTTAATGACCAAGTTTGACCACAAAATAAATCTTCCAAATATCTTTGTTGCTAACAACTTGTCAATTTTGCCGATAACTCGTGGAGATTATGTGATTTCCTCTTTTTCGGCATATAAGGAATTTGAAGAGCCAACCCAAGATGTTCAGCGGATTTCAATTCCAGCACATATTCAGAGTCTAATGCCGCAGTTTCTTGTGAGCGAAGCGATTGCGTTGAATTGCGCTAATGCTTGCGGAATACTTAATGACTTTTTAGAGGACGATGAGCTTGTTCCAACAGTTAGCGGTCGCATGAGTTCTGGCAGTTTTGAGTTTGACATTAACACCTCTTTAGGTACGAAAAATATCACCGTAAGCAATTCTCAAATTGAAATTGATGCAGCATACGAAGGCATCCATTATCTTTCTTTATTTGAAGCGAAGCGGGATTTGTCTGATGATTTTCTTGTTCGCCAACTTTATTACCCGTTCCGTGTTTGGAGTGACCGAGTGACGAAAACAGTAAAGCCTGTTTTCTTGATTTTCTCAAATGGTATGTTCAATCTGTATCAATATCAGTTTGAAGATCCGCAAAACTACAATTCTCTTATATTAGTGAAGCAGAGAAACTATGTAATTGCAACGGAGATTTGTTTGGCTGATATTGAAAATCTTTTGAGAACTGTTCCTTTAGCACAAGAACCAGATATATCATTCCCGCAAGCAGATTGTATGTCTCGGATAGTCAACCTTATCGAGCTGTTAAATGAAAAGCCGATGACTAAACAGGACATTACATCGGAGTATGCTTTTGATGAACGCCAAACTAATTATTATACAGACGC
>ERZ1027243.1469-NODE-1469-length-11181-cov-18.147852_pt1 | contig 11181 bp, 7 predicted proteins | sample MGYA00519243_ERZ1027243 | MGnify/ENA primary metagenome ERZ1027243 (study PRJEB26926, sample SAMN06164727) | human gut metagenome | biome: ENVO:00009003; feature: ENVO:2100002; material: ENVO:00002003 | host: Homo sapiens | place: USA | collected 2012 ...
TGACATGGAGGAACCCAACTTCTTCGGCCTGTCCATCGCCTACGATCCCTATATGCGGGAAGTGGTGCAGGCTGATAGGCTTACCACCTGCGGCGGTGACGGCGGATGCAATATCTGCGGCGGGCTGGGCCCATTTCTCGGTTTCCTACCCTGTTCGCCCCACTGTAAGCCGGAAGTGCAGGAGGACAATGAACTAAACGGAGATTATGACTTTTATCGGCCTATCATTCGGCTGGAGAACTATGATTGACAATAGAAGCTTGATACGAAATAAAGAAAGAGAGGTGCCGACATGGGAGCATGGGGCATAAAAGCATTAGAGCGTGACGAAGGGCTGGATGTACTGGACATCCTCAAAAATGAATATGTACCGGAGCATCCGGTAATGGATCTGGGCGAGATGATCGAACTGATGAAAGAGGAAGTCATGCTGGGATCTGACTTCTCACAAATCGACTTCCTCTTTGACAATACTGCGATGGCTCTGGCGGAGCTGTATTTCCAATGGAAGGATAACGGCAAGCTGGACTACGATCATGAAGAAGCTATATGGGATAAAGTCACCGGTTTCACAGCATCCAAAGAAGCCCTTGCTTTCCTGCTGCGGCAGCTCACCGACATCAAAAACGAGGTGCCGGACGAGGACGGCATCCGTGAGATTGTGGATCTTTGGAAGAACGAGGACAGCGGTGAGATCGCTCCTGCGTGGTTGGAACACTTGAATCAGCTCATTGATCGACTGGATTCAGAACAGGAGGCACGACAAATGTATATCAAAAAATACTGGGGCAACTTTATTGGCGGTTCCGATGACAGTCTGAACCTTGTGGCATTTTTAGAGGATCAGAAAAAGGAGGAGATCCCCCTCAGCGAGATTTTCGCCAAGATCGGTCTGGACAAGCAGAACTGGGACTTTCGCCAAACCGTGGAGTACCTGGAGTTTACACATTCCGATGGTGTGGAGATGGACTTTCACTTCGCCATTGATGTGGTCACCGACCTGGCCGCCATCCTGCTGGAGTGCAGCGTCAGCGGCAGTGTAAACCTTCAGGATCTGGACGAGTACAACACCCCTGCCCGCCACATCCGCATCACCGTCACGCCAGAGGAGCATGACGCCATGAACAAGGCCCTCGCGGATTTTGCCCATAATCCGCTGGAATATGACCTCAGTGAGATGATGGACAACGAGGAGATCCAGGAGATGGCTCGGGATGTGGAGGCGCTGCGGAAGGAACTGTACGAGGCCGCTGGCCGCAACCGGGACTACCATGTGAAAGCGGCGGATGTGAAACCTCTACTCTCTGACTGGAAGGGTGCCGATGGCTGCATCGCCACCAACCGCATCACAGTAGAGGGCCGCAAGGTGGGCTACTGCTACAGGGAGGAGCCGGACGGCGGCTGGGACAGCGGCTGGCGCTTTACCGCCGGTGATGAGAGCGACGAGTACATGGACGACCCTAACAACGCCGGGATCTACAAGCTGAACACGATCTGCAATGACGATCCCGACATCATCCCTTTGCTGAACACCCCCGCTCCCTGCGCCTTTGAGCGGGATGAAAATGGCGTGTTCCAGCAGATCAAAGACTGGAAACCAGATGAGGACGAGGAGGACCCTGATATGGATATTTTGAAGCAGTGCCAGAAGTGGCATGAGGAGGACAAACACCAGAAAATCGTTGACGCACTGGAGGCAATCTCTGCCGAGGAGCGTACCCCGGAAATGGATATGGAGCTGGCCCGCGCCTACAACAATCTGGCGGACTCCAGCGAGCCGGAGGGAAGGAAGCTGCTTCACCAGGCACTGGAACTGATGCAGTCCCATGAGGAGGAACTGGGAGATACTTATTCCTGGAATTTCCGTATGGGGTATGCCTATTATTATCTGGATCAGGAGGGCCGCGCTCTGCGGCATTTTGAAAAAGCTCTGGAACTGCATCCCGGTGATGATCCTAAGCTCAACACCCGACAGGACATGGAGGAACTAATTGACTCGTGCAAAAAGGGTATTTCTCTGCCGCAGTTCTGGGAGTGCTTCCGGGAACGGACAGAGAACTGGTGGGAAACCTTTGCCGAGATGGAAGCAGAGCTGCGCCAGATGATGGACGAGGACAAAGATCACACCCGCGGTGCGGAGATCGTGGCCCAAATGGAGGAAACCCTGAATTTGGTTTTTGACGAGATTTCCTTCGAGATGGGCTTCAACGGCGAAAAGCATGAGCTGATCCTCACCCCGGAGGGGGATAAGGTCAAACTGTTTGAGCTGGTCTACTTCCAGAAGCACGCCCCCAAGGAGGTGCTGGAGCACTGGAATATCCTTGTGGGCCGTCAGCCTCTCCAGAACATCGGCCTGCGTACTGAGGATGGCTGGGACATCTCCGGGGAGGATGTGCAGATCTGGCTGGAGGAGCAGGGTGAAAACAGCTTCGCCATCTCCGCCTACTGTGAAAAGCTGCTGCCTATGCTCCGGGATGAGGAAGGCCGGGCCTGGTGGATGCTCACTACCCTCACCGACCAAGTGCTGGGCGAGATCCCCCACATGAGATACATAGACAGCTTTGATGTGCTGGAGGAACCCAAGGCAGAGCCGTCCTTCCTCCTGTCCCAGCTGCCCGACAAACTGCGGGAGCAGGGCCTGGAGCTCTCCACCGACCCGGAAGCCTATCTGGAGAGCTACCTTGGTTACAAAATGGAACCCAAACAGGACCCGGACGCCGATTGGCGGCTGGATGTAATGGCCGGTTCCACCTGCTGTGTGCCGCTCATCAACGGCTATCTGAATGCCGACAATGATTTTATGGACGATCTCCATGCCGACGGCGCGGTGGCGGGCTTCTTCTGCTATCCCCTGGATACCCTGCGGGAGGAGGAAGGCAGTCAGAAAATTTTCGACTTCCGGGACAAACTGGAGGAAGTGCTCACCGGCGGGGATGGTTCGGAAGTGCTCACTCTCACCGGCGGGGCTACCGGCCTCTACTGTGGCTATGTGGACTTCATCGCCTGGGACATCCAAGAGGCGCTGAACATGGCGAAAGAGTTCTTTGAAGGCACGGACATCCCATGGGCCATCTTCCACACCTTCCGCCGTGAAGCCGGTTCTGTACCCCTAAAGCAACAAGATGCTGGGTCAGAAACTGAGAATCAGGATGACGAGTTGGACGAGGCGCTGACGGGCATGGACTATATTCCTTATACCCAACAGAACGCCGAAGCATTCTTCGCTCAGTTGGAGCAGTGGAACGACGAAGACGAGTACACCCGCTGTATCCAGGCACTGAATGCCATCCCGGAGAACTGGAGGAACTACCGCACCGCCTACGCCCTGGCCCGTGCACTGGAGAACTACGCCATCATCGGGGACCATGACGAAGGTACTTTGAAATCCAAGGGAGACAAAGCCCTTCTGAGGGCCATTGAGGTGCTGGAGTCCGTCCGGGAGGAAGGCCAGGACAAGGCGGAGTGGAATATGCGGATGGCCTATGGCTATCAGTATCTCTACGGCCAGGAGGAAAAGGCCATTCCCTACGCCCAGCGGTGGGCGGAGCTGGACCCGGAGGATGAAAATGCTCCGGCGGTAATTCGGGAGTGTAAGGCGGAGATCCGGAAACGCCAGCGCAGCCGGAAGAAGAAGGCCAAATTCGTGCCCGGTGATACCCCATTTGAGGGCTTCGACCTCACCAACTTCTGGGATGATAATTGGTATGCACTGAAAGAATATGTCAGTGATCCGCCTTCCGATGAGCTGATCGCCAGCGTGGAGGAGGAACTGGGCTACAAGCTGCCCGCCGCCTACATCTGGCTGATGAAGCAGCACAACGGCGGCATTCCGGTGAACACCTGCTATCCCTGCGATGAGCCTACCTGTTGGTCAGATGATCATGTGGCCATCACCGGCATTTTCGGCATCGGACGAGAAAAGAGCTGCTCCCTCTGCGGAGAGCTGGGCAGCCAGTTTATGATCGATGAGTGGGAGTATCCTGCCATCGGTGTGGCCATCTGCGACTGTCCAAGCGCCGGACACGATATGATTTTCCTGGACTACCGAGCTTGCGGTCCCCAGGGAGAGCCTGCGGTAGTCCATGTGGATCAGGAAAACGACTACAAGATTACCCATCTGGCAGACAGCTTTGAGGAATTTGTCCGCGGACTGGAGCATGAATCCCTCTATGATCCGGATGAAGATGTAGAGGATCTTGAGGATGACGCCGACGAGGAGAAAACTGACCGTAAGGGCTCCTTTGCCGGGTCTGTGCTCCTCTCCAAAGCGGAATGGGACAAGGAGCAGTTGATCCGGAATCTACGGGAAGAATGGGGCATCGTAGATGAGGAGCCGGATGAGGGCGACGAAGATGATGAGAACAGCGATGACGCTGTGGTAATGCGGGTCGGCGGCATGATGCTGATCGTGACACTCTTCCACGGTCACATCCCGGACAATGAAGCGGAGATCAACGCCGAAAACAACTATATGTGGCCAGAGGCCGTAGAGGTGGCCAAAGCGCACAAGGCCCATATCATGGTGGCTGTGTTGGGCGAGGAGGAAAAACTGCTGGAACGAGGTAAGCTGTTCACCAAGGCGATGGCAGTGTGCTGCAAGCAGAAATACGCCACCGGTGTCTACACCAGCGGCGTGGTATTTGAGCCTCGTTTCTATGAGGGCCTTGCCGATATGCTCAAAGAGGACGAACTGCCCATCTTCAACTGGGTTTGGTTCGGCCTGTACCGGAGCGAGGGGGGCCTAAACGGCTACACCTACGGCATGGATGTGTTTGGCAAGGAGGAAATGGAGGTGTTGAACACCGACGCTGAGCCGGAGGAACTGCGGGACTTTTTGGCCAGCCTTGCCTCCTATGTGCTGGCGTGTGATGTGACGCTGCAAGACGGCGAGACCATCGGTTTTTCTGCGGACGATAAGCACACCATCACCCGCAGCCCCGGCGTCTCCCTGCCGGAGGAACAGATGACCCTGAAGATCGGTTACGAGCCTATAAAGGGAGATCCGGAGGATGACAGCTGCGACCACTCAGACAATGATGACACGCAGGATGAGGAAGAATTCAGTAATCCCGAAGTCTACACCGAGGAGGAGATGGAAGCCGTCGAGGGGCACATTGAGCAGTATTTCGGCAAGTTCGAGAATGTGTTCCATGAGCTGGTTTCTCCCGACATCCATGTGGACATCTGCGTGGTGCCGCCCTCTGAGGAGCGGGACTACTGCACCCTGGTCACCATGGGCATGGGCGCTCACCGGATGAATGTGCCGGAGGAACTGGCGGAATATAAGCTGGAGCGGGCGGAGCTGGCCATTGCCCTGCCTGCGGACTGGAAGCTGGATCAGGAGTCCATGAAAGACGAAAAGTGGTACTGGCCCATCCGCCTGCTGAAATCCTTGGCCCGCCTTCCCATTGCCAGCGATACCTGGCTGGGCTTTGGACATACCATGGATAACAAGGAGAACTTTGCGGAAAATACGAAGCTGTGTGCCGCCATTCTCACCGGCCCCCAAAGTACAGAGGAGGGCGGCGAGGTCTGCACCCTGCCGGGCGGCGAGGAGGTCAACTTCTATCAGGTCATTCCGCTTTATGAGGACGAGTTGGACTATAAACTGGAACATGATGTAGACGCTCTGCTGAACAAGATGAGGGGGATCAGTTTTGTTGTAAACCCCACTCGCCAGAATGCGATCACCCGTGGCACCCTTTCCAATGATAATTTTGACGGTGAGATGGACGACGCTTCCTATCACCTTGAGAGCATTGAGGAGAAGGAACTGCCTATTGACCCCATCAATGCTTATAACCACATGGCCATCTACCTGCGCTGGTGCATGGAGCACGACCTGATGGGCGAGGACTTCCTGAAAGAATACAGCGAAGTGGCCAAACAGGTCAAAGCCGACCCTGCCAGCGTGGATCTGCGGGAGTTTATCCGGGATGAGCTGGACGGCTGTCTGTTCTCTGTGCTGTTCAATCAGCAAGGCCGTGCCTTTGCAGGCTATTACTACGGAGAGGGCGACAGTCCCTACTATCCTGCCGACATTGATGACTATGCCCTGAAATATTTTGGTCCGTCCCGATACCACTCCAATGAATTTCAACAGGAGGCATACTTATTCATCCCATTTGATGAGAAATACTATCAGACCATGGCTCAAGTGATTGAGGAACGCTTTGAAAACTGGCAGGGACAGGACTTCGACGAGGACACGCTGGAGCCTTCCGAAGTGGCTCATGCCATCATGGAGTATCTGGACTGCGAGTGTACCTATTTCCCATCCATGGCAGATGATGACCCCATCATGTCGGCATACAGCTACGCCCAGCGGCTGGGGGTACGGGAGGGCTTTGTTCCCGTACTTATCCAGGCGGATGATGAAACGCTGTTGGAATGTCTGGTAATGAACGCCGACCCGGAGCATGATGCGGACTGCTATGAATTTGACCTCAAAACGGTAGAGGAGTACCGGAAGAAGATGCTCTCCGCTCCTGTTAAGGACGGAAAGGCGATTTTGGAGGAATTGACCGGCCAGCGCAAGGAAGAAGCCGAGGACGATGATCTGGACTGGGAGGAGGAAGTCCTGGGCGAGATGGAGGGCGGAGAACCCAACGACCGCTTCGCAAACTATTGGAACGATGATACCGGAATGACATATCCGCTCATTCTGGCTAAAATTCCGGTAAAGAACCCCTGGGAGATCTTCGCCTACCTGCCCTTTGGAAATTGGAATGAGTGTCCCGACACACCGGACCTGATGGCAGTGGCGAAATACTGGTTCGAGCAACATGGTGCCATCCCTGCCGCCATGAGCCACGATGAATTGGAGTTTGAACTTCCAACTCCGATCTCCAAGGAAAGAGCTATGGAGGTGGCTGTGGAGCAATATGGTTTCTGCCCAGATCTGGATCAGAATGAGGATGGAAGCATTGGCTCCTTGGCAGATGTCCTGTGGCAGTCCACCGTCTGGTATTTCTGGTGGGATTGATGGGAGGTGCGACCAATGACAGAATATCAGAAAACCTATATCGAACTAAAAAAACAGTTTGTTGCGACCAATGAAGGTCCGGACAGTGTCCGCGCTCTATATACCTTCAAGGAAGAACTTGAGCAGAGTGAGGATCAGCAGGCCAAGGAAGTGCTGGTGGATGTGTATGATCTACTGGACTTCAAGAAGGATGCCTATGAACTGCTCTGCCAAATCGGAAATCGTTCCGATAAAAAGACCCTCAAGCGGCTGGGCACGCTGAAGGACTATGCGGAAAACTGGGGCAATCATTATGCCCTCCCCAAGCCCAAAACGCCGGAGGAAAAGCAGAAAGAGAAGGAACGGCAGGCCCAGCTGGGCCTGCCCGCCTTCCGGTATCACCCAAACCCTCTGGAAACTGGGGCTTTTGAGGAATCCGCAGACGGCGTTGTCTGCGACTGCTGTGGCAAGACGACCCATATTTTCTATACCAATCCGTTCTTTTCCGTGGAGGATATTGCATATCTGTGCCCGGCGTGTATCGCCAGCGGCGAGGCGGCCCGGAAATATGACGGCAGCTTTCAAGATGATTTCTCTGTGGACGATGGCGTAGACGATCCGGAGAAGCTGGACGAGCTGATCCACCGTACTCCCGGCTACTCCGGCTGGCAGCAGGAATACTGGCGGGCCCACTGTGGCGATTACTGCGCCTTTTGGGGCTATGTGGGCGCCAGAGAACTGCGGGCACTGGGTGTGCTGGAGGAGGTGCTGGACGACCCCATGTGGGACGAGGAGCAGAAGGGAATGATCCGGGAATCCGTCAATGGCGGGCATCTGCAATGCTATCTGTTCCAGTGCCTCCACTGCGGAAAACACCTGGTCTGGATGGATTTTGATTGAGGTGGCAACATGGAGAAGAAGGATTTTCCCAAGGGAACCAAGCCCCGTGAGATCTTCGTCTATACCTGTGAGCGGATCGCGGAGCCTTTGAACCCGCTGGGCTACAAATACCGCAAGAGCAAAAATGACATCTACAAAAAAGACGGCATCTTTGTGTTCTCCTTTTACTTTTCCCCCTCCATCCGCTTTGGCTCCACCACTTTTACTGCCTTCTTCGATGTGAGTTCCCCGGTGATTGCCCAGTGGCGCAGTGAGCAGGAAGGGACGGAGGAAACCTATGATGGTATCGTGGGTACCTCCATCGCCCGGCTGACCCACCGGTATGATGACTTCCCCCGCTATGAGGTATCTACTCTGCTGGAGCGGGAACGCTCTATCCAGGAGATTTCCGGGCAGATCCAGGACTATGCACTACCGTTCTTTGCCCGGTTTTCCGACTTGTCGAAGCTGTTGGACGATGTGGAACGGGAAGGGTTCTTTCCCCATCGGAAGGGATTCGATGTTCCAAAGCGGAATCGGGAGTTCATCGAATGCTTCCGGAAGTATCTCCAAAAGCAGTAATCGAATGGGCTATCATACTGGACAATAAATTGGAACTTTTAGAGGTGTATTATGGGACTGTTTTTGAAGAAAAGGGTCGAAATGCCGGATAAAATCATTTTGGGGAATACGGAATTTGTATTTGACCGCAAACTCGGCTTTCATGTTGGAGAATGGACCGTATGGGATAGAAAGACTAAAATTCTCCTTGAGTTTCAGAGCACAGAGGGAAATATAGGCGATATCGTTTTGGAAAAGGTAAATTGGGTCAATGACCATAAAGATACCATTATCCGAGCATTTTTGGATGAGAACGATGACTGTATAGACGTCGTGAATGAAATGATCGAAGATGGAACGCTGGAAGCAGATGGGAAGATTTCAGAAGAGGAGTTTGTAAAAGCACTATTCGTAAACAATGTAACAATATTTGTAAATGGAAGTGAAACTGGCTTTTACATCGATTTGGATGCGGAACCCGACTATTTCATGGGACATTTAGTTTGTATCGAGGTCGACTGCAAATATAAAATTGAAGTCGGCGGATTCAACGGATAACACTTCAAACACAAAAGGCAAATTCTGCGGAAAGGGCAACGCCCGCAGCGGCATCAGAAAGGAGATAAGTACCTATGTCAACCTGGAGCGGAATCCGAAACAAACTGGAGAATGACTACCTGTGCCCGGCGCTCCGGGGCCACATCCAGTATTTTGCCACCAGTTACAGCAAAAGCGCCGACCATGAGGGCCGGGCCGCCATTCGTGTGGACGGCGTGGAAGTGCTGCGGAGCAACTACTACACCTATTTTGAAAATGTGTGGACGAAATTTCATCACTTGCGCTCCACCACGCTGAAAGATCACGACTCCGCAAAAGAGGCCATCAATCAGGCTCATGCCTATGCGCTGGAGCAGGGCACCTTTGACCAAAAGGTGTTCTATGAGGCGTTTGGGATCTTTGACAACCAGAGCATCGAGAAAAGCCTTGTCAGCGAGAATCCCCTTGTCCGTATCTTTGCCCTTCTGGATCGCAGGCTTGGCAAGCGCCGCCTGCTGGCTTTGGAGGACTCCATGGAGCAGGAACTGGACTGGGTGCGGGCTTTCTATGTGATCCGGTTGCAGGCCGAAGGGCTGATGGAAGCGAATAACATTTAGGAGGAACCACCATGTCACAGATCGCGTCCTTTTATCTGATAAAAAATAACCAGCGGCAGGAGTTGTCCGACGGTGACTGCTCCGGCGCGGTCTATATGGCCATCTGGGACTGGTGTGAGAGCGAACTGGATCTGGATGTCCGTTTTCCTGCTCCCCAGACGGAAGACACCCTGGACTGCGCTCTGCTGGAGGGAGAGCTGGCGTCTCAACTGCTGGCAGCTCTGCGGGAGCAGGATCTCCCGGAGCTGGCCGCTGAAATTGCCCCGGACTGGGATCTGCCCACCGAGGCGGTGCAAAGCGGGCTTAATACGCTGCGCTCCCATCTGGAACTGGTGCAGGGCGATGCTGCTCTGCTGTATGAAATGACATGAGAACGGAGGGATACCATGCTGGCAAAGCGGTTTGAACACATTTTACATGATCTGGGCATGGCTGGGCTGGAACACCCTCTGTTCTACCATGCACCGGTGGGCATTCGTTTTAAGATCGGCGGGGAGGAACCAATCTATCTGGATAGGCGTGCGGCGAAGCTGAAAACCAACCCCGCTTATGTTCAGGGGGCGCTGGACCGAGCCGCCGCGATCTATCGGGCACTTCCGGCGGTGCCGGACCTTCTGCGGATCGACGGGTATCCCGATGAAGAACCCGCCGAGTCCCTGCTGACCGTTATCCGGCAGCGAGTGGGCCTCCCAGTTCCCGATGAACAACTTTCGGCCACAGAGCAGGATGAAGATGGGGATACCCATGCACAAGTGCAGTTTTACTGGGATCTCAGCAAGATCAGCTTTCAACCAGAGCTGCTTCTTCGGGAAATCATTCTGGGGGACATCGGCGGCTGGAACGGCTTTGTGTCCAGCGTCTATCTGGCTGGGCCGGGGCCGTTCCTCTACCATTTGTACGATGACCGTGGGCTGGATGTGCTGGGCGGCTCACAGAAGCTGCTATTGCCTCTCTATCATCAATTTCATGACTGGATTTTGGAATACGATCTGGAGAAGATTGACCAGATGTTCGCTCCAGCAAAAGAATGACTGCATAACAGAAAAGGAGACATTGCTATGGGACTTGATATTTACGCCGGGCCGCTGACCCGGTACTATTCTCACAACTGGAAAACTGTTGTTCAGCAGTGGGCGGAGGAAAACGGATACACCTTTAACCGGATCACCCCGGATGGAGAACCCGCCGACAACGAGGAGGAGCTGTCCCCGGCTGAGATCCAGGCGGCAGTGGAGGACTGGCGGGATCAGATCTTAGCCGCCATTTCCCAGCCGAACCAGCCGCACTACACTCCATGGCCGGAGGACAACGAGCGGCCCTATTACACCGATAAGCCGGATTGGGATGCCTTTGGCGCTATGCTGCTGGTGGCCGCCTGTCATACATACGAGGAACCGGTGCCTCTCACCATGGAGAAGGACTGGGACTTCGGGGAGCATCCCCTGATTGCCCGCCTTGCATCGGACGAGGAGCGGGTGTGGTCCCTGCTTCGGGGCGCGACTTGGTGGCTTCCCCTCACCGACAGCTTTCTATTCCAAGGCCCTCTGCCCACCGATGATCAGACGATGATCGCCACCTTGGGCGGACTGCGGAAGGAGCTGGAAAAGCTGAACCAGCTGGCAT
>ERZ1027243.1472-NODE-1472-length-11172-cov-4.250517_pt1 | contig 11172 bp, 10 predicted proteins | sample MGYA00519243_ERZ1027243 | MGnify/ENA primary metagenome ERZ1027243 (study PRJEB26926, sample SAMN06164727) | human gut metagenome | biome: ENVO:00009003; feature: ENVO:2100002; material: ENVO:00002003 | host: Homo sapiens | place: USA | collected 2012 ...
TCAGATGTGTATAAGAGACAGATCGTAAACCGCTCGGCCCGCATTCTCGACGTTTCGATCGACAGCGATGCGGCGTTGGAAATAGCCCTCCGTTCACGCGGAACGCCGCGCATCGCCAATGCCCTGCTGCGCCGTGTGCGTGACTTCGCCATGGTCAAAGGCGAAGGTCATATCGACCTCGACATCACGCGGATCGCCCTGACGGCCCTGAATATCGACTCCCGGGGACTCGACCAGATGGATAACAAAATACTCTTGACGATTATTGAAAAATTCGGCGGCGGCCCCGTCGGACTGAACACCATCGCTACGGCAGTCAGCGAAGATGCCGGGACTATCGAAGAGGTTTACGAGCCGTTCCTGATCAAAGAAGGGTTCCTCAAACGAACGCCACGCGGCCGGGAAGCGACCGAAACGGCCTATGCACATCTCGGATTCTCCCGGACGGACCATGGCGAACAGTCCCTGTTCTGACATAAAAACGGAAATCCGGTCGATAAATTATCCACCGTCCCAAGGGCTGTTTATGATAACTTTCTTATGAAGGCTCGCCGGAAACCGAAACACCCGCTATAACTACCAACAGATATCGTCACAATATGTATTAAAATACCCGCACCGTAAAGTCATATCCCGAATCCGTATCTCGAACGCACAATCCAGCTCCGAAAGAATACACGGCCCCGACCGTAATTCACCGGTCCGCAGATAAGATTCCGAAACGGATTTTCCAGTACAAATTCCCAAAATTTTTCTCTGTCGTTCAAACCATGATCGACTACATCGGCAATAAACACACAATACTCTGACAAAATTTATGAACGTACAAATCAATATCGACACCGCCAGCTGCATCCGATGCGGAAAATGCGTCAAGGTTTGCCCTGCCTGGATCATGACTCAGGCCAAACCCGGCGACCCGATCGGTCTGCGCAATATCGACTCCTGCATCGTCTGCGGACATTGCGCGGCCGTTTGCCCGACCGGCTCGGTCCGCCACAGTTCATTTTCTCCCGATAAAATCCATCCGATCGACCGCAACGGGCTGCCCTCGCCCGAACAGGTGCTGCTCCTCTGCAAGGCACGTCGTTCGAACCGAGCGCTCTCCGACCGTCCCGTCCCGCAGGAAGCGATCGACCGAATCCTCGAAGCCGCCCACCGGGCTCCGACGGCCAGCAACCGCCAGGAAGTGAGTTTCACGGTCATCACCGATCCCGCGATCCTGGACAAGATCATCCGTTTCACGCTGGATACTTTCGCGGGAATCGCCCGCAAATTGGAAAACCCGCTCGTCAAACCCATACTCAAACGTCTGCGGCCTGAATTTTATAACTACCTGCCTGCTTTCAAACGGCTGATTGCCGAATACGACAAAGGCAACGACCTCATCCTGCGCGAAGCCAAAACCCTGCTTCTCATTCACACTCCATACGCGAACCGTTTCGGAGCCGCAGATGCCAACCTTGCCTACCAGAACGGTTCACTGATGGCCGAAAGCCTCGGCGTCAGCCAGATCTACACGGGCTTCGTCCTTTCGGCACTGGCACAGGACAAAAAATGCAAATTTTTGAAATCCATCGGCATACAGGGAAAAGTACATGCAGGTATGGCACTCGGAATGCCGCTGTTCCTCTATCCCAATTACATCGACAAAAAACCGATCGCAGTAAACAGGCTCTGACCCCGGCGGATCTTTTCCGGTTTTTCTCACCGGAATACCGGCTCGGGCGCGATCCTTGCGAAAAAAATAAGTTCATCAAACCCATAAAACACAATGCAAAATAAAAATATGAGAGAAGAAGCCCTTCGTTACCATGCAGAAGGGCAATCCGGCAAAATAGCGGTAGTACCCACCAAACCCCTCGCTTCGCAGCACGACTTTTCGCTGGCCTACTCGCCCGGCGTGGCGGAGCCGTGCCTCGAAATCGTGAAAAATCCGCTCGACGCCTATAAATATACGGGCAAAGGCAATCTGGTCGCCGTCATCACCAACGGCACGGCAGTCCTGGGACTGGGCAACATCGGGGCTTTGGCCGGCAAGCCGGTCATGGAGGGTAAAAGCATGCTTTTCAAGGTATTCGCAGACATCGATGCCTTCGATATCGAAGTGGATGCGACCGACACGGACCGTTTCGTGGAAACCGTCAAGGCCATCGCTCCGACCTTCGGCGGTATCAACCTCGAGGACATCAAGGCTCCCGAATGTTTCGAAATCGAAGCCCGGCTTCGTGAAGCGCTCGACATTCCCGTTATGCACGACGACCAGCACGGCACGGCCATCATCTCGGGTGCGGCCCTGCTGAACGGCCTCGAAATCGCGGGCAAGTCCATCGCCGACGCCCGTGTGGTCATCAACGGCGCAGGCGCTGCGGCGGTTTCTATCGCCCGCCTTTTCCTGAAGCTCGGCCTGAATTGCGAAAATCTCGTTCTCTGCGACAGCAAAGGCGTGGTTTCGACCCGCCGCGAAGACCTGAATCCTGTCAAGGAACAACTCGCCACGGACCGGGAAGACGTCGATACGCTGGCCGACGCCCTCCAAGGTGCCGACGTCTTCCTCGGCGTTTCAGCCCCAGGTATCCTGACGCCCGAAATGGTCCGCACGATGGCCCACGACCCGCTGGTGCTGGCCCTGGCCAACCCCACGCCGGAGATCACCTACGAAGAGGCGATGGCATCCCGTCCGGACATCATCTTCGCAACGGGCCGTTCGGACTATCCCAATCAGGTAAACAACGTGCTCGCTTTCCCGTACCTTTTCCGGGGTGCGCTCGATGTATATGCCAGTACGATCAATGACGAAATGAAGCTGGCCGTCACCCACGCACTGGCACGCCTGGCCAAGGAACCGGTGCCGCAGGAGGTCCTGAAAACATACGGTCTGAAGTCGCTCTCGTTCGGACGCGAATACCTGATTCCGAAACCGAGCGACCCGCGTCTGCTCGCGGTCGTCGCCACGGCCGTGGCGCGTGCAGCCATCGAATCGGGCGTAGCACGGCGCGAGATCGAGGATTGGGATGCCTACGCCGTATCGCTCACCCGACGTGTAAAAAACACAAAGTAAACCCGAATCCCTGCCATCAGGACCGGCATCAAAAAAGCGCCCCGAGATTTATTCGGGGCGCTTTTTCGATGGCAGCATATTCCGACGAACAATACGAAAAAGGAGGTCATGAGGAGGTATGCGGAGCGACAATTTATCGAGAAACGATAAGGATGCAAAAAATTATATCCAAACCGTCATTTTATTTCATAAATATTTGGATATATATATTTGAGCCATAACCGACGTCGTTTATGTCAAACTTTCTTAAATTACACCCAGAACCATGAAAAGATTAGCTCTGTTATTGCTCGCATTTACAGGCCTGATGTCTGCCTGTTCAAAAGACGATCCCGTTCCGCAGGATGGACCGCTTACCCCCGACAGCCCGGAAGGGCGCGAAGCCGTAACGATCCCCGACGAATTTCTCTGCTCCTACCTGCTCAAGTATTTCGATTTAGACCGTAACGGAGAACTCTCCCGCTACGAAGCATCGTTAGTGGTACGAATCGACTGCCCCGGAAATATAGTATTTGGAGGAAAAGACTATATGTGCGATGCGACCGGTATAGAAGCCTGCACGAACCTACACTACCTGAATTTGTCGGGAAACGATCTGACCAAACTCGATGTAAGCAACAACAAACTGCTCGATACGCTCGATTGCTCGATGAATTATAACCTGAAAAGTCTGGACATATCGCAAAACAAGAATCTCTTGCAACTACATTGTTATGCCTGTTCTCTTGAAATTGAGAGATGGGACTTATCTGCGAATCCGGAATTGAAAGATTTGAGAATCGGAGGAGACGGATTTTATTCTTTTTCCACAATATCCGTTCTCGATTGCAGCAACAACCATAAGTTGGAAAGCCTAATGGCAGGCCAAAGTCAAATGTCAGAACTCTATCTCGATTGTCCGGAATTGAACTTAGTTGATTTAGAACTCAACAATCTTTCTTCGCTCGATTTTAGTAACTGTACAAAGCTCACAACACTTAATATCGCTCAAAATAAGATCACCCACTTGGATTTACAGTGCCCGGACTTGGATCTTTTGCGTTGTGAAAGCAATAATCTCACCGCCCTCGACGTAAGCAACTGTCCGAAGTTGAATGTGCTTTATTGCAACGACAACCAACTGCAGGAGTTGGATTTGACGAATAACAAGGAGATCGAATATTTACACGTATCGAATAATAAAATCCAAAATTTAGATTTAACTAATCTCACTATATTACATGAGTTAGATTGCTCTAACATCGAAATAACAAATTTGCATCTAAACAGTCCAGAATTAACACAATTAATATGCACAAACTGCAATCTTCAAAAATTGGAATTTTTGAACGTCCCTAATTTATCTGCAATAGAATGTCAGAATAACAATCTCCAAAGTTTGGATTTGTCGAATCTTCCCGCCCTGTATCTTCTCAGATGTTATGAGAACCAGTTCGAAACGATAGACGTAAGTAACAATCCGGAACTTCGGGGCTTTTTCTGCAACCCGATGGAATCGCTCAAAACCATTTATATGAGTGAAGGACAGGACCAGCTTTTGCAAGCTTTCGAAAAGCCCGAAGCGGCGGAAGTCGTGTATAAATAAATCGCAACGTCAGACACAGCGAACCCGAACGCAGATGCGTTCGGGTTCGCTGTGTCTGACACGCTCCCGACCGGCTGTCGCTCGGACCGAAAGGCGGGAAACCGCATTTCGAGTTCCGGAACGAACGTACGAAACAGACCTGCCACGCCTCCCGCATCGAAACAGGATGGAATCGATATGCCCGCCCCTGCAAACAGAAGCGACCGGGAGACATAATCCGCAGCATGACACCCCGATACATCCACTCCTTTTGCAGAAAATCGAGAGGAATTCTATAAAAAACGAACACGGCCATCACACTCTGTTCTCATTTTCATTACCTTTGTAACCTAAAATTCCCTTTATGCAAAAACTTCGCAATATAGCCATTATCGCCCACGTCGATCACGGCAAAACCACACTGGTCGATAAGATGATCATGCAGAGCCACGTGCTGCGCGACAATGCCAAAAATTCCGGAGAACTCATCCTCGACAACAACGATCTGGAACGCGAACGCGGCATCACGATCCTCTCGAAGAATGTATCCGTCATCTACAAAGACTGTAAAATCAACATTATAGACACCCCGGGCCACGCCGACTTCGGCGGCGAGGTGGAGCGTGTGCTCAACATGTGCGACGGCGTACTGCTGCTCGTCGATGCTTTCGAAGGAACGATGCCCCAGACCCGTTTCGTCCTCCAGAAAGCCCTCTCGCTCGGCAAGAAACCCATCGTGGTAATCAATAAGGTCGATAAGCCCAACTGCCGTCCCGAAGTGGTCAACGAACAGGTTTTCGACCTGATGTTTTCGCTCGGAGCAACGGAGGAGCAGCTTGACTACAAAACCATCTACGGCTCGGCCAAACAGGGCTGGATGTCCCATGTCTGGAATCAGCCGACGGACTCGATCTCTCCGCTGCTGGACACCATCCTCGACGAAATTCCGGAACCCGCCGTCGTGGAGGGCACGCCCCAAATGCTTATCACCTCGCTCGAATACTCCTCCTACATCGGCCGTATCGCCGTGGGTAAAGTGACGCGCGGAGAGCTGAAGACCGGACAGAACGTCACCCTGGCCAAACGCGACGGAGTGACGATGCAAAAGAGCCGCATCAAGGAGTTGATGGTTTTCGAAGGTTTAGGCAAGAAAAAGGTCGATGCAGTGCCCTGCGGTGAAATCTGCGCCCTGATCGGCATCGACGGATTCGAAATCGGCGATACGATCTGCGACTACGAGAATCCGGAACCGCTGCCCCCGATCGCCATCGACGAACCTACGATGTCGATGCTTTTCACGATCAACAATTCGCCGTTCTTCGGCAAGGACGGCAAATACGTCACCTCCCGCCATATCAAGGAGCGCCTCGACCGCGAGTTGGAGAAAAACCTCGCCCTGCGCGTCGAACCGGGAGCCAACGCCGACAGCTTCATCGTCTTCGGGCGGGGCGTGCTGCACCTCTCGGTGCTGATCGAAACCATGCGCCGCGAAGGTTACGAACTCCAGGTAGGACAGCCCAAGGTCATCGTCAAGGAGATCGACGGCAAGAAGTGCGAACCGATCGAAGAGATGACCGTCGATTGTCCCCAGGAGTACTCGGGGACAGTGATCGAACTGGCCACCAAACGCAAGGGGACCCTGACCAACATGGAAACCAACGGCGACCGTACGCGGCTCGAATTCTCGATTCCCTCGCGCGGCATCATCGGCCTGAGATCCAATATGCTCACAGCAACGGCCGGAGAAGCGATCATGACACATCGCCTGAAAGGATTCGAACCTTGGACGGGCGAAATCGAAATGCGGGTCAACGGCTCGATCATCTCGGGCGAAACGGGTACGGCCTACGCCTACTCGATCGACAAACTGCAGGACCGCGGACGCTTCTTCATCTCTCCGATGGAACAGGTGTACGAAGGCCAGGTGATCGGCGAACACACCCGCCAGAACGACATCACGGTAAACGTCACCAAGGCCAAGCAGCTCACGAACATGCGCGCTTCGGGATCGGACGAAAAAACCTCGATCGCCCCGCCCAAGGTATTCTCGCTCGAAGAGGCCCTCGAATACATCAAGGAGGACGAATACGTGGAAGTCACTCCGCACGCCATGCGCCTGCGCAAGATCCTGCTGAACGAAACAGACCGCAAACGCGCATCGAAATAGTCCATGGATCACTTCACGCTGGCTCTTATGACGGGTGCCGTGGCAGGCGCTCTGGACATCATCCCGATGATCGCCCAAAAACTCTCGTTCCGCTCCTGCCTGTCGGCCTTCCTGCAATATTTCTTTGCCGGACCGATCGTCTTTTACAGCAACCTGCCTTACCTGCCCTGGTGGGCGGACGGTATGGCCGTGACTCTCATGATGGCCCTGCCGGTCGTACTGATCCTCACGGGCAAAGACCGTAAGGCGGCTCCGGTCATCCTGCTCAATGCCCTGCTGCTGGGATTCCTCATCAGCGTCGCAGAACGATATCTGGCATAAAATGAAGAATTTCAAGGGTATCGTCTATGCGGCATTGTCGTCCTCGACCTTCGGACTAGCTCCGTTGTTCTCGATTCTCCTGCTCTCGGACGGGTTCTCGTCGTTCGAAGTGCTCTCCTACCGTTGGGGAGTAGCTTCCCTGACGTTGGGAATCATCGGACTCGCCGGCGGCTGCCGGTTCCGCATCTCCCGGCAGGAGCTATGCACGGTATTCTTCTTGAGCCTGTTTCGGGCCGCGACATCATTGAGTCTGGTGATCGCCTATCAAAATATCTCGAGCGGGGTCGCTTCGATCATCCATTTCATGTACCCGCTGGCCGTCGCCCTGGCCATGGCACTCTTTTTCCGCGAACGTATCTCGTGGCGAACGGCAGCGGCCATCGGCGTTTCGCTGGCCGGTGTCGCCCTCCTCTCTACCGGAGGAATCGGCAGCCGGGGCGGAGATACCACGGCGGGGACCATTGCTGCCGCCGTTTCGGTATTCGCCTATGCCGGCTATATCATCGGCGTACGCAAGAGCCGCGCGGCGCAGGTCGAATCGACCACCCTGACCTTTTACGTCATGGCCTTCGGAGCTCTGCTGTTTCTCTGCGGAGGTATGTTCACGGGCGGTGTCCGGCTCGTGACCGACGGAAAAGAGAGGCTCGCCATTCTCGGACTGGCGCTCCCGGCCACGGCGATCTCCAACATCACGCTGGTCAGGGCGATCAAATTCATCGGGCCGACGCTCACGTCGATTTTCGGGGCACTGGAACCTCTGACGGCAGTAGCCATCGGTGCAACGGTCTTCGGAGAGCGGTTCGGCTGGACAAGCGCCCTGGGCGTGGGACTGGTCGTTGCGGCCGTCAGCATCGTCGTACTCGACACGCAACGCAAAACGGGGAAGACTACTCCTTCTTCCTCAACGTAGCGAACGAAAGGATGTGCCAACTGGTTCCGACTGCGAGCAGAAACAGCCCGAGCTGCGCCCACCACCATGCATCGACGACCCGAAAGATGCAATACCCCATCGTCAGCCAAATCAACGACACGGAAACGATCTTCGCCTGCAAAGGTATTGCTCGGTTTTCACGAAAGTTACGGATATAAGGTCCCAGATGCTTCTGGTTCAGAAGCCACGCATAGAGGCGTGGCGAAGAACGAACGTAAAGGGCTGCGGCGAGAAGCAGGAAAGGCGTCGTCGGCAGCAACGGCACGAAGACACCGACGATACCCAGCCCCAGGAAGAGGCTCCCGAATATGACACCCAAAATTTTCACGGTGTGAAAATAATGATTTTTACCGGAACATTCCGGCCAAAGAAGGTTTTTTCGTACATTTGTAGAATGTAGGAAGACGCTGTACCCTCATACCGCCCGAAGGCGCGGTCCGGAGGCTTCCAATTTCCGAAAAAAACGACGACGGCAGCATATTGCCATAGAAAGGAATCAACTAAAAACAAATACGTTATGGAAAAGAAAATCGGTATCGCCAGCGACCACGCGGGCTATGAAATGAAAGAATTTCTGGTAGGCTATCTGGCTGCGAAGGGTTGGGATGTCCTCGACTTCGGCCCCGAATCCGAGGAGAGCGTCGATTACCCCGATTTCGCACACCCGCTGGCCAACGCCATCGAAAGCGGGGAGCTGGAGCGCGGTATCGGACTCTGCGGTTCGGGCGAAGGCATGGCCATTACCCTCAACAAGCACCAGGGCATCCGTGCGGGACTCGTATGGGACAAGCAGATCGCCCACCTGATCCGCCAGCACAACAACGCGAACGTGATCGTGCTGCCCGCCCGTTTCATCACCAACGACCAGGCGGTGGAATTCGTCGAAGAGTTCCTCGCCACCGATTTCGAAGGCGGCCGTCACCAGCGACGCATCGAGAAGATTCCCGTCAAGGCGTGCAACCGTCAATAAACCGGCAGCGGAACGGCAACGTTTTATTTATTGTAAGGGAAAGACAAAAGGCGTGAGGCTTCGGCTCCGCGCCTTTTCTTCATCATCGAAAAGCCCGAAAACGGCCGATCCGGAACCCGACATGGCGGCATAAACGGCTCCGGCATCCAAAAGCGAGGCTTTGGCTGCGGCAATCTCCGGATGGGCAGCAAAAATATGGGGTTCGAAATCGTTTTTCAGACATGTCTGCCATTCGGTCACGGGCCGGGCGATTCGCTCCGCAAGCGGGACGGCAGGAATGCCCGGCCGAATCCCGGCGTAAGCCTCGCGCGTGGAAACACCGCAATCCGGCTTTACCACAGCGATCCATAACTCCCGCAAATCGAGTTCCACGGGAGTCATAACCTCGCCGCGTCCCGTACAAAGTTGGGGTGTATTGCGCACGAAAAAGGCCGTATCGCTTCCCAATGCTGCAGCACAGTCAATCAGCTCCCGCTCCGGAAGTTCCAAACCGAATAATTCATCGAACGCCAAGATTACGGCGGTCGCGTCGGACGATCCGCCCCCCAGCCCGGCACCGAAAGGTATCCGCTTGTCGAGCGCCACCGAAACATCGCCCGCACCGTAACGTGCCTGCATCAGCCGTACGGCCTTCATACAGAGATTATCGGCATCCGAACAATCGACTGTAAGGCCGCTCGACCGGAAGGAAGTTTGCGCTGCATGTTCCACTTCGACGACATCGTACAGTCCATACACAGGAATCATTACGGTCGCCAATTCATGATACCCGTCCTCACGACGGCGCAGCACGTCCAGCCCGATGTTGATCTTACAATTTGCCTTGCGAATCATATGACAAAGATAGTGAAAGCCGGGAGAAAACGGGAACTTGTTCGCAGTTTTCTCTCGGCGCATCCCATCTAAAGCTATGTCAAAGACAGGGAAAGGCGAGAGCGATCGAAAATTTATTTTCTGTTTCCCGCCCGAAAAAACTCCTTGTCGGGAATTTCCGTTTTACGCCGTTTCCGTCTATCTTTACGGCATGAAATTCCGCACTGAAATCCGAATTGCGCCGCTATCCGTCCGGATCGGCTATGAAAACCGCCTGCTGGCGTTGGGATCCTGTTTCGCCGAACACATCTCAGGCCGGCTGTCCGGAGCCCGGTTTCGGATCACGAGCAATCCCTCCGGCATCCTGTTCAACCCCCTTTCGCTCGCTGCAACCCTCGAATCCTACGCCGCGCAGCAAGAGGTCGTCCCCGAAGAACTCGGCTGCCGCAACGGGCTCTGGTTCCACTACGGTTTTCACGGAGCTTTCTCGGACGGCTCGCAGAAAATGGCTCTCTCGAAAATGAATCTGGCCCGCAGGGCAGGAGCCAGCGCCCTGCGCGAAGCCGACCGCGTGATTCTTACCTTCGGGACGGCGTGGGTTTACGAGCTCCGTTCGACCGGAGAGATCGTGGCCAACTGCCACAGGCAACCCGCAGCACTCTTTCGGCGCCGGCGTCTGACCGTCGAAGAGATCGTCGCCCGCTACGACGATCTGCAGGCAGGCCCGCTCGCCGGAAAGCAAGTGATCCTCACGGTCAGTCCCGTCCGGCACCTCGGGGACGGTCTTCCGGACAACTTTCTGAGTAAAGCGACCCTCCGCCTGGCCATCGACGAAATCTACCGCCGACATGCAGACTCGGCCTACTTCCCCGCCTACGAAATCCTCACGGACGACCTGCGCGACTACCGTTTTTATGCCGACGATCTGGTACACCCCTCGCAACAGGCACAGCAATACATCTGGGAACTCTTCACCGCAGCGACCCTCACCGAGGAGGCCCTCAGAAAACTCCCGCAAGTAGAAGCCGTGACGACCGCCGCCGGCCACCGGCCGCTACACCCCGAAAGCGACGAATACCGTCGATTCTGCCGCAAACAACTGGAAATCATCGAATCGCTTCCAGAAATAGACCTCAGCCGGGAAAAAGAATTTTTCAACCAGTTTCTATAAAAACGATATGAAGTACAAAATCGACACGACGACCTGGAAAAGACGCGAACATTATGAATTTTTCAACGGAATGGACGATCCCTTCTGGGGAACGGTCGTTCCGGTCGATTTTACGGAGTGCTACCTCTGTCTCTTATACACATCTCCGAGCCCACGAGACACTCGCTAATCTCG
>ERZ1027243.1473-NODE-1473-length-11171-cov-4.689816_pt1 | contig 11171 bp, 6 predicted proteins | sample MGYA00519243_ERZ1027243 | MGnify/ENA primary metagenome ERZ1027243 (study PRJEB26926, sample SAMN06164727) | human gut metagenome | biome: ENVO:00009003; feature: ENVO:2100002; material: ENVO:00002003 | host: Homo sapiens | place: USA | collected 2012 ...
GAGTGTCTCGTGGGCTCGGAGATGTGTATAAGAGACAGGAACTGGAACGGGGATATCTCTGCTGCGGCTCTACAGGAACATCTATCAATTCTCCGTTGGGTAGGATTACTGCAAACTCCGGGGGACGGGGAGTTCCCTGAATGTTGAATATATCCCATATCGCAGCCGCAGCTGCGGCTGCTGCGCATGTTCCCGTAGTGAGTCCGCTGCGCAGGGGGTAGAAGCCGGGATAGTATTGCTCTACCGTTCTACGTAGGCCGTATTTCCCGTTTACGGACAAGAAGTTGGGGTGAAGCGGCGGGCGCTTTATTACAAAGATGCGAATGCCCAGTTCCTGAGCTGCTTTTAGTTTTTCGGAAAATCCGCCGGAAGCACCGCTCTCTTTGAGGATGACAGCTTCGGGGCGTATTTGCTGCATCAATAGGCGTTCGTCTTCTCCGGTATGGTAGTAACGTAAATATTCTTCGGGGAATCCCTGGTTTCTCGCTGATTCGCGCGAACTTTCACGGTCGAGAATACGGAAATAGCAACGGCTGCTTTCCATCCATAGAGCTTTCAGTTTGCTTATGCTGTTTACTCCCGTCAGTGCCAGTATTATATAGACTTCTTCCTTTTTTATTTGGCGGACAGCGTCTTCATAATTGTCGCACCATACAATGCCTTCATTATTCTCTATACGGGGGTAAATGCGTTCATAACGGATGACCGGAATCTGAAGTATGTCAGCAGTTTCACTGACGTTCCTGTGCAGCTCTTCGGCAAAAGGGTGTGCTGCGTCTATCAGCAGCGAGATGTTCTCTTTACGGCAGAAAGACTCCAGACTATCTTTATCCATGCCACCTTGCAGGCGGATGCCGTTATGCAGAGGAACTTCTTGTTCATTGCCCTTGGTTGAATAATAGAAGGGCTTTCCAGCTTCCTCAAGTGTTTGGACAGCTATGCGTCCTTCGGTTGTACCGCCTAATACTAATATCATTTTTTATTTTCTGAATAAGTGTTTGAATTCGTGTGCATACAGTCGCGACAGTCCTTTGCGATTGCCGATAGCCTCGCCTACGACAATCATGGTTGTCAGGGTCAGGTTATTTTCTTTTACTATCCGTGCAAGGTCTTTCAGCTCTCCCCGGAAGATGCGTTCGTCCGGCCAGGTGAGGTGATAGCATACGGCTACGGGAGTTGTTTCGGGATACTCCTGCAGCAGTTCCGCCTGCACTTGTTCTGCAATGCTTGCGCTAAGGAAGATGCACATGGTGCTTTGCGAGCGTGCCATGAGATGTAATTTTTCCCGTTCGGGCATGGGTGTCCGTCCTTCGCCGCGGGTCAGTATGATGCTCTGTACTTTCTCCGGGATGGTGAACTGCGACTTTAAAGCCGCTGCTGCTGCCTGGAAAGAAGATATGCCCGGAGTGATATGATAACTCATGCCGTATCGGTCGAAGTAGTTCATCTGTTCCTGTATCGCACCATAGATGCAGGGGTCACCCGTATGCAGGCGCACGATGAACTTTCCTTGGTCGTAGAACTCTTTCATCAGTGCAAACTGTTCTTCCAAATCCATGGAAGCGGAGCTGCGGACTGTTGCGCCCGGTTTGGCGCAAAGTGTCAGTTCGCGGGGCACGAGGCTGCCTGCATAGAGGATGAGGTCTGCCTTTTCCAGCATCGCCCGTCCTCGCACGGAGATAAGGTCAGGGTCGCCGGGACCTGCACCTACAATCTCGATGTGCCCCCGGCGCTGGGCGCAGATGTCCAGGGTGGCGGCTACCGTATAGTTCTCGCCTTTGCATTTCGGCATTATCAGTTGGCTATTTCCGGAGGACAGCAATGCGGCTGCCTCGCTTACACTGGGCGTACCCATGTGCTTCATCACTGTTTTGCTGGGGTGGGGCACGTCCATTGTCGCCAGTTCCTCGGCCGTATAGAAGAAGACTTCGTATTCCTTTTGGAGCGATTTCACTACCGGTTCGTCACGCTTGACGTTAATCGTAGATATGGTTATGATGGATTGCGGGGAGATGTTGTACTCTTCCAGCTTTTCTATAATGCCTTTCACAACTTTTCTCGTGGGGCTTGCCTGTCGGGCAAGTCCGATGCCGACGTGCACCACGCGCGGCACATAGCAGATGGACGGTATGTCCTTTATATAATGTATTCGCGGAGAGACGATCAGTACCAGTTTGAAGCGGGATAATTTGATGTCTTTCATCTGATAGAACACCTCTACATGAGGGGGAAGGTTCGCTTCCATCCAGTCGGTTCCTTTGTCGCGGATTTCCAACAGCAATGCGGTAGGCTGTCCGGTTACAAAAAGACTGATAGCCTCGTTCATGCACGCTTTCATCTGGTCGTCGGGAGTTTGGGTAAGCCCTGCCAGCAGGTGGGTGGAAGGGCTCACACAGATGGTCGGAGACCAGCCGAAGCGTTGGGGCAGTTTGTCCAATGCCCACAGTCCGGTAAGGTCGCTTTGAGTGGTTATCACGGGTTCGGCTCCCAATGCACCGGCCACTGCCTCGGTCAGTTCGTTGGCTCCGCCGATATGTCCGGAAAGGACGGAAATGGCATGTTTACCTGTGCTGTCCACGCAAATTACGGCAGGGTCTGTGTACTTGTCCTTCACGCAAGGGGCGATGGAACGTACGCAGATGCCTAAGGCTCCGATAAAGATAAACGCGTCGTAACGATTGAAATTCTTGACAGTGAAACTGCCGGTCGATTCGATGTGCGTACATCCGCTTTCATAGCGGGGAGTGAAAATCTCCGCTTCGGGAAATTCTTTGAGCAACAGCCGGGCGGAAGCCATTCCGGTTTCCGAAACGAGCATGATGGCCGTCTTTATGTGGGATGTTTCTGTTTTCATACAGGTTATTTGTTTTTATAATGAATATAGCTTGTCTTGTTATTTTATGAAAGTGTTGCTTTCATGATTTCAATAGGGTTATAATCATTCAGTGCGATGTGTGCTGACGGATGCAGTATCAGCCCGGCGGCTCCGGCTCCTTCCATGAATACTTTTTTACTGTCTGCCGATACGGAGTTAAAAACGATACAACCGCCGGGCTGTAACGCTTCCTTTATCTTCATTAGCATTTCCGGCAGATGTCCGCCGTGCCCGCCTATGAAGACGGCATCGGGACGGGGGAGAGTATCGGTCGCCGTTTGCAGGAAATCGCCTGTGATTGCCGTAATGCCCGGCGTACCGAAGCGGCGGCTGTTGATATTCATCAGTTCTTCGCCCTCGGCACGTACCTCAAAGGAAACGACCGTGAGGTGAGGGAATTGCAGCCGAGCTTCAATGGAAACCGACCCGGTGCAGAAACCGACATCCCAGAATACACGGCGGCGGTTCAGTTCCAACGCTTGTAACGTAAGCAGGCGGATAGGTGCTTTGGTTATCATACGGGTACGTCCGTCCAAATGTGCGAATTGTTCGTCGGGGATACCAAAAGGGCGGGCTTCGGGAAAAGAGGTGGCGCAAAGCAACAGATTGTTGGGATGCTCGAATCCGCCTTGCGTTGCTTCCTGTAGTGTCATGTGGCGGATGCGTTCTTTTTCGGGGTTGCCAAGATGCTCGCCTACATACATGGTGTAACGGTCGTATCCGTATTCCAGCATGCGGGCTGCGATTGTAGCGGGCGTATGTTCCCGGTCGGTAAGGATGCCTATCTTGGGAGCGCGTTCAATCAAGGCGCGGTCGAATTCATTCCAGGGACGTCCCGTCAGCGAAACGGTTCGCATATCGTCATAAGGCATTACGAGGCGGTGTGCTAATGTTTGGAGAGAATTGAAAGAGGGGTATAGCTTGATTTCAGCATCCGGCAATTTCCGTTTTACCGTATTGGCAAAGCCGAAGAACAGCGGGTCGCCCGAAGCGAAAACGATAATTTGCCGGGGGACGGTATCCGTTTGTTCGTATCCGTCACTGCTGAACACTTTCTCATATTGTGAGAATACGTTGTCCAATGGTACGGTAATGGAAATCCATTCCGCATCATCCGGCAACAAGTTTCCGACAATCTCTTTGTGTCGCACTCCCCCCGAAAATACTTTCCCGTGCCGTATGTGTTCCAATACTTCCGGCGGAAAGAAAGGCGTCCGGTTATCGTCCGTTCCTATAATGATAAATTTTCGTTGTATAACCATTCGCTTACCACTAATCGTTAATTCTTAATTGTTGTTTCACACGTCTCGTCCCGGTCGTAACTGTTCCGCATCATTGTAGCACAAAACGGCGTTTACTAATGTTGCAGCAAGGTTGCTTCCGCCTTTGCGTCCTTCTACAATTATTTTAGGGATGGCGGTGAAAGGCTTTGTCATGTGCTTGGACTCCTGTACGTGTACGAAGCCCACCGGAGCGGCGATAATCCCAGCCGGATGCGCTTTCCCTTTGCGTATAAGATCGCATAGTTCCATTAACGCTGTCGGAGCGTTGCCGAATACAAAAAGGGCGTCTGGATGGTCTTCAACGGCAAGGCGTGTGCCCGCTTGTGTGCGGGTGATGCCTTTCTCCGTTGCCATTGCTGCGGTACGGGGATCGCCGAGATAGCATTTCACCTTTACGCCCAAACGTTCCAAAGCTCCTTTACGAATGCCGCTGGCAGCCATTGTCACGTCTGTAACGATGGTCCGTATGCGTTTCCCGATGATACCTTGATATAGTGTTTCCACTGCTTTTTCGTCTGTGTGCAACAGCTTTTCCATTTCAAAATCTGCGGTGGTGTGGATGGCGTGTAGCAACGCCCATTTATGGTCGAGGGGAATGTCCCGGTTCCTGAGCTCTTTCTCGATGGTACGGAAGCTCCGTATCATGATCTCCTGCCCTTTACTAGCTCCATACTGGGTATTCCCGTTCGCAACCTCCTCCCGGTAATATCCCCGCGGAGTAATCATCGTACCGTTCCATTCGTACGATTGCGAGTTGCCTATCAGTACTACGGTAAACATATCCGTCTTTTCGGGGTCGAACGCTTCCAGCGTCGTTATGTGTACTTCCTGTTCGGGACGCCCTGCCTGGCGTACATAGCCTACGGGGGTCTGTGGTGAACGTCCTTCTTGCAGGAATAACTCTTTCAGCCGATAAAGTTGCCAATAGCGGCCTTCACTTTTGGGATTGTAGACGGCTGTCACGAAATCGGCTGCGGCAGCGGCAATGATACGTTTCTCGATGCGTTCCCACGGGGTCATCAGGTCTGAGAGGGAGATAACGCAGAAGTCATGTCCCACAGGAGCTCCCAGCAGGGAAGCCGCTTTCTGGAATGCGCTGATACCGGGCAGGGAAATAATCTCTGCGTTACTGTTCCGTTCCCGCTTCATTTCATACACAAGCGGCGTCATACCGTAAATCCCTGCATCGCCCGAACTGATGACGCACACCGTTTTTCCCTGCTCCGCCAGCTCGAAAGCTTGCTCGGCACGGATACGTTCGCGTTTCATTCCTGTATCTATACATTCCGTATCGGGGCGCAGGTACGGAGTGACAAAGCGGAAATAGTATTTATAGCCCACCACTGCATCCGCTTCCTGTAAAGCGGCAACAACAGCGGGTGTTATGTCTTGCTTATTGCCCGGACCGATGCCGGCGATGATTATTTTGGGTTGTTTCATTTGCTATCTGACTTATTGCTGTCTGTTCTGCAGAGCATGGTAAGTGTTACGCCTGCAGTTCACAAAGATACATTCTATTTATCACATTATGGCATGAAAAGGTGACTTTCTCACTCGTTTTTTTCCCCTGCCGCATATGCCGCTTTCTTTTCCATGATGCCCTGTGTGCGGTGCTTCAGTCCGAAACGGATATGGTCTACGAATATCTTTTGTATTTCAGGGATTTGCCCTAAACCTTCCATGCGCACATGAACGGTATAACCTTCTTTTTCAAGCATCTCCCGCCATTCTCCGGCAATATCGTTTTTGGCGTGGTCGCCGGCTACAAACATAAAAGGAACGAGTGTCACACTCTTTGCTTTGGCCGCTTTCAGTTGTGCCAACATGGTTTCAAAGGTGGGATAGCCTTCGATGGTCCCTACATGGAAGTTACCGAATCCGGCTACTTTCAGCATATAGTCCATCTGACTGTATGTAGCAGTGCCGGGCGTATAAGTACCATGCCCTACCAATACGAAGTGTTCTTTACCCTTTTTCTTTGCGCTCTGCTGCACCGAAGCATTGAGGCGTTGTCCTAAAATATCAGTTACTTTTTCCGCATCTTCCACCGAATAGAGTAGGGGAGTGCCTACGCGTATCTCCTTGAAGAAAGGCAGTACGCTTTCCACATCACGGCGGAGCGACTCCATTTCCACACCGTCAATGATATTGGTACTTTGCACAATAATGTGTGTGTAGCCCTCTCCACGCAGTTGGAGTAGCGCATCCAGCGGGGTATTTTTGACAACGCCGCGTGTCTTGAGGCGGCGTATGATGATGCGCGAAGTATAGGCTTCGCGAAACTCCAGGTCGGGAAAAGCCTTGCGTGCTTGGGCATTGATAGCATCAATCGTCTGCGTACGTGTATCATCGTGCGTCGTGCCGAAGTGTACCATAAGCAATGCGGCCTTTTCGCCAGGTTTCATGCTTGCAAGCATATCGCTCGACACGAAATTTCCCCCTTCGTGAGCGGAGCAGAAGAGAGAAATGGCAAGGAGCAGGGAAAGGAGAGATGTTTTCATAAATAAAAGTAATTACTGTTTTGTAAAATGATTGCTGTTTTTTTATTTCTTAAACCGTACCGACAAACTCACGTATACCGAGCGTCCCGGGCTGAGCGTGGAGAAGTTATTGTTCCAGGGGCGGTCATCTTTCTTGTCGAAGATATTCTCGATACCTACGCCCGGTTCCAGAACCACGGATTGCAGATTGAAGGTGTGGCGGGTATTCAAATCCCATTGCTGGAATTTGGGAGCGTAACCATACGTTTGCGAGTAGCGTTCGCCTTGCAGGTGTCCGTGCACGTTTACGTTCAGGCGGTAGAAGCTCCAGGCGTGTTCCCACTGGCCGTTGATGTTCCCCATGTGCCTGACGCTTTTGTCTATGGGAGACACTTCGTAGCTGCCGTCGGCTTGCAACTGCCTGGCCTCGGTGTCCATGTACGTGTATCCGCCGCCTGCCCTGAAGCCCGCGCCTAGATTCAGGCTCGCATTCAGACTGAGGCCTTTGGTCTTGGCTTTGTCCACGTTGTCGCGCTGGCGTATCTCGTCGAAAGCGGCGTGCTTGTCGTCCAGCCCCATGTCGTGTATCTCTTGGTCGGAGAGAGTGCGATAGTTTATCATGTCGCGGATGTCGTTAATGAATCCGGTGACGGACACGGAAATCCGGCGGTAGTTGTATTCCGCATTCAGTGAGTAGAAGTTGTTCTTTTCAGGCTTCAAGTCGGCGTTGCCCGTGGTGTAGCGGTTGCTGGTCTTGGATTCGTCGGTGGCGTAAAGTTGCGACAAGGTAGGCGTGCGGAAGCCTGCCGCGTAGGCGGCACGCAGGTTCAGTCCGCCGAGCTTGTACATCAGCGATACGTTGGGAGTGGCATAATTCTTGAAGTTCTCGTTGTAGATGTAGCGTATGCCCAGTACGGCTTGCAGGTTCAGGGGCAGTTTTATTTCATCCTGTGCGTAGAAAGCGAGGGTGTACATGTGGCGGGAGTCGATGTTGTCCGATTCGCTCTCCAGCCCCTCGTTTACGTATTCTACGCCGGCAGACAGTTTGTTGCGGCTGCCCAGGCGGAAAATACCCTTGATGTTTCCGTTGTAGTATCGCACTTGTTTGCGGGTCACCCGGTCGCCCGGCAGATAGTTGCCCGATTTCTTGAAGTACATATAGTCCGACGAGAAATTGTCCGAGTAGAATTCCGCGTCGATGTAGGCCGAACGGTTTATCATGTACTTCATGCCGGCGCCATAGGTATAGGTCTCGTGTTTCAGATTGTAGGTATAGGCGTCTTTCTGCACGAACTGGCCTTTGCTTTTGGCATAGTAGGTGGCGTCCTGCGGACGGCGGGTTTTGTTATCATAATAAGTACCGCGCGCGTAGAACGACAGTTTGTCTGTGGCATTGAACACGAAACGCTGGTTTACGGTGTTGGAGTAGAAGCCTACGGAAGTAGGGCGTCCCGTTTCGTAGCCGTTCTCGTCAATGTTGTTGTTCTGCCAGCTTCCTGCCTGACGGCGCTGGTAGGAAGTATAAGAGGCGAACTTGCCTGCATTGACATCGGCATTGACGCTCTCCGTCAGTCGTCCCTCACCGGAGTAGTGAGTGTAGCTGGATACGTTCACGGTGTTTCGGGCATCGTCCGTGATGATGTTGATAACACCGCCTATGGCATCGCTTCCGTACAGGGCGGATGCTGCGCCGTTCAGTATCTCGATGCGCTTGATGTTGGCCACATTGATGCGCGTGTAGCGGTCTTCACCAGCCAGACGTCTGCCGTTTTCCAATATCAGTATGTAGTCCTCGTTGATGCCGTTCAGGCTCATGGTAGTGCCCATGCCGTTGGTGTAGGAAGAGATATTGGGCGTCAGCTTCACCAGCGCTTCTTCCAGCGTAGATACGTTGGCGCTGCCTATTTCTTTGGCTGTGATTACGGATACGGGAACGGGGCTGTCTGTCATGCGGCGGTGCGTACCGGTTCCGGTCACTACCACCTGGCTGAGGTTGCTGTAACTCTCCTCCAGCTTTACAAGGATGTTTTCTTCTTGTCCGTCCGCGGTGTATTTTTTGGGGGTGAAGCCGATGTAGGAGAAGCGCAGCGTGTGTTGTCCGTCGGGCAGATTGTCGATGGTAAATTCTCCTTTTCCGTTGGTGGTGCATCCCGTCAGACTGTTGTCTACGCGGATATTTACCCCTGCAAGAGGCTCGTTCGTGTCGGCACTCACCACCTTTCCGCTCAATGCGGTTTGGGCATGGAGCAGGGGTGTCAGGCAGCACAGTATGGCTGCCAATAAATAGTTGGTTTTCATTTATTGAAAAATGTAAGATTAATACTTGTCTTCCTGACCCCGGGAAGGCGTTGACTGTGTAATTGCCCAGGCAGGTTTCCTGACTCAGCCCTACGGAAAACCACACCTTCCCGTCCCCGGTCTGCGATGGCTCAAACTGATGTTTGCTCTCACCAACAGCCGTCTGTAAGACAGTGGCATTGTTTTGAAGAATGTTTTCCGTATGCTCCGTTGCTGCAACAAGCAGGCGGAGCAAAGTGGCTTTACAGTAGCGGGCACTGTTCCGGTTTCGCACCGGATTCCCTTTTATACAACTCGTTGGAACAACGGAGTGTATCACCTAAGCGGTGACAAATATAGCGGTTTATTTTTAATTGATAAAGGAAAGGGCGGGATAATGCAACCGGTCTTACGGAGTGATTTGTTTTGCGGGATGGATTTTTTCATCTCTCGGAACGATTTTCCCGGTCTCATGGGATGAATATTTTCAACTTATAAGACGGATAACAAAAGGGGGTTGTCGGTTATTTTTACCTGACTGTCTTTAGGTGAAAGGTTCATTTTAGGGGTCAATAAGGAAGTGACCCCTAAAATGAACCTTAAAATGTTTGGGTGTTCTTTATGTCTTTAATTTAATTTTTTGATTGTTAGTGTAATATGCGACATTTTCCTGAAAATGAGAAATACCCGCATATTTTTTCTGTCTCAGCCTTTCCTCTCCTTTTTTCCCTTATTGAATTAAGAAAATGGAGGACAAATGTTATGCTTCCGGCTGATACCCTTCACCGTTTTCCCAGGCATCGGCATCCCATTGCTCTTTCAGGTGATTCACCCAGATTGCGCGGATTTCGGGATAGCTGCCCAGAGCCTTGATACCGCAGCCGTCTTTGATACCGTGATCGGCATCGGCCTGGCCTACGGGATGGGCTTCAAATGTTCTGTCTACCTTGAAACCTGCTTTCTCCAGACGTTCGCGCCAACTGTACTCGTTGGTATTGAGTTCCACTTTATCCAAGCCTTTGTTTTCGGCTATCGCTTCGATGCCCCATAGGTCGTTGTGGGCATGGTCGCCGGCGATGGACATGAAAGGAGCGAGGTATACGTTTACTTCATTTGGCTCCAGGTTATTGTCCTGGCAGTACTTCATCACTTGCGAATAGATGCAGCCGGGATAGTTGGCTATCATTTGGGCGGCAGGTACTACCGGGATGCGATCTGCAGCTTTCTCTTCCTCTTCTTTCGGCCAGAAAAGCATTTCTCCATAGTCTACAGTACCTACGAAGATATTTTTGTTTGTGGCAAGAGTATGCAAGGCGGTTTGGACTTCGGAGTATTTGGTGTTGGCATTGTAGTTCACATCAGGGTTACCGTGTCCCATCAGGAGAACGATGTTCTTCTTTTCGGCCAGTTTGTCTTTGTAGTGGTTGTAAAGCACCTGTGCCACTTCGTCCGTATCATCATCGGTAGAGAGCAGGTTGGCGCCTTTCAGCACGTCGATGTGCGGATACCAGTCAATCATAAAGTTTTTCTTGATATCGGTATTCATCAGAGAGAGGTATTCCTCGCCGGGAATGACGTGAAGCGACTGTACGGCTACGCGTGTATATCCTGCATCGCCGATGGCTTTCAGCCATTGGTCCAGTTTGTAGCGCGCTTCGCCGGTAGAAGCCTCTGCACGGCCGATGCAGGTACGTGAGGTGAAAGACATATAGATGTCTGTTTGAGGGAACTGCTTCCGGAAGTCGGCGATGATTTCGTTGTAAACGTCCAATGACTCATTATAAGTGCTTCCGAAAGTACAGAGTAGGATGGCGGTGTCATACTTCTTGGTTTCGGCTACTACCCTGGTTGCAGGGTTTACGGTACTTTCCGCATCGTCGTCATCGCTACAGGAGGTGAATCCTGTGCAAGTTGTGGCTGCTACGAGAGCCGCCATCAGATAAAACTTGAAATTTTTCATACTTTGTTTGTAAATTGATTAATAAAAAAGATGTTTTTCTCTATTTTGTCCCGCCCCCGTTCTTGAACTTTATAAGCGCCGATGCGTAGAAATTCCTTCCCGGCGTGCTGGCAGCCCGGTTACGTCCGAAAGGAGTGCGGTCTACGTAGTTGAAGAGGTTGTCTACACCTATGTTCATTGTCAGCGTCCAGTGCCGCATCTTCATTAGGGTATGGGCGGTGTTGATGCGCCATGTCTGGAAGCCGTCGGCATCGTTGTCGTTGACGTAGTGGCGGGTCGACTGGTATCGGCCGTAC
>ERZ1027243.1478-NODE-1478-length-11140-cov-6.556157_pt1 | contig 11140 bp, 7 predicted proteins | sample MGYA00519243_ERZ1027243 | MGnify/ENA primary metagenome ERZ1027243 (study PRJEB26926, sample SAMN06164727) | human gut metagenome | biome: ENVO:00009003; feature: ENVO:2100002; material: ENVO:00002003 | host: Homo sapiens | place: USA | collected 2012 ...
CCGGACACTGCTCGCCGCCGTGCAGTCCAGCGTGCGGGCGCTGCCCGCGACGACGTGCTTCGGCGGCACGGTCGAGCGTCTGAAGCGCCGCATCACGAACGTGCTGGGCGCGCAGAAAAAGCGCGGGCTCGGCGTTGTCGCCCTCGTGCTGGCGCTGACGCTCACGGCGGGCTGCGCCGTCAGCTGGGGCGAGCGCGCGCAGAAAAATGACGACCCGTTTGCCGACAAGAGCTATACGGTCGACACGCTCTTATATGAAGCGCCCGGCTTTACGGATGGCTTTACGGATGGCGCATACCCCACCTTCCGCACCGCGACGAATCCCGCAGGGGAGAAATACGTCACGATGTTCAACGATCTGGGCTATGCCCTTATCTACGGCCCGATGGAGGAATACAAGCTGGAAAAGCAGTCCTTCTACGCACTCTTCGGCAGCACCAGAGACGCTTCTCCGGTCGACGACCTTATGCAGCACAACAAATCCGCATGGACCGGCTACTGCGAAGAGGCAAAGGACTCTCAGCCGTATCAGGCCTATCTTCTTGAGCAGGAAGACGGCACAATCTATCTCGGCCTTTCCGCCGACTATGCGGAAGACGGCAGTGAATGCTTCTGCATGGTCTACCGGCTGGAAAAGGAGGACGACACGATCTACGCCTCGATGGACGACTATGCCGCCGAGCGCGTGGCGGAGCTCAAAAAAGGCACGATGACCTATTCCGTGTCGGAAAATAATGAATATGCGTCCCGCTCGATCGAGGACACGGTCGCCGACGTGCGCGTGACGCAGCTGGAGCAGGCAGATTCGCTCGGCAACCTCTCCCCCGACGGCACGGTGCTGGAGCTGTGGTACTTCCAGTATGAGATGAAGCCCACGAACGAGGCGGGCGCGCAGATCAACATTGTCGGCGGGCAGGAGCTGACGGACGACGGATATCTCAACGAGAACTGGACGCACTATCTCACCGTCCTGCACTACACCAGCGGCGAGCAGACCGGCTATCAGGTCATCGGCACCTATACCGGCAACGACGGGCTGTGGTACAACGGATGCAACTACAGCGGAGAGGAAAAGTATTACCTGCACGACTTCTATGTCGACTACGCGGGGCTTGATCTGCCGAAGATGTTCATTCCCGACCTGCTGAACGACACGGCGGCAGACGGCTACGGCCGCGCCAACCAGTGCGAGGCGCGGCTCATTTCGGGCGACGGCAGCTACTACTTCTATGCGCCGATCACCGCCTGGGCGTGCAATCCGGGGACGGAGTTCTGGTACTCCCGCTACGACACCGGCTCCTACTTCAACGCAAAGAAGCTCGAGCAGAGCCTTGACGAAGCGAAGGCGGAATGGGAAAGCACCGGCGCAAAGGCCGAGAAGACCGACGCGGGCTGGCGCTTTGTGACGCACGAGGGCATGAGCAACACGGTCGTCACGCTCTTCGACGCACCGGACAATACCTGCTATGAAGTAGAGATCCACTGGAGCTTTGACGGCAGCACTGCGGAAAACGAGTGGGGCTGGAACCGCGACCGCGCCGTTGAGGGCGAGGCCGAGGTACTCCGGGCGATGGTCAGAAGCTTCACGGTGAACTGGGACGCCGACGCGGCGGCTGATCCCGCGCTGGACGATTCCGATTTTCAGGCCGATCTTCAGCTCGCGTCGAACGGCGGCGCAGCGTGGATGTTTCTCTACCGGGACAATGCGGCGATCACCGACCGCGATATGCTGAACGTCACGCCAACGGTCAGGCTTGACGAGTGCAGCTATGCGCTATTGCATGATAAGTTCACCCCTGCTGACGGAGCACGGTCGCTCACGCTCTGGCTCAGCAACAACGATTCCTCGCACCTTGCGTTCTTCGAGGGCACGGACATCATGCTCTACCAGCGAGACGACGCATACTACTATAAGGTCAGCGATTACGGCGACTATGCAACGCTCTACGACGCGATGCTCGCATGGTTCAACAGCGCCCAGTCTGGCACTGAGCCATCCGACGCATCTTCGGCCACCACGACGAATACTGTCAGCCGCGATTCGCTCATCAAGGCCGCCGACAGCTACGTCGATCTGGGCGGCTACCTCTGGTACATTTCCGGCGGTAAATTCTATCGCTGGCACGAGGGCAGCGCAGTTGAGACCATCTGCACCCTGCCGACCGACTCTCTGACTGACTCACCTGTGCGCGCAACACTTTCGATCATGGTCAGCAGAGTGGCGCTTCGCTATCATATCGGCGGCGCGACGATGGGAACGTATGTTACGGAGCTCTACAATTCTGACGGCGAGCAGTACGTAAAGATCGACGGCTACGAGTCCATTGCTTTTGATAACCACGGCAATATTGTCAAGACGCTACAGTTCCCGCCCGCGCAGAACAACCTGTCCATTTCCTATGACAGCGGCAAGACTTGGACGAGTATCGGTGATGCGGACTATTTCTACGGCAGCGTCACGGAGGATGGCAGCAGCATCAGCTACTTCCCCGGTGCCCTTGAGATCCGCGACGGCTATGTCTACACCACCGCCGTCTACGATATCGACCATCAAAAGACGAGCGACCCGCTCGTGACGCACTCTGTGCGCGTGAATCTGAAGACCGGCGCGCAGGAAATTCTGGACTGAAGCAGTCAAATTTCAAAAAGGCGGCCCGAAGGCCGCCTTTTTCCCTGTCTTTTCGCGCAAAATGAGGGAGAAATTGCAAAAAGGTACTGGAACATCTCAAAGATATGTGGTATGATGGGAATATTCCAAAACGTATTTCTCGGGAGGTTCCCATCATGGAACACAATCCGATTCTCAAAAATCCGCTGTCGCTCGACAGCGAGATCCCCCTCTACTCCCAGCTCATGGGCATCATCAAGCGCAGCATCACCTCCGGCGCGCTCAAGGTCGGCGACCTGCTGCCGAGCGAGGCCGAGCTCTGCCGCTCGTATGATATCAGCCGCAACACCGTGCGTCAGGCCATCGGCGCGCTGGAAGAAGAGGGCTTCGTCGTGCGAAAGCGCGGCAAGGGCACGTTCGTCACTGACCCGAACACGCGCCGCAAGGGCGTGCAGTATTCGTTCACGACGGAAATTTCCCAGCTGGGAAAAACGCCGTCGTCCACGCTGGTCGACTTCGCGGTCATCACGCCTTCTCCCAAGATCGTGACGCTCATGGGCCTTGAGCCGGGTGTCAAAGTCTATCGCTTCACGCGCGTGCGAAACGTCGACGGCGAGCCGCTCATTTTGGAGACGTCGTACTACCCCGAGTACATCTATCCGAACCTGACGCGCGAGCTTTTGGAAACGCACAGCTTCTATAGTCTGCTCTACCACGTCGGCGTCATCCCGTTTTCCGCGTCGGACACGTATGAGGCCGTCGTGCTCGCGCCGCACGAGGCGCAGCTTCTGCACTGCGCGCCCGGCTCGGCGGCGTTTTTCCATCAGCGCCGCACCACGACCGAGAACGGGCATACCTATGAATACACCACGAGCTATATGCGCGCGGACCGCGTGAAGCTGGACGTGAGATTCCAGAAGGGATCGACGTCCTTCATGCGCACGGTGGACTGAAAAAATCGGCAGCCGAAAGGCTGCCTTTTTTCGCGCCTCCTGCGCAGCGGGGTTTTTATCGCAGCGCGGCAGCGCGGCATCGTTGTTCCCCACACCGTGTGGGAGCGAGTCAAAGGGGCCATTCTCTCACGTGAGAGAATGGCCCCCTTGGTGCTGCGGCGCGCACGCCGCATATCCCTCCGCGCTCTGCGCGGAAAGCAACCGCTCCCCCGAGGGAGCGCAAAAAAGAAGCAGCCCTTTCGGGCTGCCACTTTTTTACTTTTCACAAATGACCGGCTTTTGGCGGTCAGACTCCACAAAGGCCTTGGCCTTTTCCACCGCTTCCGCGCGGGGAAGCTTGACCTGCTCGCCGGTGCGCATGTCCTTGCAGGACACGACGCCCGCGTTGATCTCGTCTTCGCCGAGGAAGTAGACGTAGGGCACCTTGAGCTTGTCGGCGTAGTTCATCTTGGCCTTGAACTTTTTCTTTTCCGTATAGATCTGCGTGCTGACACCCGCGGCGCGAAGATCGGTCGCGAGCGAGATGGCCTCGCTCAGGTCCTCGGTCATCGGCAGGATAAGCACGTCCGCCGGCGCGGTGCAGATGTCGCTATTCAGAAGGCCCTGCTCACCGAGGACATAGAACAGGCGCGTCACGCCGATCGAAATGCCGACGCCGGGGAGCTTGCGGTCAGTATAGTACTCTGCAAGGTTATCGTAGCGGCCGCCGGAGCAGACCGAGCCGATCTCGGGGTGGTCGAGCAGCGTCGTCTCGTACACCGTGCCGGTGTAGTAGTCGAGGCCGCGCGCGATGGTCAGGTCGACCGCGAAGTTCTCCTGCGGCACGCCGAACGCGCCGAGGTACTTGGCGACGGTCGTCAGCTCGTCGAGGCCCTGGTCGAACATCTCGTTGCGGCCGCGGTACTTTTCAAGAGAAGCGAGCACCTCTTCGTTCGTGCCCTTGATGCCGATGAAGGCGAGGATCTCATCCGCCTTTTCGCCCTCGATGGCGTAGTCGTCGACCAAGATCGCGCGCACGAGGTCAGGGCCGATCTTTTCGATCTTGTCGACGGTGCGCATGATATCGCCGGACTTGTCGGAAAGGCCCAGCATCGCGTAGAAGCCGTTTAAGATGCGGCGGTTGTTGATGCGGATCTGGAAACGGGACAGGCCGAGGCGGGAGAAGACGGTATAGATGATAGCAGGGATCTCGGCGTCGTTCGTGATGTCGAGCTCGCCGTCGCCGATGACGTCAATATCTGCCTGATAGAACTCGCGGAAGCGGCCGCGCTGCGCGCGCTCGCCGCGATAGACCTTTCCGATCTGGAAACGGCGGAACGGGAAAGCGAGGTCGGCATAATGCAGGGCAACGTATTTCGCCAGAGGCACCGTCAGGTCGAAGCGAAGGGACAGGTCGCTGTCGCCCTTGGAGAAACGGTAGATCTGCTTTTCAGTCTCGCCGCCGCCCTTGGCGAGCAGCACATCGCTCGCTTCGATGATGGGCGTGTCGAGCGGGGTGAAGCCATAGACGCCGTAGGACGAGCGCAGCACCTCCATAAGGCGCTCCATCTGGGTCTGCGGCGCGGGAAGCAGCTCCATAAAGCCGGATAAGGTGTGAGCTTTGATCGTTGCCATGATAGTGTGTGTCCTTTCCTATGTAGAATGTATGGACAGCGTACTGTACTGCGGTGGCACAGCAGCGTATCGGAGTGGTTGACAGATATTTTACGGTACGGCGCAGGGATTGTCAAGCGTCCGCGGCCGTTTTTTCCACTTTCGAGACAGTATAGCATTTTCCGCGCGGAATTGCCATAGCTTTCGCCGCCTGCGGTGCAAAAATTTTTCTTTCCGTCGCGGACAGTGTTCACGAAAAATGAAGATATCCGCCAAAAAGCACGAATTGCGCTTGACGGAACTGCCGCTTTTTGTTACCATAGAGACAATATCAACGGGCAAGCTCCGAAAATCGAGGTTCGCCCGCAAGCAGCTTCCGGGCAGCCGTCATTCGGCGTCCGCCGCGGCCACACCGCGCGGGCAGGAGTCGATCCGATCGGATCGTTGAGGAGGAACGTTGGATGTACCAGAGCAAAATGAAAAGCGAAGAGACCGATCACCTGTTCAAGGCGATCTTATCTTTGAAAACGGAGGAAGAATGCTACCGCTTCTTCGACGATCTCTGCACCTTCAGCGAGATCGAGGCGATGTCCCAGCGCTTCGAGGTGGCGTCGCTTCTCGCCGATGGCAAGACCTTCACGCAGATCTCGCAGAAGATCGGCGTTTCGTCCACGACCATCACGCGCGTCAATAAGTGCCTTTGCTACGGGGCGGACGGCTATAAGCTGCTGCTCGAACGGGCCAAAGAAGAAAAGTAAGCCATTCGTCATTTTGATCAGAGCAGGCGCTAAGCGCCTGCTCCTTTTTGTCTGTTTTGCTTTATTGCAATGCCGTAAAAGCATATCAACATAACATCACGTCATCCTGATATAGAAGAATTGACTAAAATATTTTTTGGAATCTACGCGAATTTTATTGCTTTTGCTGAACAGGTATGTTACAATTAGTTCACAAATAGATTAGGGCATGGGAAACAGCGTGCAAGAAACCGTTGCCCGACGGTGCTGTTGCCTAAGTTCTGTGTCTGTTTTTCTGTGGGACCCCTCCACAGAAAACGCACGTCCCCGCGTGCGGTGTGCAGCGTGTTCGTCACGGGGAGGAGCGGCTTCCCGCTTCCTGACGGGCAAGTATTTTTATGAAGAGAGAGGTATTTTATCAATGGCAAATGAAAAGAAAGTCGCACGGGAGCCCAGTTTTCTGCTGGCGTTAGTTCCCATTGTGGCAATGATCGGGTTCATGCTTTACTGCTTCCTCGGTCATTCCGAATCCGGTTACCATGACGCTCACCTGCCCCTGGTCATGTCCATCGCCGTCGCGTGCATCGTCGGTCACTTCTGCGGTCACGACTTCAAGGATATGCTCTCCGGTATGATCGAGCGTCTGAGCGCTTCCATGGAAGCGGTCCTGATCCTCTGCACCGTCGGTTTCCTGGTCGCGAGCTTCATGGCCTCCGGTGCGATCCCCTCCCTGATCGTTTACGGTCTGGATCTGCTGACCCCGAAGCTGTTCCTGCCTGTCGGCTGCATCCTCTGCGCGATCGTCGGTATGGCGTGCGGCTCCTCCTGGACCACCACCGCCACCATCGGTCTTGCGTTCCTCGGCATTGGCGCGGGCCTTGGCATCAATCCCGCCCTCACCGCCGGTATGATCATCTCCGGCGCGTATGTCGGCGATAAGTTCTCCCCCCTGTCCGATACCACCAACCTCGCCGCGGCTGTTGCCGAGACCGGTCTTTTCGACCACGTTACCGCGATGGTCTCCTCCACCGGCCCGACCTTGGTCATCGCCCTCATCCTCTACACCATCATGGGCCTGAACATCGACGCCAGCGCCTATGATCCGACCGTCGCCCAGTCCATTCAGGACGCGTTCCGTGGGGCCTTCGTGATCTCCCCCGTTCTGCTCATCCCCATCATCGTGGTTATCGTGATGTGCATCCTGCGCGTGCCCGGCCTTGTCGGTATCGCCATCTCCGTTGCCACCGCGACCATCTTCATGATGATCTTCCAGTCCACCGACATCTACGGCTCCCGCGCCCTGGGCGACATCTTCAACACGCTGCACTACGGTATCGGCGTTGAGACCGGCAACGAGGTCGCTGACTCCATCCTCGGCAAGGCCGGCGGTATGGACGGCACCATGTGGACCATCAACCTCATCCTCCTCGCGCTCGCCTACGGCGGTGCTCTGGAGCGCTGCGGCTGCGTCGAGCGTCTGTTCGGCGGCCTGAAGCACAGGATCCACTCCGTCGGCAGCCTCATCCTCGCGACCCTGCTGACCTCCATCTTCTGCGACGCCACCATGTGCGACCAGTTCCTCGGCATCGGCGTTCCCGCCCCCATCTATGCTGACAAGTACGACGAGCTCGGTCTCGGCCGCAATATGCTCTCCCGTTCTCTGGAAGATGCCGGTACCCTCTGGGCCGTTATGTTCCCCTGGACCGGCTGCGGCGCTTACCAGACCGGCGTTCTCGGCATGAGCCCGCTGGTGTTCTTCCCGTATGCGTTCGTCAACCTGCTCAACCCCGTTTACGCCTATGTGACCGCTCTGTTCGGCCGCAACATCTTCTGGGCTGACGGTTCCTACACCAATATCTTCGGCAAGACCAAGGCCGGCAAGCCCGCCGGCGCTCCCGAAGAGGCTCACGCCAAGGCCCTTGCGAACCTCGAGGCTCGCCGTGCCGCCGGCAAGGCCCCCAAGATCAACGCGTAATCTACGCCCCCTGCTTTACTTAGAAAGGAATCACCGCTGTGAAACAATCGCTTCCCTGGGAATCCGTCCCGCCCCCGATCTACCCCGCGCAGTCGTCGCTCAAGCCACGTAAAAAGTGGGTGCAGACCGGCGGATGGATCTTGGTTGTCGTACTGCTGCTGTTCGGCATTTCGACCCGCAGCAGAAATCCGCTGCTCGCCTTCGTCTCGCTCGCGTTCTCAGTGCTGTATCTGCTGACGCTGATGACCAAAAAGGACGCCGCTCTCACGAGCCGCGGACTTGAGATCTTCTACGATATGCAGTTCACCACCAACTACGAGTTCTTCCCCTGGGAGGACATCAATGCGATCGTGTGCGAGGACCGCGGCCACGCCGACATGGTGCGCCTGCACATCGGCCACGGCAACACGGAAAAGGCTCTCTTCTTCCCGCGCGAGGACCTCGACGAGATCTACGCGTTCATCAAAAAGAAGAATCCGGCGATCCGCATCATGGATTATGCCGCGCCCGAACCGAAGTCCAGCAAGAAGCACAAGAAGTGAACAACTGTGACCTTTCCACAAAGAATGAAGGGCGCCCCGCAAAAGCGGGGCGCTTTTTTTATCTATTCTGTCCAATTCTATCACTGTACCCTGATAGTGTGTTATCCAAATATGGTGATAACGCACAACAAAGAAAACTTTTTCCGGCAAAAAACTATTGATTTTGCACAAAAATGTGCTATACTGTTTCCAGAACGATCCTGTGGGACTTTTCCACAGGCGGAGCGCCATCCACGCACGGGCATGCGCGGAAAGTAAGGGGAACGCTTCGACACGTTTCTTGCACTTGGGCGGTTCGGGCAACCGGACACGCCGACCGGGCCACACCGGAACTTTGAGAAAAGAGAGGACACTACCATGATCATGAATCCTACCGCGATCAAGCATGTCGTCGTCGATGGCCACAGCCTGACGCTCGAATCCTTCGTCGCCATCGCTCGCTACAATGCGACCGTCGAGCTGGCTCCCTCCGCTCTGGAAGCCATGAAGAAGTCCCGCGCCCTGGCCGAGAAGATCGCCGCTGAGGGCCGCGTCGCTTACGGCATCACCACGGGCTTCGGCGAGTTCCAGAAGGTCGCAGTCCCCAAGGAGATGAGCAATCAGCTCTCCACCAACCTGATCCTCAGCCATTGCACCGCCGCCGGCGAGCCGTATGCTGACGAAATCGTCCGCGGCATGATGCTGCTGCGTGCCAACGCTCTGTGCGGCGGCGTGAGCGGCGTTCGTCCCATCCTCGTCGAGATGCTGCTCGAGATGCTCAACAAGGGCGTGACCCCCGTCGTCCCGCAGAAGGGCTCTCTCGGCTCCTCCGGCGACCTGGCTCCTCTCGCTCACATGACGCTCCCCATGCTCGGCAAGGGCGAGGCCATGTACGAGGGCGTGAAGATGCCCGGCGCTGAGGCCATGGCCAAGGCCGGCATCAAGACGCTCGACACCCTGGTCTCCAAGGAAGGCCTCGGCATGACGAACGGCACCTGCGCGATGACCTCCGTCGGTGCTCTCGCGCTGTACGACACCATCTGCGCCGCCCAGCTCGGCGACGTGATCGCGTCCATGTCCTTCGAGGGCCTGACCGGCCTGCGCAACGCCTTCGACCCCCGCATCCATCAGGTGCGCGGCCAGAAGGGCCAGATGCTCGTCGCCGCGAACATGCGCAAGCTGCTCGACGGCTCCGAGATCCTCGACAACTGCCAGAAGGATCGCGTTCAGGACGCTTACGCCCTGCGCTGCATCCCGCAGCTGCACGGCGCCTGCCGTGACGCCCTCGATTACGTCCGCGAGAAGGTCGAGATCGAGCTCAACGCCGTCACCGATAACCCGCTGATGTTCCTCGATGACGAGGCCGTTATCTCCGGCGGTAACTTCCATGGCGAGCCCATGGCCCTGCCGTTCGACTTCCTCGGTATCGCCGCGAGCGAGCTGGCCGACGCTTCCGAGCGCCGCACCGAGCGTATGGTCAACCCCGCACTCTCCAACGGCCTGACCGCGTTCCTGACCACCGAGGCCGGCGTCAACTCCGGCTTCATGATCGTTCAGTACGCTGCCGCTTCCATGGTCAGCGAGAACAAGATCTACGCTCACCCCGCTTCCGTCGACTCCATCCCCTCCTCCGCCAACCAGGAAGACATCGTCTCCATGGGTACCACCGCTGCCCGTAAGGCCAAGATGATCCTGCAGAACACGCAGGACGTCCTCGCTGACGAGCTGATGACCGCCTGCCAGGCCATCGACATCCGCCGCCGCCTGAACACCCACGGCCAGGGCATGACCCCGCTGCATGAGGCTCTCTATCAGCACGTGCGCGAGAAGGTCGCTTTCTATGAGATCGACCGTGAGATCTGGCCCGACATCCGTGCGGTGGAAGCGATGATCCGCTCCGGCGAGCTGCTGGATATCGTCAAGGAGTATATCCCCGACTTTGAGTAAGTCAAAATTGCGTCGGAGACGCAATTTTGAGACCTTTCATTTGGGCCATCGGCCCAAATGAAATAGGGGCTTCAAATATTTTCGCTCACCGCGAAAATATTTGTAAGGTGTCCCTGCGGACGCACATGTCGTCCTCCGGGACAATCCAAATTGTTTGCGGCGTGCGCGGCCGCAAATGTGATGCGTCTCAAAAATGGTTATTGCTACCGATTTGGGGACAATAATGCTGAAAGATTTGTGTTTTGACACGAATTGACAGGATGTAAAAGAAGGTGTAAAGTTATTTTGGCTTTACACCTTCTTTTTTTAGGAGGAACTTACTATGGAACTGAATATTTTACGGGCGGACCCAGCGGGGAACATTACGGTGTTCGTGCTCGATCCGGTCGAAAAGGCACAGCGCGCGGCCATCGCGGAGAAGATCATGGCGATCCCCGCACTCAAGGCCGAGCAGGTCGGCTACGCCTGCGCCGCCGAGGACGACGTCGACGGCCACATGGAGATGATGGGCGGCGAATTCTGCGGCAACGCGACGCGCGCCTACGGCATGTATATTGCCCAGCAAAAGGGCGGCCTTTCCTCGGTCAGGCTGCGCGTGAGCGGCTGCGACCATGCCGTCACCGCGCAGGTCGATCTGAAATCCGGCACGGCGCGCGCTGAAATGCCCTGTCCGCGCAGCGTGAAGCGTGTCACGGTGAATGGTCACGAGGGCACGCTCGTCGACTTAACAGGCATCGCCCACTTCGTCGTTGAGGGCGTGGAGCCGAGCGAAGGGTTCTTCCTGTCTCTTATACACATCTGACGCT
>ERZ1027243.1486-NODE-1486-length-11080-cov-9.092789_pt1 | contig 11080 bp, 9 predicted proteins | sample MGYA00519243_ERZ1027243 | MGnify/ENA primary metagenome ERZ1027243 (study PRJEB26926, sample SAMN06164727) | human gut metagenome | biome: ENVO:00009003; feature: ENVO:2100002; material: ENVO:00002003 | host: Homo sapiens | place: USA | collected 2012 ...
CTCCGTTACATATCTTCCGATATGATGGACGCAGAAAGGACGGGATTGACTATGACCAAACACGAAATCGAAATTCTGAATGTCATGCGCAGCCGTGGAAAGACCGCCATGGACATCGCGCTCACCCTTCAGATCTCCGTCAATACCGTTCGTTCTTACATCCGCCGTCACCCTCCGGAGGATGCTGTCCGGGTCGAATGCCGCCAGTGCGGAAAGCCCATTCTCCAGGTGAAGGGCAGAAAGGCCAAATACTTCTGCTCCGATAAGTGCCGGAACGCCTGGTGGAACGCCCACCCGGAGAAGGTGCAGCGGAAAGCCTATTATCATCTGACCTGCGAATACTGCGGAAAGGAGTTTATCAGCTATGGAAACCGGAAACGCAAATACTGCTCCCGCTCCTGTTACGCCGACGCAAGAAGATCTCATTCGGTATCGGATACTCTGCGCAATGCTGGATAATCTCTGCCGGACAGGAGAACTGGATGCCCTCACCCGTGACCGGGCAAACGCCGTTCTTGCCATGAAAACCGGCCTGAAACAGGACAGTATATTCATTTGAAATTCGTCACTATATGGACTTGCTATATCCCCCGAAACGAGCAATATATGTAGCTGACGATACTTGATACAAAGGAGGATACCATGCCAAGAACCGTAGAACAAATCCAATTTTCACCCCGGATGCCCAAGCCCCTCCGGGTGGCGGCATACGCCAGAGTGTCCAGCGGCAAGGATGCCATGCTTCACTCCCTGGCGGCCCAGGTGGATCATTACAGCACCTTCATCCGCCACCATCACGGCTGGGAGTATGTGGGCGTTTACGCCGACGAAGCCAAGACCGGCACCAGGGACAACCGGGAGAACTTCCAGCGGATGCTCATCGACTGCCGTGCCGGAAAGATCGATCACATCATCACAAAGTCCATATCCCGGTTTTCCCGGAATACCGTGACCCTTCTGGAAACGGTACGGGAGCTGAAGGAACTGGGCATCAGCGTTTATTTTGAAGAACAGTCCATCGACACCGCCACCGCTGACGGAGAGTTGATGCTTTCCATTCTGGCAAGTTATGCCCAGGAGGAAAGCCTCTCCGCCAGCGAAAACCAGAAGTGGAGGGTGAAACGGAATTTTGAAGAAGGCATTCCCTGGCGATTCTTCATGCTGGGCTACCGCCGGGAGAACGGTAAGCTGACTGTCATCCCGGAAGAAGCGGAGATCGTCAGAAGTATCTTCGATGACTACCTGGCAGGAAAGGGGGTCACCGCCATCGCCAAACGGCTGAACGAAAGCGGATACGCCACCCAGAGCGGATGTGTGTTTCACAAGAGTGCCGTGGAACGAATTCTCCGAAACTATGCCTATACCGGGAATCTCCTGCTCCAAACCAAATTTCGGGAAAACCATCTGACCAAAGTCACCCGTAGAAATAAGGGCGAATTGCCCCGGTATCACGCGACGGACACCCACGAAGCCATCATTCCGCTGGAAACTTTCAATGCCGTCCAGACGGAGATTCAGCGGAGAAAAGAGAAGTATGCCCCCGCCAAGCCACAGCAAACATCCCCTTTTACAGGGCTTATCACCTGCGCCATCTGCGGCAAGCACTACCGCCGCAAAACCACCGCCACGGGGCCGGTCTGGATCTGCTCCACCTACAATTCCTACGGCAAATCCTACTGTCCCTCCAAAGCCATCCCCGAGGAAAAGTTGATGCAGACCGCCGCCCTGGTTGGGCATACGGGCGAAATAACGGCAATTACAGCCCACAACGATAATCTTCTGGGGTTTACCCTCAAGGACGGAACCAACGCCGTGAAGCGGTGGCAGGACCGCTCCCGTGCCGAGAGTTGGACAGCGGAAATGCGCCGGGCAGCCGGAGAGAAAACATGGGAAAGGAAGCAGCACCATGCCGAAAGCTAAAAATGTTACGGTCATCCCCGCCACACTGAATATCCATACCAAAACACCCACCAAGGAGCGGGTTCGCCGCCGGGTAGCCGCTTACGCCCGTGTCTCCACGGACAGCGAAGAACAGCTTACTTCCTATGAAGCCCAGGTGGATTACTACACCAAGTTCATCCAAGAGAACCCGGATTGGGACTTTGTGGAGGTTTACACCGATGAGGGCATCAGCGCCGTCAACACCAAACGCCGGGACGGCTTCAACCGCATGATCCGGGATGCCCTTGCCGGAAAAATCGACCTGATTGTGACCAAGAGTGTGAGCCGATTCGCGCGAAATACCGTGGACAGTCTGACCACCATCCGAAAGCTGAAGGAGGCTGGCTGTGAGTGCTTCTTCCAGAAAGAAAACATCATGACCTTCGACTCCAAGGGCGAACTACTCATCACCATCATGTCCAGTCTGGCGCAGGAGGAGAGCCGTTCCATTTCCGAAAATGTCACCTGGGGACAGCGGAAACGGTTCTCCGACGGTAAGGTCAGCATCCCTTACGGCCAGTTCCTGGGTTACCGCAAAGGTGCCGATGGTTTGCCAGAGATCGTTCCGGAGGAAGCGGCGATTGTCAAACGCATCTACCGCGAGTTCCTTCAGGGGAAATCCACCAATGCCATCGCCACCATGCTGACGGAGGAGGGCATCCCTACCCCCGGAAAAAAGACCGTCTGGCAAAGGGCCACCGTGGAGAGCATCCTGCGGAACGAAAAGTACAAGGGTTCTGCTCTGCTTCAGAAGTCTTTCACGGTAGATTTCCTCACCAAGAAAACCAAGATCAACGAGGGGGAGGTTCCCCAGTACTATGTGGAGGACAGCCACCCCGCCATCATCGAACCCTGGGAATGGGAGCAGGTTCAGGTTAAACTGGAACGGCGCAAAAACAGCCGCAACCGGCACCATCAGACCAGCCCCTTCTCCGGGAAGATCATCTGTGCCGACTGCGGCGATATTTTTGGAGCAAAGACCTGGCACTCCACCGACCGTTACCGTCGTGTTATCTGGCAATGCAACGGCAAGTTCAAAGGGGAACGCAAATGCGAAACACCCCACCTGACCGAGGACCGGCTGAAGGAACTGTACCTGGCAGCCCTTGGGGAGTATCTTTCCGACCGGGATGCCGCCATCGACCAGCTCCGCTATTTCCAGCGGATGCTCACGGACACGGACTTCATTGATGCGGATATTCAGGCTTTGGAAGAGGAATTGACCACCATCACCGGGATGCTACGCCTGTGCATCACAGAAAACGCCGCCAATGCCATGACCGAAGAAACCTACCGTACCACCCATGCCGAACTGTGCAACCGCTTTGAAGAAACCGAAGCCAAACTGACAGCACTGCAAAAGCAGCGGGACAAGATGAAAGCAGACGCCATCACCATCGGCGGCATGATGTTCGAACTGGGTGAGTTGGACACCCTGCCCGTAGTCTTCGACGAAAAACTCTGGCACGGCACCATCGACCACGTCACCGTCCACGCCGACGAACGGGTGGTGTTCCGGTTTAAGGACGGGAAGGAAATCGTAACAAGGCTATGAAATATTACGGAAACAGGCCTAGGCTGGTAGGGACAATCCTGCTGACCTGGGCCTGTTTTTTGGGGATATCTCGCTTTGGTACGGTTTGATGATCTGCTTGTAAAAAAGAAGAAAATCCAATATAATATTCCTGTATCAAGAAAGGCGGTGAATTCCATGGCTTTTGAATCCAATACATATTCCGGAATATGTAAATATAAGGATGTTGACTTTACTTTTATATTTAGTGGTGAGGAACTGCGATTGGTTCCTCCGGCAGATAAAAGGGAAATCATTCAGATGGACTGGGTACTGACTCCTTTGGCGAAAGGTGTCTACACAAGAGGAGACCCATTAACCATGGATGAGCCGTACCTAACCGGAAAATGCAATGAAACTGGAACTACTTTCGTATTCATAACCAAGCAAGGGGGACATGTTGGAAGCCAAAATTCTGTTTTATTTGTCCCCATTGTAGCCTACATCAGATGTAGGTACGGACGTGACAGTATCGCCAGAATGTCATTTACCAGTCCTGTGGTTAACTGTATCCATCCGGTCACCCAAGGTTTTGGCTATACAATAGATGTGGAAAGTTTTAATGAGACGGGAGTATTTACTGTTACAACCCAGAGTTTTGATGAAACTACAACGGAACCCCAAACCTTTATGGTTGACAACATACAGGTTTCTGTGGAATTTAGTATTTCCAGAAAGCTAAGCGCAAAGTTGAATGAACCACCCATTACTCTCAGCTCGTCCATGCTTTTTGAATTTGCGCCCACCAATGATTACCGTTTTATTTTTAGGTTGTGGTCTGTTGCAAAACAATTCCTGCAGTATCTTTGCTACAGGAAAAACACTTTTCTTCCCGAAGTTGCGTTGTCTGCGCCTGCGGATGGTGGCAAATATGAGGAATTTGCGACTATGTATGTGCTTAATGAAGCTGGCGATGATGAACCAGAAATACTGAAATCCGGTCGATATATCAAGCAGGAGTACATTGCAGGGGCTGAAGGAAAAATTCTGGCTGATATAGCAAATGGAACACTTTACCTTCGCCACCTGCCCCAAAGCTACCGAAGTGGAAGATCTATTGATGCCTCCAGGTTTGTAATGATTATGGCTGCGTTTGAGTGGGAGTTCCGCCGCTGCTCTCCCAGTGGGATTACAAAGAGTGATGCTACACTTAAAGCGGAAGATGCTGTGGCTGAGCAGATTCAAAGGCTACTGAATGAGGCCAACGGCAGGAAGCAGCATAGTATTTATAAATTTCTGCAACGGCGGGTGAGGTCGGATAGTCTTGAGTCCGAAATCGTTCATACCGGGAAGATAATTGACGATATTATAGGTGTTTTTGGTAAACACCTATATCAAAGAAATGGTCAGGAATTAAAATATTCCGAAATGGGAAATCGGTTATCCTCCCAACGGAATAATTTTGCCCACGGTAACTTGGACAAGGAATTTATAGGCCTATCCCTTCTGGATTTGATGTATATGGAATATATACTCTATGCTATGCAGTTGAATTACTACGGCGTAGATGCTGTCAACATTCGTCACGCCATAAATGACTTGTTTCATCTGAATTATGCCATAAAATAGAAATGAACCTACCCGTAGCTGAGTCTTCCTATTCAGTCACGGGTAGGTTTACTATTGTTACTATGCGTTAGTTCCTATTCTCTGTCAATTCCATCATCAGTTGCGCTCCCAGTTTCAGTCCGGCAGTAAAAGCGATCCGCTCATTCTCGGCGCACAGGCACCCAACCTCTCCAACCACCACATCGCTGTCCTTGATCGGCAGCGAGTCCAGGCAGGCCCGGAGATTTTTGAACCCTTCCTTCGCCTGGGGACTGTCCATGTTGTGATACTCCCCATAATGCCACCACAGGGCATCCAGGCATGGCTGTGGGCAGTCCTCCTCAAAAATGATTTTATGCTCCCGGACATAAGCCTGGAGCTGCCGGATGTATTCGTCCATTCCATCACCCTCCACAAAAAGTGTGTGTGATGTTAACTCTGGCGGCGGCAAATTACAAGCAGGTGTTCTGCCCGAATTTTGACCGTCCTTTTTGTCCTTTCTGTCCCATGGGTATCATTAAAAAACCGTCCATATCCGGGGGTTACTCCCAGCCATGGACGGTCCTGTGTATATAGAAAATAATAATTTATCGTTTATATTCTTATAACGATTACCATTTTACCAAGCCTTGTCTTTTCAGACCATGGCCGCATCAAATCCGGGTGTGCAATGTGCTTATGGCTGGAAATGTTCGAAATATCCCCGGTTTCCTTCCAAAAACATCCCCAGAACGGGAATAAATAAAAAATTACCGTTGTTGAAATTGTATCAACAACGGTAACTGATTTGGTTGCGGAGGGAGGACTTGAACCTCCGACCTCCGGGTTATGAGCCCGACGAGCTACCAACTGCTCTACTCCGCGATATTGAATTGGGTCCGGTTGGTGCCGGTGACCGGACTCGAACCGGTACGGTATTGCTACCGGGAGATTTTAAGTCTCCTGTGTCTACCATTCCACCACACCGGCGGATATCGGCAAGGAGTATACTACCACACTCTGCCCTGTGTGTCAAGGGTTTTTCAAAATTTTTCGGTGGGGTTGGATTCTGTTGCGGATTTTCGGGGATGGTGGTAGAATATATCCCGTAAAGTTGTAAGCATCAGACGGAGCGCCCCCCACCGCTCGAACAGAAAGTTTTGGAAGGACAGGCCGCATGGACAGAGAAACATTTGACCGGAAATATACCGGCCGGCTGAACCGGTAGCAGGCAGAGGCGGTACACGCCGCAGAGGGCGCGGTCCTGCTGCTGGCCGTGCCCGGCAGCGGAAAAACCACCGTGCTGGTGACCCGCCTGGGCTATATGCTCTGCTGCTGCGGGATCCCTGCCGACAGGATCCTGACCATGACCTACACAAAAGCCGCCACCCGGGAGATGAAGCAGCGCTTTGCCCGCCTGTTTGGCGAGGACTGCCCCGACATCCCGGAATTTCGCACCATCAACGGCGTTTCCTCCAAGATCATTGATTTTTACGCCAGGACCCACAGCGGCGGGAATGCCTTCCGGCTGATGGAGGACGAGGGGCTTCTGTCCAAGCTGGTTTCCGATCTGTACCGCGCCCTCAGCGGCGAATTTGCCACCCAGGGCGTCATAAAAGAGCTTCGCAAGAACATCACCTATGTGAAGAACAGCATGCTCGACAAGGAGGAGATCGACGACCTGGACACCGGGTTCGAGCAGTTCCCGGAGCTGTATCGCCGGTACAACCTGGCGCTGCGGAAGCAGCACTGGATGGACTACGACGACCAGATGGTCTATGCTAAGACCATCCTGGAAAAGCACGCGGACGTGCTGACGCATTTTCAGGATATGTTCCCCTATATCTGCGTGGACGAGTCCCAGGACACCTCTAAAATCCAGCATTCGATCATTCAGCTTCTGGCGCAGAAGAGCGGGAACATCTTCATGGTGGGGGACGAGGATCAGAGCATTTACGGCTTCCGGGCCGCTTATCCGGAGGCCCTGATGCGGTTCGGGCAGACCTACCCCAACGCCCGGGTGCTGCTGATGGAGGAGAACTACCGCTCCACGCCGGAAATTCTCCGCCTGGCGGATGATTTCATCCGGAAAAACCATGGGCGTCATCCCAAAACCATCTACCCCACCCGGGACTCCGGCGCAGACGTCCGGCTGATCACGGCGGCAGACCGCGCCGCCCAGTACGCATGGCTGGCGCATACGGCGGCCCGGTGTGACGGACAGATGGCCGTTCTCTACCGCAACAACGACAGTGCCCTGCCGCTGATCGACCTGCTGGACCGCCAGGAGACCGCTTTCCGCTGCCGGCAGATGGACGACACCTATTTCACCCATCGGATCGTCACGGACATCCGGGATATCATCGCCTTCGCCCATGACGGGCGGAATGCGGAGGTGTTCCTGCGCATCTACTATAAATGCGGCGGCGGCATCTCCAAAAAGGCGGCGGAATACGCCTGCGGAAAAAGCCGCAGCTCCGGGAAGCCGATCCTGGAGGAACTGCTGCGCTTTCCGCAGCTTTCGGCCTTCGCGCGGGACAGCGTCACGGCGCTGATCGACCTGCTGCCGCAGATTCTCCGGGACACCGCCCGGAAGGGACTGGACCGCATCTGGCGGGAGCTGCGCTACAGGGACTATGTGGACCAGCAGAAGCTGGACGCCAACAAATTTGAAATTCTCTGCCTGCTGGCCGGGCAGGAGCCCGGCCTGGACGCCCTGCTGGAGCGGCTGGACCGGCTGCGCAGTCTGACGGCCGACCCGCCCGTGCCGCCGGAGGCGGCCGTGCTTCTCTCCACCGTCCACTCCAGCAAGGGACTGGAGTATGACACCGTTTACCTGCTGGACGTGCTGGACGGCATCCTGCCCGCCGTGACGGAGCCGAAAAGCCAGGCGGAACAGGTGCGGTATCAGGAGGAACGCAGGCTCTTTTATGTGGCCATGACCCGGGCCAGAAACCATCTGTATCTCTTCTCCTGCCTGGACCGGAGTTCCGCGTTTATCCGGGAAGTGAAGCCCGATATCCCGGTGGAGACGCCGGACGATGTGTTCGGCGCATTTCCCGCGGAGCTGTGCGGGAAGCGCTATCATCACGCGCAGAAAGGCCGGGGAAATATCCTGGCCGACTGCGACGGGCAGTGCCTGATCGCATACGACGGCGGCCAGACGCAGTTTCTGACCGTGGGGCAGATGTATGAGCAGCGGAAGATCGTGCGGAAACTGCCGGAGAAACCCGCCGCCGCAAAAAAACAGGCGGCAGCGCCCGGTTCACGGAAGTCCGGCGGAACACTGCCCAGGCCAAAGGTGACGCTGTCCCGGGAGGAAAAGGCCGCGCTGATCCGCAGGGCCGTTCCGGGATGCAAAGTCGTCCACAGGACCTTTGGGGCGGGAGTGGTGGTGGGCTGTCAGGAGCCTATTGTGACCATACGCTTCTGGAAGTTCGGTGAAAAGAAATTTGTCCTTCCGGACAGCGCGGAGCGCGGCCTGCTGCATTTTGACTGACGGATAAATCACAAGCCTCTGCCGTGGCCCGGACAATGCTTATTCCCGGTCCTGCTTCTGCCTCCGGGCCAGCACCAGGGCCCGGACGCCGCCGTAAATGACCCAGATCACGCCGATGGCCAGATAGAGATACTTCATCTCGCTCATAGCGTTCCATTTCAGCAGGGAATACCCCGCCAGCAGTACGCCGCACAGCAGATACACCACATAGCGCATGATGCTGTCGGTTTTTTTCTTGTTGTCCATAGCGGCCTCCTCAGTGGTGATACTACCATTATAAGGGTTCTGCCGCCGGTGTCAATGCTTTTTCAAGGGCAGGCGGGGCAGGTGCGATGCCCGGTGCCCCGCCCCGCCTGTCTTTTATCCCGCCCGCCGCTCCCTGCGGTGGGCTATCCCAGATGCTCCAGGTCGTCCTTGCCCAGGCTCATATGCCGCCAGCGCTCCGGCATTTCCGGCCCGATCAGGGGGAACAGGTTCTCCGTGTCGGTGGTGGGCTGGATATTATAGGTGCCGTACTGGTTCACCAGGTCAAAGCAGTCCTGGGGCACGCCCCGGAACTGATGCACGTCCGGCGCGGCGTCGTAGGGGAAGCCGCGGTCCTTTCGCTTCATCTCTCTCACCTCCGGCCTTAGTATGCCCCGGCTTCGAAAAATCTTTCACCGGTTGACATCCGGCGGCGTATGGGGTACGATATTTTCAGAATCTGAAACAGGAGGAGACGCGAAATGACCGTTTCTCAGGCACTGGAAAGGCTGGCCGCCTATGAAAAGCAGGCCTTTGCCTATAACCACGCCTCCGGCGTGCTGTATTACGACGGAGCCACCGTTGCCCCCAAGGGCTCGGCGGACGTCCGGGCCGACACCCTGGGGGAGCTGTCCCGCATGAGCTACATTCTGACCACCGCCCCGGAGACGGTGGAGATGCTCCAGACCCTGGTGCAGGCCCGGGACCGGCTGGACCCCGTCACCGCCCGGAAGGTGTCGGAGCTTTGGCGGGACTATGAACAGACCCATCGCATTCCCCAGGAGGAATTTGTGGCCTATCAGCAGCTGGTGTCCAAGGCCGACGCCGTGTGGCACGAGGCCAAGGAGCGCAGCGACTATGCCCTGTTTGAGCCGTATCTCCAGCGGATCTTCGACAGCTGCCGCCGCCTGGCGGGCTATCGTCAGCCGGAGAAGGACCCCTACGACGCCCAGCTGGACCAGTTTGAGCGGGGCCTGACCCGGGACACCTGCGACCGGTTCTTCGCCGCCCTGCGCCGGGAGCTGGTGCCCCTGATCGAGCAGGTCCAGGCCCACGCCGACCGGGTGAACGACGCCCCCCTGCACCGGGACTTCCCCGTGGCCATCCAGCGGGAGTTCACGGACTTCGTCATGGGCGTCATGGACATCGACCGCGACCACTGCATCGTGGGGGAGACGGAGCACCCCTTCACCACCAATTTCTCCCGGGACGATGTGCGCATCACCACCAACTATCACGCGGACCTGGTGGCCTCGTCCCTGTACTCCGTGGTCCACGAGGGCGGCCACGCCCTGTATGAGCTGCACGTGGGCCGGGAGCTGTCCCGCACCTGCCTGGGCGGCGGCGTGTCCATGGCCATCCACGAAAGCCAGTCCCGGTTCTATGAAAACATCATCGGCCGCAGCCGGGCCTTCTGCGGGGTCATCTATCCCTGGCTCCGGGAGCACTTCGCCCCCCGGCTGGACGACGTCAGCCAGGACGCGTTCTACCGCATGATCAACAAGGCCCAGCCCTCCCTGATCCGCACCGAGGCCGACGAGCTGACCTACTGCCTGCATATCATGGTGCGCTATGAGCTGGAGCGGCGGATGTTCGCCGGGGAGCTGACGGCCCATGACCTGCCCGCTGAGTGGAACCGCCTGTACAAGGCGTATCTGGGCGTCGACGTGCCCAATGACCGGGAGGGCGTTCTTCAGGACTCCCACTGGGCCGGCGGCAGCATCGGCTATTTCCCCTCCTACGCCATCGGCTCGGCCTATGGCGCCCAATACCTGCTGGAGATGCAGAAGGACTTCGATGTGTTCGAGGCCGTCCGTTCCGGCAGGCTGACAAGGATCAACGGCTGGCTGGAGGAGAAGATCTGGAAATACGGCTGCATGAAGGACCCCACGCCCCTGTTCGAGTCCGTCTGCGGCCCCTTCGACCCCACCTGCTACACCGCCTATCTCCGGGATAAGTTCACGGAGGTCTACGGCCTGTAAAAAAATCAGGCAGACAAAAAAATCCGCCGTCCCGTATAAATCCCCGGCGAACCGGCCATACTGAGGGCAGAAACGTTTCCCAGGATTTCGGCCCGCCGCAGGCCGGTATATGCGGCTCCGGCCCCAGGCCGGACGGGAAAGGCACCTATGAGCAGATTCGACGGAAAAAAGGTCAAGGCCGTGTTCGGCGGCAAGGGCTTCTACATAGCCCTTGCCCTCTGCCTGCTGGCAGCCGGTATTGTCGGCTATTACACCCTGCTGCGGCCCCAGGCCCCGGCAGAACCCGCATCCAACCCCGCCTCCAACGTCCCCGAC
>ERZ1027243.1494-NODE-1494-length-11057-cov-8.632521_pt1 | contig 11057 bp, 5 predicted proteins | sample MGYA00519243_ERZ1027243 | MGnify/ENA primary metagenome ERZ1027243 (study PRJEB26926, sample SAMN06164727) | human gut metagenome | biome: ENVO:00009003; feature: ENVO:2100002; material: ENVO:00002003 | host: Homo sapiens | place: USA | collected 2012 ...
GTGGACGATCTCCGGCCGGGAAGCGGTGATCCGCACCCGGTACGCCATGGAACAGGGCGATGAATTCAGCGTCTACATTATCGACTGGCTGATTCCCGATATGAACGGCATCGAGGTCGTGCGGCAGATCCGCAAGATGATTGGGAAAAGCTGCCCCATCATCATTCTGACGGCCTACGACTGGGCAGATATCGAAGAGGAAGCCCGCGCTGCCGGCGTGACCGCTTTCTGCGAAAAGCCGCTATTTCTTTCCCAATTGCGCAGAGTGCTGGCAGAACCGTTTGGTGCAGAGCCTATCCACGAACCATCGCAGCCAAATGCCTCCGGTTTCAAGGGAAAGAAACTTTTGCTGGTGGAGGACAATGCCTTGAACCGTGAGCTTGCGCAGGAGATCCTGAAGGAAGCGGGCTTTGCGGTGGACACTGCTGAGGATGGCGAGATCGCCGTCCGGAAGATGAAGCAGGCGGCCCCCTGGCAGTACGACCTGATTTTAATGGATATCCAGATGCCCAAGATGGACGGCTACGAGGCGACACGGCAGATCCGTGCCCTGCCGGATGCTGCAAAGGCAGGCATTCCCATTTTTGCAATGACAGCAAATGCCTTTGAAGAAGACCGCCAGAGTGCATTGAAGGCTGGGATGGACGGCCACATTGCAAAGCCGTTGGATATTCCGCACCTGCTGCAGGTTCTTGCAGATGTACTGAAATCATAACACCATCCGACAAAAGCAAAAGCACCCGCAGCAGGCTTCGCAGAGGCTCTTGACCTCAGGAAGCGAATGCTGCGGGTGCTTTATTTGTTTTGCATGACAGGCGTTTGGCTCACAGGATCTTGTGCAGCTCCTGCACCAGGTCGCCGATCACGATGGGTTTGGACAAAAAGCCATTCATGCCGCTTTCCAGCGCGTTGCAGCGATCCTCGTCGAATGCGTTGGCGGTCATGGCAAGGATCGGGATCTTTGCCCGAGCCGGGTCGTCCAGTGCACGGATCTTCCGGGTGGCAGTATAGCCATCCATCACCGGCATCTGCACATCCATCAGCACCAGATCATAGCTGCCCGGCGCTGCGGTGCTCACCTTTTCCACCGCCACTTCACCGTTTTCCGCCGTATCGACCCGGAAGCCGTACTCGCGCAGGATCTCCTGCGCGATCTCGCGGTTCAGCTCGTTGTCCTCTACCAGCAGGATGTGTCTGTCCTTGAAGTCGGCGTTCTTTTCCGGCAGAAGCTCCTGCGACGCATCTGTCAGCTTCTGGCCGAGGGCGCTCATCAGAGTCTCGCGCAGGTCAGACAAGAACATGGGCTTGGAGCAGAAGGCGGTCACACCGGCGGCCTTTGCCTCTACCTCAATGTCAGACCAGTCGTAGGCCGTCAGGATGATGATGGGGGTATCGTCGTTCAGGCTGCGTATCTGGCGGGTGACCTCGATGCCGTTCATATCCGGCAGCCGCCAGTCGATGATATAGGCGTGGTAGACATCGCTCATCTCGATGGACTGCCGCGCGCGCAGCACCGCTTCCTTGCCGGAAAGGGTCCACTCCGCGCGCATTCCCACCTTGACCAGCATCTTTGTCACGCTGTCGCAGGTGTTGAAATCGTCGTCCACCACCAGAGCCTTCAGGCCTTCCAGCTCGGTGATCTTTTCCACCGGGCGGTGCTCTGCCTGCACCCGCAGCGGCACACGAATGATAAACTCGCTGCCCTTGCCCTGCGCTGTCTGCACCTCGATGGTGCCGCCCATCATATCCACGATGTTTTTGGTGATGGCCATGCCAAGGCCGGTGCCTTGGATACGGCTGACCGTGGAGGTGCGCTCCCGCTCAAACGGCTCAAAGATTTTTTTGGCAAATTCCGGGCTCATGCCGATGCCGTTGTCCTTGATGCGGAACTCGTACTGCCCGCAGCCGCGCACCTGCCCGGCAAGCTGGCGCACCCGCACCGAGACCGTGCCGCCCGCCGGGGTGAACTTGATGGCGTTGGACAGCAGGTTCAGCAGGATCTGGTTCAGCCGGGTCTTATCGCAGTAGACATCCTCGTCGGTCACATCCATCGCGTCCATATAAAGTTCCAGCTGTTTTGCGTAGATCTGCCCACTGACAATGGTTTTCAAATCGTGCAGCACATCCGAAAGGTTGACTTCCACCTCTTCCAGATGGAGCTTTCCGCTTTCGATGCGGCTCATATCCAGCACATCGTTGATGAGCGAGAGCAGATGGTTGCTGGAAGCAAGGGTCTTGGCCAGATAATCCTTCACCCGCTCCTTGTCGTCGATATTGCTGATCGCCAGTGTGGTAAAGCCGATGATGGCGTTCATGGGGGTGCGGATGTCGTGGGACATATTGGAAAGGAAGGTGCTCTTGGCGCGGTTGGCAGTCTCGGCGGCGGCAACGGCATCCGAAAGCGCCTGATTTACCTGTTTGTCGGCGGTGCGGTCGGACATGACAAGGATGTATTTGGTCCTGCCCTCCACCTCGCTGCCTATGGCGATGTTATGGAACCAGCGGCGCTCTTTGGTTTCCAGATGCTCAAACTCGAAATCCCATTCCCGCTGCTGCCCGCTGAGAAGCCCATCCAGAAAGTTTTTGCCCTGCTCCGGGGCGCCCAGCTTGTCCAGAGCAAAGGCATTTTGCCGGACTTCTCTCCACGGGATGCCCAGAAGCCGCTCAATGTTCGGGCTGACATAATCCACCTTGGAGGTCTCTGCGTCCAACATCAGGAAAACGTCGTCCACGTTCAGCGAGAGCTTCTGGAACAATTCATCCCGGTACAGGAGCTTGGTGTTCTTCTGGCGCAGTGCGGCATGGCTTCTGCGCACAATGAGCAGAATGGCCAGCACCGCAAGACCTGCGGCGATGCCCGCTACGATCTGCACCGTATGGAACCACAGCTTATCCAGATTGGCATTGACGATTTTGACCGGGACAAGCCCCACCATCGTCCAGCTCTGGACTGCTGTGCCCTCATAGACCAGATAATAGCTGGTGTCGCCCAGCTTTACCTTCATGTTTCCGCTGCTGCCCTGTGCAAAGGCATTGGACAGATCCAGGATCTGCGCCTCGGAAAGATCGGAATGGTCGCGCAGCATCGCAATGAAGTTGTAGATCGTTTCCTTGCGGTTTACAGAATTGTCGATGACCACCCGCCCATCCGGGTAGATGACATAGTTGCTGGCATTGCCCTGAAAGGCAGAGTTGTCCAGTAATCTCAGCACCTCATCATTGTAATAGGTGATGGCAACGGCATCGTAGGCAAAGCCCCGGTAGCTGCCCTGCGTTTCGGGACAGATGAACGCCAGCATCTGGGGCTTGCCGGGCAGCGCCGTGTTCACGACGACATCCTCATCGTGAGCGAGCCTTTCGTCCAGATTGGTCTGCAGGCCAAGGTAGCCCGTTTTCCCGGTCACGGTCATGTAGTTGCCGTCATAGGTAAGAAAGTAGAATTCGGCAAATCCGGTGCTCTGCTGCGCTGCCTCGATATATGCCTGTATTTCGGCCTCATCCGAGGTACTTTCCAGAAAGCCGTTGTACAGATGCAGATAGGTCAGGTTCTTGCGTACCATCTCTTTCAGCATATTATTGGATTTATGCAGCACCTCTTCCAGATGCGAGGTGCTTTCCTGATAGATGGTCTGGGACACAAACGAGATGTACTGGACGCTGAAACCGACTGCCAGAAAGACCAGAAGAAGGATGGCAGCAACAGGGAGCCATTTTTGCCGGGGATGGCAGTTTCGTTTGGATTCGTGCTTTTCGTCTACCATCCCGCTCACCTCAACGTAATGTAGTTTTCAGGCTCTGCAAGCGCTGCGCCGCCGCCGGAGACATAATCGCGCCATGTGTTTTTTACCCATGTATCTCCGTCCAAAGACGTGCCGCTTTCGCTCGCAAGCAGCGCTTCCATCTGTTTTTCCGTTGCCAGACAGGTCACGGTAACGGTGTCGTCGTCCCGGAGCGGCTGTCCGTTCCGGGTGATGCCGGTCAGGGTATAGCTGCCGCCTGCCTCTTTGACCTCCACGGCAATGCCGCTGACCACCGGCAGAGAGCTGCGGTTGAAGGGCACAAACCCGCCCTCGCAGCCCTCCACAAAGGCGCGGACGGTCTCCTTCAGCTCTGCGCCGGTCATGGTGCGCTGGCGGGACATCAGACCGTTGGGCATGATCATGGAAGCGGCCATTTTCTTGTTATAGTCTGCCCGCAGTACACTGCCGGTAAAGCTGTTTGCGGTGGCAAGCAGCACATCGGTGCCATAAACGCCCCGCAGCGTGTTCGCCATAACGGAGAAGGAGGCGCTGCCGCCGTTTGCGTGGAAGACATTGGAATAGCTCTTCCCGGAGGTCAGCACGATCTCGTCATCGTCAGGCGTTTCTTCGGCAAGAAGCCGGGCATTGAACGCACGATAAGCCTGCTGTGCCGTGTACTCGCCCGCGATCATTTTGGAGACAACGTCCTTGGAGACGGCAAAGAAATCGTTGGAGGCGATGCGGATATACATGTGGTTTTCTTCCACCACATCGCGCACATCCTTCATGTACTCGGTCAGGCGCAGAGGGACGTTCTGGCTGTAGCTCAGCACATCCTGCCCGTCGGCAACGATGCGGCTCTGCGCCTCCTCGGAGAGCATGACGTTCAGCACCTTCATGGCTTTTTCGCGGCGCGCGGTGTCCTGCTCGAGGTCACGGTTCAGAGCGATCTGGAAATACGGGGTGGTCATGATCCACTTTTCGCCGTTCTGGCTGAAGAAGGGCAGGAAGATCGTGTCGATGCCCTCATCCTGAAACATCTTGACACCGGCAGAGCTGCCAAAGTACATGGCAACTTCTCCGTTCCGGAACATCCCGGTCACATCGTCGTAATTCAACGCAAGATCGTCTGCCGTGAGGTGGGTATCCTGAATGAACTGCGCCATCCGCTCAAACGCCCCCGGCCACACGGTGTCGTCCAGACCCACCCGTTCGGTGCTGGCAGGGTCGCTGTAAGCAGTGCGCCACTTGCGCCCATCAGTCGTGGTAAGCTCGGCAGCGGAAAGCCCCTGCAGCGTTTCCATGCAGGTATAGTCGTAGGTATAATCGGCGGTAAAGCCGCGGATGCCTACTTTTTCAAACGCCTGACAGGCCGAAACGAAGCTCTCGTAATCGGTGGGCAGAGGAATATCGTACTGCTCAAAAAGGCTGCGGTTGACCACAAAGCCGTGGGCATCGGCGCAGACCGGCAGCCAGTTCACGCTGCCGTCCTCGTTTTTGAAGCTGTTGAGGTAGGTGTTGTACACAGCGCCCGCCTCGTTGGTCAAGGCAAGGTTCATCAGGCTGTCCTTCAAGGGAGCCGCATCGTGCAGCGAGAAGCGGCAGCTGGTGATAATATCCGGCAGACCGCCGTTCTCCTGCAAAAACTTGTAAAAATCCAAATCGTTGTTGCCCACGATGAATTCAATATTTACATCCGGCAGCTGGGACTGGATATAAGGCGCATAGGTCTCGTACAGGCTTGTACTCCACAGATACACCTGAATGGTCTGAGCATCCTCCTGCTTTTCCACATTTTCGGCGGTTTTTGTTCCGCATCCGGTCAGTACAGATAGACCTATCACCAATGCCGCAAGTGCAGAAATAAGGCCGTGCAATGTTCTTTTGTTCATTAAATCGTTCTCCTCACAACTCTTGGGCAGCTGCCGTTCTGCACTCCCGAATACCACAAAAAGGCATAGGTACAGCATGACAGAAATATAGGATTATTTTACCACCGCCATGATGGATTTTCAATAAAATTTCATATATTGATTCATAAAAGCAGCGCGTCCGATTTCTTTGCGCCAGTCGATGCAGCTTTTTGTATCAACGCACAGGGTGAGGCGGTCTGCCAGTATTCTTATGTGCTGCCGCCCTTTCTTGCACCCTTCTCGTTGACATAGTTGAAGGTATCCTCAAACGAGCCGACACGGACGACCTTTGCAGGGGCGGTTTCCGCGGCAGCTTTGGCCAGTTGGGTTATTTTGCTCCCCGTGGCCCGAGCAGGCCCTGCGGGCCAACATCCACTGCCAGATCTCGCTGGCTCTCAACCGCATCTACACCGAGTGGTACCCCAGCAAGGGCTACAGTTTCAACATCACCAACTCCACCAGCTACGACCAATACTACGTCCATGGCCGGACGGTGTTCGACGTCATGGTGCGGCTGACGGACGACATCTTCAACACCTATATCCGCAAGACCGGCACCGTGAACCCCTACTACGCTGAATATTGCGACGGCAAATCCGTCACCTGCCCCGGCCTCAAGCAGTGGGGGACGCTCACGCTGGCCAATCAGGGCCGCAGCGCACTGAGCATCCTCAAATACTACTACGGCAGCAACATCGAGATCATCCGCACCAACAACATCCAGTCCATCCCCCAGAGCTACCCCGGGAGCCCTCTGCGGCAGGGCAGCACCGGAGCGGCGGTGTTCACCCTGCAGCGGCAGCTCAACCGCATCACCAAAGACTATCCCTTCCTCGGCCTGCTGACGGTGGACGGCATCTTCGGCCGCAAGATGACCGAGACGGTCAAAAAGTTCCAGAAGCAGTTCAACCTCACCGCCGACGGCGTGGTGGGCCGCAGCACCTGGTATAAGATCAGCTATATCTACGTCTCGGTGAAGGACCTCGCCGAGCTGACCAGTGAAGGCGAGACATTCAGCGGCACCCTCCCGGACGGCTCATGGAACTTCGGCAGCAGCGTCCTCAAACAGGGCTCCACCGGCAGTGAGGTAGAGCAGATGCAGTTCTGGCTGAGTACGCTGGCTCAGTATGAGAGCAGCATCCCCTCTGTCACGGTGGACGGCGTCTACGGCAGCGGCACAGCGGCGGCTGTCCGGGCGTTCCAGCGGCTCTACGGCCTGACGGTGGACGGCATCGTAGGCCGCACCACATGGACCGAGCTGTACGACCAGTTCCGCAGCATCCAGTCCGACAACGGCACCCCCAATGCCTACCCCGGCACCGCCCTGCGCCAGGGCAGCAGCGGCCAGAACGTCCGGCTGGTACAGTTCTGGCTGAAGATCGCACGAACGGTCTATTCCAGTCTCAACAATGTCACCGTGGACGGCATCTTCGGCTCGTCTACCGCAGCGGCCGTGCGGCGGTTCCAGACCTACTTCGGCCTCACCAGCGACGGCGTCGTGGGCCGGACGACATGGAACAAGCTCTACGAAGTCTACAACGACATCGCCAACCGCCTGCTTTCGCCCAGCCTGCGGCCCGGCGAGTACCCGGGCGTGCTGCGCAATGGCTCCACCGGCACCGCCGTCCGAGAGCTGCAATTCTACCTCTACCTCATGAGCGCCTACCAGAGCAGCATCCCCTCTGTCTCCATTGATGGCCGTTTCGGCGCGGCCACCGAGGCCGCCGTGCGGGCCTATCAGCGGTTCGCCGGGCTGACGGTGGACGGGATCGTGGGCCGGAAGACATGGGATTCGCTCTACGGCAAAGCGTCGGCCCTCCGCTCGTCCGGGCCGGTGGTCACCCTCAAGCGTCTCCCCTACCCCGGCACGCCGCTCACCGTCGGCACCGACAGCAGCGCCGTGCTCTACTACACCCTGCTTTTGCAGCGCATCGCCTACTACTACGACAGTGTAGCGTCCCCCGCGCTTTCCAGCCAGTACACACAGGAGACCGCGGACGCCACCGCCAGCGCGCAGGAGCTTCTGGGCCTGCCCGCCACCGGCGTGGCAGACGCCGAAACGTGGACAGCAGTGGAAGCCCTGAGCTTACAGCTGGCGGCCTTCACCCCCAACCCCGACCGGCATCCCGAGCAGGGGCCGGACTACCCGGACCGGGCCATGAAGGAGGGCAGCGCAGGGCCTGACGTCAGCCTCATCGAGGGCTGGCTCAATGACCGCTCCCAGCTCTACTGCGAGGAGGACTACGTCGCCGACAACGCTGTCTTCGGCCCGGAGGACACCGCCGCTGTAAAAGACACGCAGCGCCGGGCCAGCCTTGAGCCAAACGGCGTCGTAGACCGGCCCACCTGGGCCGCAATCCGCGCCCAGAGCCATACTGCCTGCGACAACTGCACCGAGGAGGGATGAGAGATGGCACGCTTACTGGTCTATGACGCCTACGAGAACAAAGTCTACACCTATTCGAACCTGCGCGAGAACGACCCCATGCCCTACAGCACCGGCAGGACTCTGACCGTGCGGGAGTTCCGGGGCAAATCGAACAGCCCGGTGCTCTGGACGACCATCGCGGCAATGGAAGCGTGGAACCTCACCCGCCGCAAATACGGCAGGGGCATCCCGGTGGGATACGCCTTCCGCCGCATCTGGGAGGGAGGCCACGGCACCCGCAGCCAACACTATGCCGGCGTGGCCTTCGACGTGGGGCAGAGTCTCAGCCAGACCCAGCGCACCGCCATCTACAACGCCGCCCGCTCCACCGGGGCGTGGGGCTATGTCGAGCCTCTGAGCCAGACCCCCACATGGGTCCACTTCGACCGGCGCTACGGCACGCCTGCCTGCAGAGGCACCACGGCAGGCTACCCCACCCTCCGCCGGGGCAGCCGGGGCTGCTACGTCATGATCCTCCAAGACGCCCTCTCGACGCTGGGCTACCAGACCGGGAACCGCATCGACGGCATCTTCGGCAGCCGGACGGAAGAAGCCCTCAAGGGCTACCAGCGGCGCACCAGTCTGCGCGCCGACGGCGTCTGCGGCTGCAACAGCTGGAAGAAGATCTCCACCGCCGTGCTGGGCGTGGGAAGGACGAAGACGACGATCGATTGATTTTATAGTCGTGTAAAATAAAAAGGCTGCTGCATAGTACGACCTCTCCGGCACAGCAAAGCCGTGACGGAGAGGTTGCTTGCAGCGGCCTCTTATTTTTTATAATTCAGTCGTCCAGCACAACATCCTCGCTGAGCACCTGTCCGATGGGCTTTGCAATGCACAGATCGGCCTCGGCGTCCGCATTCGTAGGCTGCATATTGATGACCACGAGGTGGTCGCCCCGGAAGTACCGGATGAGTCCCGCCGCCGGGTAGACCACAAGGCTGGTACCGCCGATGATGAGGGTATCAGCGCGGCGGATGGCCGAGACTGCGCCGGACAACACCTGCTCATCCAGCCCCTCTTCGTAGAGGACGACGTCCGGCTTGATGATACCGCCGCATTTGGGGCAGCGCGGCACACCGGTGCTGTTGGCGATGAAGTCCACATCGTAGAACGCGCCGCACTTGACGCAGTAGTTGCGCAGGGTGCTGCCGTGGAGCTCGTACACCGTCTTGGAGCCTGCCGCCTGATGGAGGCCGTCGATGTTCTGGGTGATGACGGCTTTCAGCTTGCCCTCCCGCTCGAGCTTCGCCAGACGCAGATGCGCCGCGTTGGGCTTTGCTCCCTTGACGATGAGCTTATCGCGGTAGAAGCGGTAGAACTCCTCGGGGCGCTCTTCCCAGAAGGTGTGACTCAAGATCGTCTCGGGCGGGTAATCGTATTTCTGATGGTAGAGGCCGTCCACACTGCGGAAGTCCGGGATGCCGCTCTCGGTGGACACGCCCGCACCACCGAAAAAGACGATGTTCTGGCTCTGCGAAATGATTTTTTCCAACTTTTCAACCATATTCAACACCTCTTTTGTATCTATCGACGGAAATCAGTGCAAAATTTTATGTATTCTGCATTTTGTTTTTCACATTTCAACGGTCATTTTCCGCAAATATCTGCCCCAGATGGGCGAAAATATCCTGCGGGAGCATCCCGTACTCGCCTTTTTGGCGGGCGGCACGGTCAGCGGCGGCACCGTGGAGCCAGACCGCACAGGCGGCGGCTTCGCAGGCGGACAGACCGCAGGCCAGCAGGGCCGACATCATACCGGCCAGCACATCGCCGCTCCCGCCCCGGGCAAGACCGGGATTGCCGGTGGGGTTGACGCAGACGCGGCCATCCGGGGCGGCGACCACGGTCCGCGCCCCTTTCAGCACCACCACCGCATTCCACTGAGCGGCATACCGCCGGGCGACACCCTCCCGGTCGGCCTGAACGGCCTCCACCGAAAGCCCCGTCAGCCGGGACATCTCCCCCGGGTGGGGCGTCAGAATCAGCTCTTTGGCCGGGCGCGGCAGTTCCTCACCCGCGTTCATGAGGCTGGCGGCGGCGTTGAGGCCATCGGCATCCAGCACCGCACTGCCCGAAAAGCCGGTGAGCAGCTTCTTCACCAGCGTCCGCGTCTCGGCGGCGCGGGCCATGCTCTGGGCAAGATAGCCCAATCCCGGCCCGATGAGCAGGACGGTGGCCTTCTGCCGGAGGATGCGGGGGATGCTCTGGGGGGAAATGCCTCCTTCTGCCCCCGGCTCACAGGGGCAGAGACAGCATTCCGGCAGGCGTGCCGACACCGCCGCCAACACCGGCTCGACGCTTGCCAGTGTGACGATGCCTGCGCCGGTGCGCAGAGCGCCCTCGACGGTCAGCGACGCCGCACCGCGGTAGCAGGCGCTTCCCGCCACAGCCAGCACCGCGCCGAAGCTGCCCTTGTTGCTCTCCCTCGGGCGTTTTGGAATATGTGACCAGACAAATTCAGCCGTAATTTCGGGTGTCATGCTCACGCCTCCCCCTGAATGCAGCGCCTTATCTCTTTTTCCACGTCCTGCACCTCTTCGTGGAACATCCGGGCCGAGACGCGGAGAGCGCCGTGGCCCAGAATGATGACCTGCTCCATGCCGTCGGAGGTCGCCACCCGGACCCGGCGGTTTTTGCCGATCTCGTGGGTGACGCGCTCGATGAACATATCCGCCGTCTCGGCCTCTTTGGTGTAGACGACGTGGATGTTGTGGTACTGCTCGATGCTGCCGGGACTGCCCGGCACACGGTAGGCATCGAACACGAGGATGAGGACGCACTTTTTGAAGCCCTGATAGTTGCAGAGAATGTCCATCAGCCGGTGGCGGGCGGCGTCGAGGCTTTCCTTGGAGAGGGCGTTCAGCTCGTCCCACGCAAAGATGATGTTGTAGCCATCCACCAGCAGGTATTCGGGGGCAATCTCCCACTGCTCGGCGGCGAAATCGGGCCGTTCCCGCTTCTGCACCGGGCGGA
>ERZ1027243.1516-NODE-1516-length-10925-cov-5.386753_pt1 | contig 10925 bp, 10 predicted proteins | sample MGYA00519243_ERZ1027243 | MGnify/ENA primary metagenome ERZ1027243 (study PRJEB26926, sample SAMN06164727) | human gut metagenome | biome: ENVO:00009003; feature: ENVO:2100002; material: ENVO:00002003 | host: Homo sapiens | place: USA | collected 2012 ...
GCGTTCTGGTCTTTGAGCTGATGAAGGTCGCTCTGCAGTTCATGAACGTCAACTCTTCTTACACTTACATCGTGCAGGGCCTTGTCATCATCGTGGCTGTTGCTATCGATATTCGCAAGTACCTCGCAAAGAAGTAATTTCCCCAAGAGAGCGCCTATCGGGCCGTCCACTCGTTGCAGTGGACGGCCCACTTTGTTATAATAATGGAGAACTTGACTGTGAGCCAAAGCCTCTCCCTTTGGGAGAGGTGGCATTGCGGAGCAATGACGGAGAGGGCAAGGATGCTGCCAGAGAAACATAAGCATGGCGATAACATGGTTTTGACAAGGAGCCAGTGTATCGCTGTAGGGAGGCTCTGTCGCACTGAGCTTGCCCTCTCAGGCGCTCACGCGCCAGCTCTCCCAAAGGGAGAGCCTTCCCGAAAAGGAAAACTTCATCTAAAGGCAGGAGAAACACTATGACCGAAAAAGAACAAACCGCCCGCGAGGCGGAGCTGGCCCGGCGGGAAGCCGCTCTGGCAGCTCGTGAAGCTCAGCTGGAACAGGAGCAGGCCAAGCTCGAAGCAGCCCGTGCAGAGGCTCCGAAGGGCCGCAAAACGTTCCTCAACAACAATGACCCCGATTTCGTCAACCCGAAAGAGAAGCTCTACGATAAATTCCCGCTGACGGTCCACCAGATGGACATCATCATCGGGGTGCTGTTCGCCCTCATCGTCCTGTTTCTGGTGCTGGGATTCACCCATACCAGCTTTTTCGGGCTGTTCGGCGGCTAAGCCCCCGCAGCCGCCCCCCTGCAGCAGACAACAAAAAACCAGAGCCTCCGCACAAGGGCAGGAGGCTCTGGTTTTGTTTTTGGGGATGGTCCCGGGTTCAGAGCAGGTGCTTACAGCAGGACGTACTTCAGGATGAAGAGAACGGTCAGCACATACATGAGGGGGCTGATCTTCTTCTCCTTGGCCTTGCCGGTGACCACATTGACGATGGTCCAGGAGATGACGCCGATGGCGATGCCCTCAGAGATGCTGTAGGCAGTGGGCATGGCCAGAATGGTGAGGAAGGCGGGGATGCCCTCGCTGGGGTCGTTGAAGTCGATCTTGACGGCAGAGCCCATCATGTAGAAGCCCACGATGATCAGAGCCGGAGCCGTTGCAAAGCTGGGGATGGTCAGGAACAGCGGGCTGAAGATGGTAGCCAGCAGGAACAGCACACCGGTGGTCATGCTGGTCAGGCCGGTGCGGCCGCCCTCGGTCACACCGGAAGCGCTCTCCACAAAGGTGGTGGTGGTGGAAGTACCCAGCACAGCACCGGCGCAGGTGGCGATGGAGTCTGCCATCAGAGCACCCTTGATGCGGGGCAGCTTGCCGTCCTCGTCCAGCATGTCGGCCTTGGATGCCACGCCGATCAGGGTGCCCAGGGTGTCAAACAGGTCCACGAACAGGAAGGAGAACATGACGGCAAAGAAGTTGAGGATGCCGACGCCGGAGAAATCCGTCTTGAACACCTGACCAAAGGTCTTGCCCAGAGCCGAGAAGTCAAAGCTGACAAAAGCGGTGGGGATCACGCTGTACATGCCCGCATCCGCATTGGGCACATAGATGCCGGTGACCTCGCAGAGGATGCCCAGCACCCAGGTGATCAGGATGCCGTAGAGGATGCCGCCCTTCACACGCTTCACCAGCAGGATGGCGGTGATAGCCACGCCCACCAAGGCCAGGATAGCACCCACGCCCACACTGTGGAAGGTCTCGCCTTTGAAGTGCTGGTAGGTGACCAGCGTAGAGTCGCTGTTCACGATCAGCTTGGCGTTCTGCAGGCCGACAAAGGCCACGAACAGGCCGATGCCCACGCTGACCGCGCTCTTCAGGGTCATGGGGATGGCGTTGAAGATGCCCTCACGCACATTGGTCAGGGACAGCGCGATGAAGATGATGCCCTCCACAAAGACGGCCATCAGGGCCAGCTGCCAGCTGTAGCCCATGGTCAGCACGACCGTGTAGGAGAAATAGGCGTTCAGGCCCATGCCGGGGGCCAGAGCAAACGGGTAGTTGGCCAGCAGAGCCATCAGGGCCGTGCCCACAAAGGATGCCAGTGCGGTGGCGATCAGCACAGCCTCCGAGTCCATGCCGGAAGCCGACAGGATGTTGGGGTTGACCGCAAGGATGTAGGCCATCGTCATGAAGGTGGTGATACCTGCCATGATCTCGGTCTTTACATCGGTGTGGTTTTCCTTCAGATGAAAGACATTTTCTAACATGAAAAAACCTCCGTTCTTTTGTTGCTTCTGCCGGTTGCGGCGGCAGAAGAGGAACAGGTTTCATTTTAGCACGAATCGTCACAGAATGTCCACAGCTCAGAAACAAAATAATGCGTTTTGGGAAGTTTTTGTCGAAAGAGTACGACTTTATAAGTTGTGCTGTACAACAATTATCCATACAAGGAGGACATTTTTTCCTGTTTTTAAAAACAACATGACCCCCGGCAGCGTACAGCTTCCGGGGGTCGTAACGTTCTGCTCTGCGCTTACAGATGCAGCACGATCTTTGCAACATTGAAGTAGATCAGCAGTGTGGTGGCATCCACGATAGTGGTGATCAGCGGCGATGCCATCACGGCCGGGTCCACATGCAGCTTTTCTGCCGCCACGGGCAGCAGTCCGCCGATGAGCTGCGACAGCAGGATGGTGCAGATCAGGGTCAGGCACACCACCAGTGCCACCGGAGCGGTCACCTTGTCGAACAGCAGCAGTTTTGCAAAGTTGCACACCGCCAGCGTGCCGCCGCACAGCAGGGCCACACGGCTCTCGCGCCACAGGATGCGGGGCAGATCGTGGGGCTGGATATCGCCCACCGCCATGCCGCGGATGATGGTGGAGGTGCTCTGACTGCCCGCGTTGCCGCCGGCATCGGTCAGCATGGGGATGTAAGCCGTCAGCACGGTCACCGCCGCCAGGGCATCCTCAAACCCGCGGATGACCATGCTGGAGAAGGTGGCGCTGATCATCAAAAACAGCAGCCAGGGCGCACGGCTTTTGTACAGGTCCCACATGCTCTGCTTGAAGTAGGGCTTGTCGGACGGGCCGATGGCGTTCATCTTGGCGATATCCTCGCTGGCCTCGTCCTGCAGGATGCTGATGGCATCGTCAATGGTCACGATGCCCACCAGCCGGTTTTCGGCGTCCACCACCGGAATGGCCAGAAAGCCGTATTTTTCAAACAGGTGGGAAACATCCTCCTGGTCGGTGGTGGTGGTCACACTGACCACATTGGTGTCCATCAGGTCCCGGATGGGTTCTGCGGTGTCCTTGGCCAGCACCAGCGCCCGCAGCGACACCACGCCCACCAGCTTGCGGCTGCCGTCGGTCACATAGCAGTTGTTGATGGTCTCCTTGTCAAAGCCGTTCTGGCGGATGGCCTCCATGGCCTGCGCCACCGTCATGTCCGGGCGCAGCTCCATCAGCTCGGTGGTCATCACGCCGCCGGCAGAGTCCTCCGGGTACTGGAGCAGTTCGTTGATCATGCGGCGGGTGGCGGGGTCGGCCTGGCTCAGAATGCGCTTGACCACATTGGCCGGCATCTCTTCCACAAGGTCGGTCGCATCGTCCACGCACAGCTCGTCCACCACGGCCTTCAGCTCGGTATCGGTCAGGCCGTCGATCAGCTTCTGCTGGGTGGCAGGGGTCAGCTCGGTGAATACATCCGCCGCCAGATCCTTGGGGCACAGACGGAACAGCACCGGGAGCTTTTCGGCCGGCAGGTCCTCGAACACGGCGGCCAGGTCGGGAGCCGGCAGGGTCTCCATCACATCCCGCAGGCTCTGGTATTTTTTGGCGTCATCCAGATTCGCCAGCATGGTCTTGAGGGTATTGATCGAAATTTCAGACATAAAAAAGCTGCCTCCTTTTTTACCAGGCGGCAGCGGACACTTTCATTTCCGGGGAAGGCAAACACACCGTGCGTTCTCACGCACAGCCGGGCCGTTCTCCGGCATGCAAAAAGGCTGCCGTCTGGTTCTTTGATCGGGGATATAAACTGCCGCTACTTCCAGCAGGTTCCATGACGACCACCTCGTTTTTCTATCGTAAAAAGGCACTTTGGCCTTTTCCGCCCATTACTTTACCACGGTCGGAGCCGTTCGTCAACCCCGCCCCGCAAATTTTACAGCTTCTTTGCAGGGCCGCGCGCCTTTGTGCAACTGTACCAACCTCAGCCGTTATTTTTCGGCAGATTCCACCCTTGTTCCGAAGACCAGGACCCTCTATGATTATGGTACAGCGTGGCTCTGGGCTGCGGCGGCCCGGAAGCCAAAGCCACCGCCGATGTGACCGACGATGTGAACAAAGACGGCCTGTACAACGCCTTTGTGCACCTCGGCCTGATTTAACACAACCGCTCAACAAGCCAGAATCCCCCTGCCTGTTCCGGCATCTGCCGGGATGGACAGAGGGATTCTGCATGAAGGAGAAAACGTGAAGAAAAAGATTTCGGAGATGGTATCGCACAAAAGGCAGGATACCACCGCCACAGTGATACCCTGCCTTTACTTGCTCCTGTTTACCGTTCTGCGTACTCTCGCCGTAGGACTTCCCGTAAACAAAAAACGTACCCGAGCCCTTTCTCATAGAGAATCGGATTCGGGTACGAACTGTATGGTGGAGAATTAGGGACTCGAACCCCAGACCCCCTGCGTGTGATGCAGGTGCTCTAACCAGCTGAGCTAATCCTCCATATTCTGTTGTTTTGTTTGGCGCTCCGAATTGGAACGTGATTATTATAGCACGGCCCCGGGCAAATTGCAAGCCCTATTTTCAAAAAATTTCAAATTTTTTTCCGCGCGGCATTCCGGTTGCGCTCCGGGGCAAAATCGTGGATACTGAAGGCGGAAACGTTCCGCAGGAAAAGAGGTTTTTAAAATGTTGACACTGCGTGGAATTATCACCCTGCTGGTGCTGGCCGTCCTGTTTGCACTGGCCGTTGTGTGGATCTCCAAGAACGGCGGCTGGAAGGGCGAGGGCTGCGGCGGCAACTGTGCGTCCTGCCACAGCCGCTGCGAAAACCCGGAGCACAAAAAGCCGTAACGCTTAAAGCACCCCCGTCTGCTCTGATATATGCCCCCATTCCGGACAACCGGAATGGGGGCATTTTCATGAAATAGAGATGCGAGCGCAAAAAGAAATGCATTGAATTACATCGACAAGCAACCGGTCGAAAGAGAAACAACATTCCCACAAAGGTGATGCAGGTGATGACGCAGAAGGCCAGCGCATACCAGCCGATCTGCTTGGCAAGGTTGCCCTTGCTGCGGAACACGAAGTTGCGCCGGATGAGGTTCAGCCGGTCCGACAGGGACCACTCCGACAGCGCCGGCAGCCGGATCTGCGCCGGGAAGAAACCTGCAGCAGCGTTCTGGACCGATGCCTCCTGCGACGCCTCGTTGATCACCGCCGCCCGCAGGCCGCCTTCACGGTTCTGCAGCAGGCTTGTGAGTTCCTTCAGCTCCCCCTGTGCAAGCCGATCCACCTGTTCCAGCACAATGAAGTGATCTTCCATATGGGAGATCAGTCCATCGGACGGATCAAACAGCTTCCGGTGGAAGCTCTTGGGATCGACCAGGTATCGGTTCTGTTTTTCCAAACACACCGTGTGTATGGATGGTTTTAAGGATTCCGGGCTGAAGTGCACTGTCTGCTTTACCGGGTGTATTGGAAAGGGTATTGCGGGCAAGAAGAAAGTGAAAGAATTGTGAAATTCAAAAAGCATCCCCTTGCATCCGATGGCAGCCGCCTCTTTCTCTGCTGGTCAGAAGATGTTTTTGCGCTGCTGTCGGTGTTTTTATCTTCTGCGGCAGAAAAAAACTCCCCCTGATTTCCGAAACGGGAAATCAGGGGGAGTTGATGCTTTATTTGTGCTTTTTCAAGCGCTCACGCAAAACCTTGCGAAGATTTTTATGCAGCAGCCCCTTCGGCTTACTTCATGGGGACAGAGAATATCCGGGGCAGCGCTTCAGGAACGCTGTCATTAGTGCAGTTCGGGCCAGTAGTCCTTATTGGCAACGATCAGGTCATCCAGAATCTCCTTGGCTACCTTGGCGCTGGGCACGGTCTTGCTCAGGGTCAATGCCTGCCACAGCTTCTGATAGCTATGCTCGCAGTAGGCTTCCACCACCAGCTTTTCCACTGCTACCTGCTGGTTCATCATGCCCAGCTGGAAGGTGGGGATCTCACCCTGGCACAGAGGTTCGGGGCCGTCGTTGCCCACCAGACAGGGCACCTCCACCATGGCATGGGGATCAAAGTTGCTGATAGCACCCTTGTTCTCCACAATGCAGAGCATCCGTTCGTGGGTGTTGTAGGCAATGGCACGGGCCAGGTCTACGATAAAGCTGGCGTGGTTGTCGATGCTGAACTCGTCACCGTGGAACTCGCCGGAGGCGGTGATGGCACGGGCAGCACCAAACACGTTCTTTTCGCGGCCGTTAATGACCTCGTTGGCACGGGTGTAGTTGGGATCGCTGTGCTCCACCACATAGTCCGGGAACAGGTAGTACTTCAGGTAGGTGTTGGGCAGGCAATCCGGGGTAACAGCCTGCAGGTCTGCCGCCTTGCGGTGGGTCTCCTGCCAGCTGGCATCCATGTGCTGGGTCTCAATGGCCTTCTGGGTCAGATAGCCGTGTTTGCTGACATAGTCAATGAGCTGGGGGGTGTAGTCGGTGCCGTCCTTGTCCTTCACGCTGGTCCACCAGCCAAAGTGGTTCAGGCCGTAGTACTTCACGTCCAGGTCCTTGGGGGTCTTGCCCACGATGTAGCTCATGCGGCGCAGGGTGCCCACCGGCATATCGCAGATGTTAATGATCTTGGAGTTGGGCCGCAGCACACGGCAGGCCTCTGCCACGATGGAGGCAGGGTTGGAGTAGTTGAGCATCCAGCAGTTGGGGCTGTAGGCTTCCATGTAGTCAATGAGCTGCATGATGTCCGGGATGCTCCGCAGGCCGTAGGCAATGCCGCCGGGGCCGCAGGTCTCCTGGCCCACCACGCCGTGGCGCAGGGGGATCTTTTCGTCCTGCTCCCGCATGGGGTAGCCGCCGCTGCGTATGTGGGCCATGCAGAAGTCCACGTCGGTAAAGGCTTCCTTGGGGTCGGTGGTGTAGCTGAACGCCACATCCGGTGCCACCTTCTTCATAGCCAGGGCCACAGCATCCGCAATGGTCTTCTGACGCTCCGGGTTGTTGTCATAGAGCTTCAGGCTGCGGATGGGGAACCGATCCAGGCTGTGCATCAGCATCATGACGATGCCCGGCGTGTAGGTACTGCCGCCGCCTGCAATGACGATGGAAAACTTTTTCATGGAATATTACCCTCCCTCTTACTGGATGTTTTGATATGGGTGTTGGAACGCAAGGTCTTATTCTTCGCCGCTGAAGCCCAGCTCAGCGTCCACTGCCTTGCGAACAGAAGCGACCTTCAGGCCGTACACCACCTGGACATTTTTGCCCTTGTGGATCACGGCAGAAGCACCGGTCTGGTTTTTCAGCACATCGTCCTGGACCTTGTTGGGGTCTGCCAGCTCGGTACGCAGACGGGTGTAGCAGTTGGTGACCTTCAGGATGTTGTCCTTGCCGCCCAGAGCCTCCACGATGACAGCAGCGTCCACGGTGTTGTCAGCAGCAGGGGCAGCAGCGGTGCCGTTCTCAGCAGCCACCTTGGCCTTGTACTCGGACTTGGAGTGGAGCTTCATCTCCATGCCCTCTGCCTCACGGCCCAGGGTGTGGAGGTTCATCTTGACGATCAGCACGCGGAAGATCACATAGTACAGGAAGAAGTACAGCACGCCCACAGCGATGTAGACAGGCCAACGGGTCTTGCCAATGCCCAGGGGCAGGTTGTACAGCAGGAAGTCGATGAAGCCGTTGGGGCCGATGGCACGGCAGCCCAGCAGGTTCAGGACCACAAAGCTGGAACCAGCCAGAACGGCATGGACCACAAACAGGATAGGAGCCACGAACAGGAAGCTGAACTCGATGGGCTCGGTAACGCCGGCAATAAAGGAAGTGACGGCGGCGGCGATCAGAATGGGTTTGATCTTCTCACGGCTCTCGGGGCGAGCGGTCTGGTACATGGCCAGGCAGGCACCGATCAGACCGAACATCTTGGAGATGCCGCGGGCGTCCCAGATGACGGACTGGCTCAGCACGGCAACGGAAGGATCAGCGATCTCAGCGTAGTAGATGTTCCGGGCACCCTCCAGCACCTGGCCGCCCACGGTGGCAGTGCCGCCCAGAGAAGTGTACAGGAACGGCATATAGACCAAATGGTGCAGACCGGTGGGGATCAGCAGACGCTCCAGCATACCGTAAACGAACAGACCAAAGTTGCCTGCGCTCTGGATAAAGCCGCCCAGGGCGTTGATGCCAGCCTGTGCAAAGGGCCACACAAAGGTGAGCAGCACAGCCAGAAGCACCATGACGGGGATCAGCACGATGAACACAAAACGGGTGCCGCCGTAGATCTGGAAGGCGTTGTTGAACTCGGTCTCACAGAAGCGGTTGTGCACCCATGCGATCACGATGCCCAGCAGCAGGCCCAGGAACACGCCCATGTCCAGCACCTGGACACCCAGGACCATGGCCTGGCCGGTGCCGGAAAGACTGCCTTCTACCAGCATGCCCCGCAGACCCATAAATTTGTTCATAGCGTTGATGAATACGAAGAACGAAAGCAGGGCGACCAACCCGGCCTCCGTCTTTTTCTTATCTGCAAGGCCAATACTCAGACCAACGCAGAAAATAATGCCAAGATTGCTCAGGATCGCACTCAACGAACCCGAAAGGATCGTGCCAAACCCGATGGTGACGGGATTATTCAAAAATGGCAGGATTGCCTGCAGCCGGACGTTGGTGAATAGGTTGCCCACTGCGATGAGAATACCGACAATAGGCAGAAGCAGAATGGGAACGAACATTGCTTTGGAGAACCGCTGCATGGCGTTCATCATTTTCTCCTTCATTGGTTTGCCTCCTTTTCATTTACAATTCCAAAAACCATTCTCCTGGGATGCGTCCATCCCCTGTGACCCGGCCGGGTCTGTGATGCTACTATCCCACAAACCAACGCAAGTGTAAACAATTTTTGAACAAATGAAAACGCGTTACCCAAAACAGTAACGCGTTTCTATTACTTTTGTTTAAGAACCCATGATTTTTTTGTGCGGAATGCACAGGCGTTCTTACTTGATGCCGTTTTCCATGCACAGGCGGCGGTACTCGTAGGCGATCAGCTCGATGAGCATCATCACCTGCGGAAAAAAGGTGTTGGGCATGGTGTTCTGGTCGTCCAGCTTCCACTGGTTCTCCACCCGGAACCACAGGTCGGCGTACCGGCCCACGCTGTTCTCCTGCTCCCCGGTAATGGCCACGGTAAACACCCCGTTTTCCCGGGCTGTGCGGATCTTGTCCCGGACCATGGTGGTCTCGCCGGATTTGGAGATGCCAAAAAACAGCCCCATGCGGTCCAGGGTATTTTCAAAAATGCCCACCGAGTCGCCGCCGGTGGCACTGAAGCACAGGATGCCCATGTTCACCAGCTTCTGGGTCAGGTAGGCGGCCACCGTGCCGGAAAACCCGGTACCATAGACAAAGGTCATTTTATCCCGCTGCTCCAGCAGCTTTTCCGCACAGATCTTCAGCTGGGTGTAGGTATTGTAATTCAGCAGAGACTGGGTGCTGAAGCCGTTGAGGAAGTCTTCCTCCTCCTGCATGGTCTGATGCGGTGTCTCGGTAAAGGAGCGCAGCTTGTAGCACATATCCACAAAGCCACTGTAATTCATCTTGCGCGCCAGCCGCATAATGGTGGAGGTGGAGGTATAGTTCGCCCGCGCCACCCCGCGCACACCCTCGGTCTGTACCGTGTCCAGATGGTCCAGAATGTACTCCAGCACGGTTTGCTCCGTATCGGTCAGATTTTTTCCCTGCGTGATTTTTTCGATGTTCAAAAAAGCACCCCCTGTGCCGGTTTATCCTGCATCGTTCGCCAGCTCTTTTTCTGCGGTCTTAATGGTATCGTACCGCTTATTCATGTAAACGTCAAGAACAGATTTCCGGACGATAGGATCGTTGCCAACAAGGCTTACTGGCCGGAGTTGCACTGATACCAGAATCTACGGAAGGCAAAGGGCATTACACAAAGCATGTCTCGGAAAGCCACTTGTCTGGACAATGCGGTTGCCGAGAACTTCTTTGGACTGCTCAAGACGGAACTGTTCTATTTAGAAAAATTTGATTCCCTTGACCAGCTGGAAAAGGCCATTGTTGAGTACATTGACTATTACAACAATCGCCGAATCAAATTAAAACTAAACGGCCTGAGCCCTGTGCAATACAGGATTCAGACCGTTGGGGCCGCTTAATTCGTTTTTTGTCTAACTTTTGGGGTTCATATCACTGCACGGGGGAGCGTTTTTTGTTTGTCTGCCGCCCACCATAGAAAAGCGCCCTGCACCTTTCACGGTACAGGGCGCTTTGCGTTTCAGTTTTACAGCGCTGCAACAGCGGCCTTGAGCTCATCCACGCGGTCGGTGTTCTCCCACTTCACGCCCAGATCCTCGCGGCCCATGTGGCCGTAGGCCGCCAGCTTGCGGTAGATGGGCTTCCGCAGGCCGAGGTCACGGATGATGGCGGCGGGGGTCAGGTCAAAGACCTTCTCCACTGCCTGCTCGATCTTCTCATCGGCCACGGTGCCGGTGCCAAAGGTATCCACCATGATGGACACAGGCTTTGCCACGCCGATGGCGTAGGCCACCTGCACCTCACACTGCTTAGCCAGACCGGCAGCCACGATGTTCTTGGCCACCCAGCGGGTCGCGTAAGCGGCACTGCGGTCCACCTTGCTGGGGTCCTTGCCGGAGAACTGTCTCTTATACACATCTGACGCTGCCG
>ERZ1027243.1517-NODE-1517-length-10915-cov-5.411786_pt1 | contig 10915 bp, 9 predicted proteins | sample MGYA00519243_ERZ1027243 | MGnify/ENA primary metagenome ERZ1027243 (study PRJEB26926, sample SAMN06164727) | human gut metagenome | biome: ENVO:00009003; feature: ENVO:2100002; material: ENVO:00002003 | host: Homo sapiens | place: USA | collected 2012 ...
TAATAATGATAGTGATGGTGCGGAATAACAAAATGCTCACCTCCAGACATAAAAATAGCCCCTGAGTCTTTCGACTCAGAGGCTTCGGATTCACTATTATTATATCTGGGTGAGATTTTTTGAATTGCTTGATTATGCGTTTGATTTTGAAAATGACTGCCGCACTTTCGGATAAAACGATGTGCAACAGCCTTTTTTTGTAATATTGATTTCCGTGCAGCTATCCTGCAAGGCAGGCCGGAAAATGCAGTTTTGCCTTGCGCCACAAACAGACAGCAGATCCTTGAAGGCTGGATGATTTGGATAATCTGGTGGGACAATACGAACCGTTATAAAGACCGGAACGATCAAAGACAGCGCAAACAAATTAGACCCACCAGATCAGCTGGTGGGTCTAATTGCTTTTTACCTTCTTATTTTACACCTTTTGGCCATCCAGTACGGAGTGAAACGTTAGTCTTTTATCCAGCAGGCTGCCGATAAAGGAGATACCTTTGCCCATGGTGCAGGCGGCGACCACAGTGCCGATGCCCAGACCGCGGATAGCACCAACGCCCACAAAAGTGATGACAGCGGTGGTGATCAGACAGGTCAGATCAAAGGTGATCTTGACCCGGGCGTAGGGGAGCTTTGTGATGTCCGCCATCTCCCGGGGGAACAGATCGGTGGGGGTGATGGGCAGGCCGCAGCGGTTGCCCAGCGAGATGCCGAAGCATAGGATCAGGTAGCTCAGTACAAAGTAGAGCACCCGCATGGGGATGTTCAGGGGCAACGCGTCGATGAACGGCTTTTCAAGATCCATCAATTTGCCGAACACAAAGCCGACCACAAAGCTGAACAGGTAGCTGGGCATGAACTTCCGGCGCAGCAGCATCAATACCAGCACCAGCAGGCCCTGAAACATGTATGTCCATGTGCCTAGCGTCAGCTGGGGGAACACCTGTTGGAAGCCGTAGGGCACACTGGATATGGCCGAAATGCCGGAACCAGAGTGCAGCATCAGCAGCACACCGGCGCTGTTCATGATGACCATAGCGATCAGTGCAAGCTCACCGCGGACTGCAAGTTTATTGGATTCGGATTTCATGGGCTGAAAATACTCCTTTTGCATTAAATATCAGCGATGCACTTTCAGGACTGATCCTCAAGGATGCGGTGGATATGCAGGGCCAGATACAGCCGCTCCTGATTGGTGATCTGGGTCTGGAACTGCTCTGAGACGTAGATCTGGATCTTGTCTACACAGGCAAATTCCTTCTGACACACCGGGGCGATCTGATCATACAACAAAGGCGACGTGTCCTCCGGCAGCTGATTGTGACTGACCAGGCGCTGAACGAAAAGCCGGATGTGGGTGACATAACGGGAATAGGAAAGGCTGTCCTCGTTATAGGTCAGGCCAAGGGTATACTTTACGATATCCAGCACGGCGCTGACCGCATGGGCGATGATAAGGTTCTGGCTGTTGCTGGGGTTGTCGTACTGGGCGTTGATGAAGTGGAACGCGATATTGCCCGCCTCGTCCAGCGGCACCTCCACCTTCAGCTTGCGGCTCATGAGCTGGACTGCGTACTCGCCCACCTGAAATTCCCGGGGGTTGAACTTCTTCATGTCCAGCGTGTAGAAGTTCTGCAGGATAACGCCGTTCCGGATGCGCTTGGCGGCAAAGGCAAGATGGTCGGTCAGGGCCAGATAGATATGATCCATCAGCTTCATGTGGTAGTTCTCCACGGCATAGTCGATGACAGACTTGGCCATCTCAAAATAGATGCTGTCTGTCTCGGCGGCCAGCCGGATGATCCGGCGCGAAAGCTCCCGATCCTTGAGCACAAAGACCTTATCGATCTCCTTGGGCGAGAGCTTGTAGCCGATGGTTTTCTGGAAGCCGATGCCCTTGCCCATCAGGATGATCTCCTGTCCCTCATCGTTGAGTGCCAGCACAAGGGAGTTGTTCAGCACTTTGATGACACGCATGGCCTTATAAACACTCCCCGTTGGTCTTGATCACCTTCTGATACCAGTAGAAGCTATCTTTGCGGATGCGGGCCAGATCCTTCAGGTCAGAATCGGTGCGGTTGACGTAGATAAAGCCGTACCGCTTGCGGAAGCCCTGATGCGAGCTCAGCAGATCCATCACCGACCACGGGCAGTAGCCTATCACCTCTACACCGTCGCCGATGGCATCCGCGATGGCCTGCACATGCTGGCGCAGGTAATCGATACGATAATCATCATGTACACGACCGTCGGCGGTGAGCTCGTCGCCCATGCCAAGGCCGTTCTCGGTGATGATGAGCGGCAGGTGGTAGCGGCGGTAATACTCGTTCAGCACGATGCGCAGGCCCATGGGGTCAATCTGTGCGCCGTACTCACTGGCTTTCAGGTTCTGGTTGCGCTCGTCGCGGCAGTAGCCGTACTGGTCGAAGTCCACCTCGTTGCCGCGGAACACGCGGGAACCTGCCGGATGCTCGGCATCTGCGGGCAGATAGCTGGCGCACAGAGTGCGGTAGTAGTTCAGCGCGATGTAATCAATCTTTGCGCTCTTGAGGATGGCGGCATCGCCCGGCTCCATCTTGGGCACGATATTGCGCTCCTCGAGGTAGCGCATATAGTAGCCGGGGTACTCACCGTTGGTGTGCATCTCAAGGCAGTAGTTGGTCTTGAACCAGTCGTTCATCCGGGCTGCCCATACGTCCTCCGGTTTGTTGGTCAGGGGGTAGGTGCAGGTGGAAGAAACTGCCGGGGCAATCTTGCCGCCCTCCACCAGCTCGTGGCAGGCGTTGACAGCCAGAGCGTGGGCGAGGAACATGTGGTAGTCCATCTGGGCACGCATCCGGTCAGCTTCCCACTCGTCATTGGTGTAGATGTTCATGCGGTTGTTGACGCGGATCATCAGATTCTGCTCGTTGATGACCTGCCAGTATTTGACGCGGTCGCCAAAGACACGGAAGCAGACCCGTGCATAGCGCTCAAAGGCGTAGGCGCAGTCGCGGCATTCCCAGCCGTTGTACTTCTCGACCAGCGCATAGGGCAGGTCGAAGTGGTACAGGGTGACTAGCGGGCAGATGCCCTGCTCGATCAGGTAGTCGATGACCTTGTTGTAGAACGCGATGCCCTCGGGGTTCACCTCGCCGTCGCCGTCCGGAATGATGCGCGCCCAAGAGAGGGAGAAGCGATAGGCCTTCAGACCCAGCTCCTTCATCAGGTCGATGTCCTCTTTCCAGTGGTGGTAGAAATCGCTGGCCACCTTGGTGTCGGCCTGCTTATCCGAAAGCTTGAAGGAGTTGAAGTCGGCCACGGTCATGCCTTTGCCGCCCTCATCCCAGCCGCCTTCGATCTGGAAGGCAGAGGAGGAAGCACCCCAGAGGAAGCTTGCAGGAAATTGATTCATCATGTTGAGCTCCTTTCTTGAATAAGGAAGGGATCAGTGCACGGTGCGGATCACAGAGCAGCTCAGATCCACCGGATTGCCGGGCAGACCCTCGACAGCCTTGAAGTCGTCCGAGTTGGAAACGATCACGCTGACAGTAGTATTATGACCGGCCGCTTTGATCTTGTCAATATCGAAGGACAGCAGCTTATCGCCCTTTTTCACCTTATCGCCTTCCTTGACGAAGCTGTGGAAGCCGTCACCGTTCATCTCAACGGTGTCCACGCCCACATGGATCAGCAGCTCGGTGCCGTCATCCAGCTGCAGACCCAGAGCGTGCAGGGTGGAGTGGATGACCGAAACCGTGGCGTCTGCGGGAGCGACCACCAGACCCTTGCTGGGCAGGATGCCGATGCCGCCGCCCAGTGCACCGGATGCAAACACATCATCGGGCACCTCGTTCAGCGGGTAAGCCTTGCCCTCAACAGGGGCCTTGATCTCAGAAACAACGCCATCCTCGGGCAGAGCGGACTGTGCAGGAGCGGACTGTGCAGGAGCGGACTGTGCGGGGGCGGCCTTGACGGCAGTGTCCTCGAAGCCCACCAGATAGGTCAGAACAGCAGCGCCCACAAAGGACACCACGATGCCGATGATGTAAGCCATGAACTGGCCGAAGGTCGTGCCCTCGCCCCAGTAAGACATAATGGTCAGGATGCCGTTGTTGGCAAAGCCGGTGTTCACAGCCTTGCCGATGCCCATGATGCCGCCGCCCACAGCGCCGGCAATGACAGCGCAGATCATGGGCTTCTTCAGACGCAGGTTACAGCCGTAGATCGCAGGCTCAGTAACGCCGACCAGCCATGCGGACAGAGAAGCGGAAGCGGCCACCTGCTTCAGGCCGGGATCTTTGGTCTTGAACATGACGCCCAGAGCAGCGCCGGCCTGAGAGAAGTTTGCAGCACCGGCGAAGCACATCAGGGTGTTGGTGCCGGTCATGGCCACATCGTTCAGGCCGATGGGCAGCAGAGCGCGGTGTGCGCCGAAGATAACGCAGACGCCCCACAGGCCGCCCACGATGATACCGCCCAGAACGGGGCTGAAGCTGTACAGTGCGGTGTAGAGCCACTGGATGATGTAGCCGACATAGATGCCCACGGGGCCAACGACCACCAGCATGACGGGAACCATGATCAGCAGGGACAGGCCGGGGACAAGGATCAACTGAAGAATTTCAGGTACGATCTTGTTGAGCAGCCGTTCCAAAAGCGCCAATAGGATGACCGCCAGCAGGATCGGGATGACCGATTCGGTGTAGGTGAAGATCTTGCTGGACTCACCCACAGTAAAGGCCATCTTGATGACCGGCAGGCCGAAGATGGTGGAGCGGGTGGCGGTGTCCTGCATCATGGCATCGATGGTGGGGTGGCACAGGAAGGCACCCAGCATCATGGACACGACGGTGCTGCACTTCAGAGCCTTGGCGGCAGTGTAAGCAAGGAAGATGGGAATAAAGTAGAAGATGACGTTGCTGGCGGTGTTCAGGATGATGTAGGTGCTGTTGGCGGTGTCAAAGCCGGGCATCTTGGCAAAGGCGGCCAGAAGTCCCTTGATTAGGCCGGAAGCTGCAATGGCGGGCACCAGCGGGGTAAAGATCTCGGTCAGCTTCTGCAGGATGAGGTTGCCCATGCTCTGCTTCTGCGCGGGGACGGCTTCCTCTTCGGCAGAGGATGCAGCCTGCCCGCCCAGCTGAGCCACGACAGCATCGTAGATCTTGGTGACTTTTGCGCCGCAGACCACTTGGAACTGGCCACCGGCCACAACGACCGAGATGACACCCTCCAAATGCTCAACGACCTCCTTTTTGGCTTTGCTCTCATCGCGGAGCACAAAGCGCAGGCGGGTGAAGCAGTGAGTGACCTGCTTCACGTTGGCTTTGCCGCCGACATTGTCCAGAATGTCTTTGGCTACCTTGTTGTAATCCATGTTTTTCTCCTTTTACCAGTGTGAAACAAACGGACCGCGCGCGGAAAAGAGCATCATGCTGCCGTACACAACAAAAAAGACCCAATGAAAATGAGACACAGTTACAGAAAGCTCACTACGCCTTCTGCTGCGTTCATTCTCACCGGATCTTGCCTGTATTACCAGTAACACACCGTGTGTACGTCAATATTCTCTTTCACTGCACAAAATCATAGCACATAAATCACGAGAGTGCAAGCGGCGATTATGAAGTTTGTGTGAACGCACAAATCTTTACAGGAAAATTGTGCAGATTGCAAAGACGCACGGCCAACGGCGTGCACTGCTTACAAAAACAGCCTCTTATCTGCTGATGGCAAGGGTGCCGAACTCGGGCTCTTCAAAGTGGCTGTTATAAAATTCCTCTATCGGGCGGATGAGAGAAACGGTGTCCCGGGCACCGGTGGCCTCGTAGTAAAATAAAACGGTCAATAAGGGATTCTGAAATAATCCATGACGGCCTTAAACTGATCCTGCGCGGTCAGGCAGGTGTCCAGCAGATACCCTTGTTCCGATTTCCATTCATGGAGACCCCGATAGTAGAACATTTTGAGGTCATCCGTAATAATGAACGGAACAATATTGTTCCGCAGGCACTCCTTGAAGAGCAGAAGCCGCCCGACACGGCCATTTCCATCCTGAAACGGATGGATGGATTCAAAGGCGTAGTGAAATTCCAGCAGGTCTTCCAGCGACTTGGCAGAATTTTGATTGTACGCAGATAAGAGCTCTTTCATCTGTGGGGCAACCAGTTCTGGCGCAGTGGTGCTTCTGCCACCGACTTCGTTCGGAAGTTTTTTATATTCGCCAACGGCGAACCAGTCCTTGCGGGAATCGCTGGTGCCGCTTTTCAGGGTAAAGTGCAGCTTTTTGATCAGAGCTTCGGTGATGGGCTTCTTGGCATCCCGGATGACCATATCAATGCATTTGAAGTGATTGGCCGTTTCGACTACATCGTCCACATTGACAACACCGTTCCCTATGCCAATGGTATTGGTTTCATAGATATACCGTGTCTGGTCATGGGTCAGACGGCTGCCTTCAATGTGGTTTGAGTTATAGGTAAGGTCAATCTGAATTTTGTGGTAGATTCCACCTTTCACGTGCCCGGCCATTTCATCTTGCAAAATATTGAGCAGGGTACGAGGTGCCGGTTGCTTTTTGTTGACGCGCTTTGGACGCTCTGCATCCTGCGGAATGTTCCATGTCTTGCCGATAAGGATTGCCCCCGGAATCTTGCCGGTAGCACAGTAGTTGCGGACAGTGCGCTTTGAAACATTCCATGATTTTGCCGTATCAGCGACAGATTGATAGTTCATCGGAACACCTCCTGTAAGATGATTATATCATTTTATCGGCAAGAAATCAAATAAACAAATGCGTAAAAACTAAAATCTTGCCGATATAAATAATGTGTATAAATTAAAATATTGACATCATGAAAGAGAATGATTATAATGAAAATGAGGGGAAGTGAGACTGTGAAAGAGGACTTCAAGACACAGATTTTTGATATTTTCGGTACGGTGGATTTAGAGCAGCTGCGGGCGATCGCGCAGAAAGTACAGCTTATAGAAAGTGAAAAACCACATAATGAACGCGGCGCAGGACGCAAAAACAGCCTGACTCCGCAGCAGTTGGCAGAGATGCTGGCTCTGCATCAGCAGGGAATGGGAGCAACGGAGTTGGCGAAAAAGTACGGCATCAGTCGCCAGACGATTTACAAGCAACTGGAACGTGCGCAGAACTTCAGTAATGACCCGAACACCATGCTGCGCCTCAATTATATGAACCGGAATGATCTGTGTACGACCATTGATGTGGATTTCAAGCACGAAAAGATCAAAATTAAAAATTATACGGACAAAATTCCACTCAGAGCGTTTGGCGTGGTTGAAAACCCAACATGGGAAGATTTTCAGTGGTTTTTGAAAGACCGCTGCTTTCCTGAGACACGGGCGCATCTGAAATGGGTGCTGAGTGATGTGGGAGTACCTTTCTATGATCCGCTTATGATTATTGAAAAGACTAAGGGAAAGATGGCAGAAGATCAACAGTGGATTGAAGTGATCCATAGAAAGGCATCGTAACAAGGTGAATTATGGAAAGCATTGACCTGAATAAGATTCCAGTGCAGGAAACCGAGGGACACACCTCAAAAGGAAACCAGTTGAAATGGAAACTGGGCGATCAGTGGTATAAAGCCGACCACATGGGCTATGAGGGACTGTCCGAAGTTCTGGTATCCAGATTGCTGCATAAGGCGGAACTGAAATATCCTTTTGTAGAATATCATCCGGTAGAGATTGCTTATAAAGGACAGAAACTGCTGGGATGCCGCAGCAAAAATTTTCTGAAAAAAAACCAGAAGTTGATCCCGCTGGAAAAACTTTATCGTCAGAACACAGGCAAGAGTTTGGCACTGAGTTTAGTGGAATTTCCAGAAGTGCCAAATAGAATCCGATATACGGTGGAACAGGTTGAAAAGTACACGGGATTGCATGATTTTGGAAAATATCTGACGGCAATGCTGGAATTGGATGCATTCTTTTTGAACGAGGATCGGCATACAAACAACATTGCGGTACTATATGATACCGAAAAAGACTGTTATGAACTCAGTCCGATTTTTGACCAGGGGCTTTCTCTATTGGCTGATACCAGCTATGATTTTTCGTTAGAACAGCCCTTGGAAGATTGCATAAAGCGAGTGGAAGCGAAGCCCTTCCATTCGAGTTTTGTGCAGCAGGTGGATGCTGCGGAAGAACTGTATGGTATCCAAATTCACTTCAATTTCGGAGCGAAAGAAGTGCAGAAAGAACTCCAAATGTTAAACGAGGGCTATTCGGAGGAGATCATTATGCGGGTAGAGCGCCTTCTTCGGGAACAGATGCGCCGATATGCATACCTGATGGATTGAATAGAAAACGGATACGTTGGAAGTATAAGCAAAAAAGAATGGCCGCTTATGGAAGGAGAAAGATTCTCTCGATCCATGAGCGGCCATAATCTTTTCTGGTTGTGTGGGCTTAAAGCGGAGAATGCACTCACCCTTTACTCACCCTTTTGCCATGAGAATGCAGCAGGATGTACAAATTTACATAGAAGCGCAAATGACATAGCAACGATGAATATAAGGATATATGAAGTGGTATCAGGATACGTTGCAGGCAGTGCAAACTCCGATACCTAACTTCATATAAAATACGCTCCTTACACGTTTTTTGGGCATAACAATACATCTATCATTATACGCAAAGCACCGGGGGAGCGCAAGCGTTTTGGCAAGATTGGCCCTTTGGGGCAGACAAAAAGCCCGCCGGGGAGTAAGGCATCCCCCGACGGGCCGGGACAGGTGAAAATTACAGCAGCTTTGCACGCAGGTCGGCGATCATGGCGTCGTACTCGGCGTCGGTCAGCAGCACCTTGGGCAGGCTGTCGCTGAAGGGCTGGCCCCAGCTCACGCCGCCCTTGTACTTGGGCACGATGTGCACATGCACATGGGGCATGCCGTCGCCGTAGGTGGCGTAGTTGATCTTGTCCGGGTGGTACAGCTCATCCAGGACCTTCGCCACCTTGGCCACGTCGGCAAAGTAACCGGCGTTCTCCTCCGGGGTCAGCTGGAAGTACTCGGTCTTGTGGCCCTTGAAGGCCACCACGCAGCGGCCCTTGTTCTTCTGGTCGCGGAACAGGTATACGATGCTGTAGGGCAGCTCGCAGACGTCCAGCATCAGAGCCTTGCGCTTTTCGTTGTCTTTTTCACAGTAAAAACATTCAGCCATGGGGAATACCTCTCTTCTCTCAAAACATAAAGCGGTGCGGCACCGCTTGCGATGCAGGAATGAAGCCCCGGCTTGTAGTACAAACCCGGTACGGTTTCAGTATACATCCCGCCCGGTAAAATGCAAGGAACTTTTCCCGCCCGGCGGCAATTTTGGCGGCCTGTACAAACCGGATGACGCTGTTTTGTGTGGTTTTTCGACTCGAAGGGGCAAAAACGCGCCGCTGATGCCTTGTCGATAGGAGCGGATCTGACCCGGCGAAATACATCCATCGACCGACGTGTGATGTCAGACCGAAATGCGGCCGCCGGGCCGGGCACATCCGGATGGGCAGAAGAACGGAGTTTGTGAAAAAATCATACAAAACCTTCTTTATTTTGTCATAACTCTCCAGTATAATAAAAGATGGAGAGCCTTTTTGACACATGGCCTGCCGCAAGCGCGGCGGCCATTGGATAGACCAGACGGGAGGAAACCTTTATGGCAAACGAAAAGATCCTTGTGGTGGATGATGACGCCAACATCTGTGAGCTGCTGCGCCTGTACCTGACCAAGGAGGGCTATCAGGTCACCACGGCCGGCGACGGCGAGGAGGGCCTGGAAAAGTTCAACCAGATCAAGCCCGACATGGTGCTGCTGGATGTGATGATGCCCCGGATGGACGGCCTGGAAGTGTGCCGCCGCATCCGCAAGGCGGGCAATACCCCGGTGATGATGCTCACCGCCAAGGGCGAGACCTTTGACAAGGTGCTGGGCCTGGAGCTGGGCGCCGACGATTACATGGTCAAGCCCTTTGACGCCAAGGAAGTGGTGGCCCGCATCAAGGCGGTGCTGCGCCGCTGCCAGACCACCACTGCCGCTGCCGAGAGCACCGAGGGCGTGATCGAATTCGACAACCTGCGTCTGGACATGAACAGCTATGAGCTGCGGGTCAAGGGCAAGGTGGTGGAGGCTCCCCCCAAGGAGCTGGAACTGCTGAACTGTCTGGCCTCCCATCCGAACCGCGTCTACACCCGCGACCAGCTGCTGGACGAGGTGTGGGGCTTTGAGTATTACGGCGACAGCCGCACCATTGATGTGCATGTCAAGCGCCTGCGCGAGAAGCTGGCCGGTGCTTCCGACAAATGGGAGCTGAAGACCGTATGGGGCGTGGGCTATAAGTTCGAGGTGCGTCAGTAATGCGCAAAAGTATCTCGGTGGCGTTCTTCTCGCTGGTGTCCACCCTGATGGTGCTGGGCATCGTGCTGATGGGCGCTTCGGAGTGGGTGCTGTTCAAGAACTACTTTGCCAAGGATCGCTACGAAACACTGGATCAGGTGGTGGGTGTCACCCAGCGCACGGCCCAGTATCTGGTCCAGCAGGCGGAGCTGCCGGAAGGCGATGAGCTGGACGCACTGAGCACCAAGCTGGAGATCATCGGCGAGAGCGCAGAGGCCTATCTGTTCTTTACCGACAACGACGGCCGGGTGATGATCGCCTCCAGCCCGGACAAGCTGGAGAGCCTGACCGTGCCGGAAGAAATGATGGAGAAGATCGACACATCCGATGCGGACTACTACCATGTGTTCGGTACGCTGGACGGTATGCTGGACGGGAAAAGCTACATCACGGTCAGCGAAATGCGCAATGAGCACGGCCAGCCCAGCGGCTACCTGTTCCTGTGCTCTTCCGGCGAGCAGCTGACCCAGTTCAAGCAGCAGTTCTGGTCCAACTTCCTGCTGTCGGCCTGCGTGATGCTGCT
>ERZ1027243.1524-NODE-1524-length-10871-cov-6.992696_pt1 | contig 10871 bp, 8 predicted proteins | sample MGYA00519243_ERZ1027243 | MGnify/ENA primary metagenome ERZ1027243 (study PRJEB26926, sample SAMN06164727) | human gut metagenome | biome: ENVO:00009003; feature: ENVO:2100002; material: ENVO:00002003 | host: Homo sapiens | place: USA | collected 2012 ...
GGTGAAGCTGCTGCTCCAGCCGGTCTTTCAGCAGTGCACGTTCCGCAGCAAGATCATCCACAATCGCAATTCTCATGCAGGGTTCTCTCCTTGTGCTTGAATTTCAAGATAATTATATCACAGCGTGTCGAGGATGACAAAGAACCGCTGTCGGAATTCGTGCCAAAATCGCCCCTTTCGTGCTACGGCGCTTGAAAAAACCGAATGGCCTTTTTATACTGAGCGCAAGCAAGATGCCAAATCGGATGAAGGAAGGAGGGAAATCTGTGTATCGTATTGCCGTGCTGGCAGAACAGGAAGCAGAGCGGCAGCGCTACGCCGAGCAAATTACCCGGTTTTGTGAAGCGAAGGGGCTGTTTCCGCAGGTCATGCAATATGACGACCAGGAACGCTTTTTTGAAACGGCGCAGAAAGATGCTCCAACCAATGCCGTCATTGCACTTTCCGGAGTGGCAGGACTGAATGCAGCGGAGCATCTTCGCTCCTTATGCCCCGCGTGCCGGATGATCTGGTGCAGCGACTTGGATTTCTCCCTTCACGCCTTCCGGCTGCGGGCAGACTATTTCCTGCTGGAGCCGGTTTCCGAGGAAGCATTCCGGCGAGGACTGGATGCCTGGATTGAATAAACGGGCATCGAACCAAACCAAGACAACAAGCACAAAAATGGAGGATATCAATGAAAAAGAAAAAGTTACAATGTTCTGTACCAACCCTTCTGCTGGCCGGTGTGTTGTGCCTGACATTGGCGGCCTGCGGTGCGAAGCAGTCTTCCGACATGCTTGCATCGGATACAGACTCCGCGGCAAGCGCCGCCCTGCCGGTAAAGGCCATGAATGCCAAGCGTGTCGATGAAAACCCCTATATGGCAAAGAGCGACGCCAACATTCACCACGACGGCTACAATACCGACTCTACGGATGAAGTCCTGCCGCTTGGCATCTATCCGGAGATCAATGTTTCCTATGAAAAAACCAACGCGAACGCTTCGCCTGCCATTTACTTTGACAGCTACGGCCACGCAGTCGTTCCGCTGCTCGGCGGCATCGCCATCCGCGATCTGAATGCCGAAGAGACGAAGACTCTTGGCTATTTCTCTCCGAAGCAGCACGACGGCGGTGGTTATGTCATCCAGAGCTCCTACACGTTCCTTGACTCGGAAAACCGCATCGTCTGCCCCACCAGCAACAACCATGTGCTGATGCTGCGGGCAACCGATGAAGCAGGAAACGTCCTGCCGGAGTTTGAAAAGGTACTGGACATTGACATCAAGGCGGCAGCCGAGGCTGCGCTCGGCAAGGAGCTGACGCAGAATCTTCTTTCCGTGGTCTTTGACTACGACGGCAACCTCTGGTTTGCCACCGGCGGCTTCCGCATCTATCCCGAGCGTGAGCAGCAGGGCGTGCTCGGCTACATAGCCCACTCGGCGATCGAGGCGATCCTAAACGGAGAGCAGGCCGACCTTTCGAAGGCCGTCTTCGTCTACGGGCTGGCGCTCGGCGAGGGTGCGGAAAACGGGATTGCCGCCTCCAAGGACGGCGCGGTCATCCTGACGAACCAGAACTGCTATCTGCTGCGTGCCAATAACGGTGTCGAGGCTGTCTGGTGTACGCCGTATGAGAGTGTCGGTGCGAAGGTCAGCGGCGAGGGTGACAAGACCACCGGCGGCGGTCTTGCCTGGGGCGGCGGCTGCTCCCCGTCGCTGACGCCGGATCTTGTGATGTTCACCGACAATGCGGATCCAGTCAAGCTGCTGGCGCTCGATATGAAGACCGGTGAGATCGTTGCAAGCATGCCGGTGCTGGATGATCTGCCCGAGGGCTATCAGGTAGCGGTTGAAAACTCTGCCATCGTCTATGATGACAGCGAGGGCACCGTCAGCACTATCGTGTGCAACTGGTTCGGCGCAGGCAGCGCAGGCCTTGCCGATCCCGACAGCGATTCCTCCATCCAGAGCTACGCCAACATCTATGACATGAACTGGCTGACGAAGGGCAACTGCATGATCGCGCCCGGCGTCGAGCGCGTGGACACCGTGAAAACCGATTCCGGCTATGAGATGAAGAGCATCTGGTCTCGAAATGACCTGAGCGATACATCGATTCTCAAGCTCTCCACCGCGACGGGCTATATCTACGGCTATGTGCAGGATCTGGAAAGCGGCATGTGGCAGTACATCATTCTGGACTTTGCCACCGGCGAGACGGTATTCACCATGGACGTCTCCAACAAATATGGCTACAATAACATGGCTATCGGTATGTATGCCGGAAACAGCGGCAACGCGCTCTACTGCCCGACGGGCTATCTGGAGCTGCTGTTCTTGCAGGACCGCTTTGTGTATCTTCCCGAAATGCCCTACCGCAAGGTCGATCTCGATAAGGCCGCGCGGAACGTACTGACACAGGAACAGTTTGAGCAGGACGGCGGTGACGGCACGGTCGTCAGCTGGCGCAATACTGTGACGGTCGAAAATGTTCATCCCAACACGACGGTCTCGTTCCGGATGAACAATCTTTCCGGAAGCGCCGCTGAGCTGAAGCTCTATGCCTACGGTGCAGATGGAAAGCTGGCGGAGGTCGGCAAAGAGCTGTGGTCGATCACGGATGAGACAGGCGCTGCCGTGGATACCCTGTCCGATGGCACACTGTATGAGCTGCGTGTGAGCGTCGCGGACGGCGGTGCGTTCGACCTGAGCGAGACGGAAAAGGAGATCAAAATTTCCGTTGTACTTGTAAAGTAAGACTCAAGGAAGGCTGTCAAAAAACTACAAAATCACCCCCGTTTCTGATTGATATGCTCCCTTTATGAGAGACAGTGAAATAAATACACTGTCAATCACGAAGGGAGCATTATTCATGTCAAGAAGGAAAACCAGCAGATCAGAGCAACTGTCGGCGGCGAAAGCCTCTGCATGACCTGTGGACGCGTCAGCCCTTTGTCCACGCAGTCTACCTTTGAGGACTTGGCGGTGGATTTCGAGGGTACAACCGCCAGTGGCGCGGAGCGATTCTACCGGCGGATGCTTGACAAGCTGCTGGAAAGCGGGCTTGTCCATACCGTGACACTGAAGCAGACCGAGTGCCGCAAAAGGAACAAAAAAATAGCCGCCGCTGTCTACCTGTATCAGGCGGACAGCGACGGCGAATGGGGCGAAATTCGGTTTGATTTTGAAAGCGGTACAGCGGAGATCGTCCGGCTGGCGGAGTGGGACACGATAAAGTCCAATATCTTTGCAAGGACGGCGACTCGGCACATACAGAGCTTACCGGAGGCAAAGCCGCCAAGTGAGGCTGTTGTGATGTTTGATCAAGCAATGTGATCCTAAAAATTTATAATTCTTATTCAAGCAAGCGCTTGATTTATTTTGTGAGGTCTGATATGCTATTATAACAAACACTGGATAATGCGCAGAAATGGGGGGATTGTGTTTTGAGGGAAGAAAAGAAAGCTGAAAAGAGACAGGAGCTTGTAGACGCCTGCCTTGGCTGCTTTGTCGAAAAGGGGCTGACCGTTGCCACGACAAAGGACCTCTGTAAGGCGGCAAAGCTGCAAAACGGCGGCATCTACTATTACTTCTCCACCAAAGAGGAAATCGTTCTTGCCTGCGCAGAGGAAGCGATCAGTCGAATTGAAAAAGGTGCGTTTGCCATCGTGCTTGAAGATATTAGTGACATCAAAAGCATGATGGATCATCTCGGTGCGCTGGCGGATAAAATGTCGCCTACCATGCGCTTTCTGGTCAGCGTATGTGTGTCGCGCGAATACGGAGAAAAGGTAAAGCCTTCCCTTGTGCGGCTTGCGGCAAGATACCCTTATTACACGGGCAGGATTGCGGAGATCCTCGGCTGCACCGACGAAGAGGTTGCGCCGTTCGTTCATCTGTCGATCCTTGCCATCAACAATTATATGATCTTTGCCGAGCGAGCGCTGTTTGACCCACAAATCGAAGCGGTCAAAAAAGAGCTTTCAAGGCTTGCGGAAAGAAAGGGGCGGAATAATCGATAGTTTACCATAAAGAGAAAATCACAAACGACTTCATCGTTAATCCATACGCACAAACCGTTCCGTGAAGATGACCAAAGCAGAAAAGAATCATAGGAGGACAACATGAAAAAGATACTTGCAATTCTACTATCGCTGCTTACGCTGCTTTCCTGCGGGCTTCTTTCCGCCTGCTCTGCCGAAAAAACGCAGCCGGATACATTGGATACTGAAACCGTGTGGGAAACGGTCAGCGAGGCATACATCTATGCGTTCCCGCTGGTGCTGACCGACGCAACCAAAACATTATCGACCAATACGGACGGAACCATGACTGGCCGTGCGCCCATCAATCAGTTCAACCATGTAAAAAAGCTGGCGGACGCCTCTTTCCGCACCGTCGTGACGCCGAACGTCGATACCGTCTATTCGCAGGCATGGCTTGACATCAGCACAGAGCCTATGGTCTACGTCCTGCCGGAAACGGATCGCTTCTGCAATGTGCAGCTTCTGGATGCGTGGACGAACACCGCCGCCGTGCTGGACAAGGCGGGTGCTTATGCCATTGCGCTTCCCGGCTGGGAGGGCGAGCTGCCCGACGGTGTGACGCGCGTGGACGTGCCCACCGCAACGGTGTGGTCGATCACCCGCACGGTGCTGTCCGGGAACGAGGATCTGCCCAATGTCTATGCCATTCAGGAGCAGATGCAGCTCCTGCCTCTTTCGGCTTATGTACAGGGAGGCGAGTATACCGCACCGCAGGGAGCTTATAAAGAGGAAAATGACTTTGTTCCCGTGAACAAGGTGCTTTCCATGACGCCAGCAGAGTTTTTCAATACGGCTAACGCTCTGATGCAGGTCAACCCGCCCGCCGATGCGGATGAGGAACTGCTGAAAAAACTCTCCGCCATCAACGTGGGCGCGGGTAAGACCTTCGACGCCGCTCTCCTGGGCGAAGGAGCTGCCGAGCGCTGGACGCAGATGCTTCAGGGGCTTCGCGCCACGCTGGCCGCCGACGGCGCGAAGTATGCGCAGAAACTCGGTCAGTGGATCTATTACGGCAAGCCCATCGGCGACTTCGGAACGGAGTATACCTACCGCGCGATGGTAGCGCTGGTGGGGCTTGGCGCCAACACCGTGGATGTGGCGATCTATCCCAAGACAACGGTGGATGAGACCGGCGCAGCGCTGACCGGAGAAAAGAAGTATACGATCCACTTTGAAACCCTTCCTCCCACGCTGGAGGGCGGCTTCTGGTCCGTGACCGCCTACGGAGAGGATGATTTCCTCATTGACAATTCCATCGACCGCTACTGCATCAACGACCGCTCCGACTTCAAGCTGAATGCGGACGGCACATTGGATATTATCCTGTCCAAGGATGCACCGGAAGACACCTCTAACTGGCTGCCTGTTTCCGACGGGGAATTTCATCTGTTCATGCGGATCTATGTACCGGATATGACAGCACTGGATAGCTGGCAGCCACCTGTTATCCGCGAACAATAAGGAGATGGAAAAAGAATGGCTATGAAACGCATTGCAGCAATGCTTCTTGTATCGGTACTGCTGCTGTCCTGCGTCGGCTGTGCGCAGGATGGGCGCAAAGAGCCGGGCGCGGAAAAGACAGACCTGGGTCTGACCGCCGAGGTCAAGCCCGCCACAGACTTTACGGCAAAGGCAAATGCCGCCGTCTACGATGAACTTGACTTCGATGATAAGCAGGAATATGAATTCGCCACCCGCGGACTGGTCGACGCGCCGGAAACACTGGAACTGAAGGACGAGGATGGGACGATCCTCTGGAGTCAGGAAGCCTATGCGTTCCTGGACGATTATGAAAAAGCGCCTGACAGCGTAAATCCCAGCCTCTGGGAGAACACGAAGAACAACCATGCCTATGGTCTTTTTGAAGTGACAGATGGCATCTATCAGGTCCGCGGCTATGACATGGCAAACCTCACCGTTGTCAAGGGCGATACCGGCTGGATCGTCTTTGACACGCTGATGAGCGTGGAGTGCAGTCAGGCTGCCATGCAGCTGATCGAAAAGAATCTTGGTAAATTCCCGGTCAAGGCCGTCATCATCTCTCATTCCCACGCCGACCATTTTGGCGGCATCGCCGGCGTAATGGCGAAAGAGGATAAGGCAGACGAGACACTTTCTATTGAAGATCAGCTCGCCAGCGGCAAGATCCCCGTGATCACGCCTGTGGGCTTCACGGAGCACTCTGTGAAGGAAAATGTCTACGCCGGTAAGGGTATGGGCCGCCGCAGCAATTATCAGTATGGCGTCCTTCTGACCCCCGGCGTGACCGGCAAGCTGGCGCAGGGCATCGGCATGGGACAGTCCACCGGAACGGTCTCGTTCATGACGCCCAGCTATGAAATCATGCAGTCCGGCGAAAAGCTGACGATCGACGGTGTGGAGTTGGAGTTCCAGCTCACGCCGGGTACGGAAGCGCCCGCCGAAATGAACACGTGGCTGCCCCAGCACAAGGCGCTGTGGATGGCGGAAAACTGCACCGGCACGCTCCACAATCTCTACACGCTGCGCGGCGCGGAGGTGCGCGACGGCGCGGCATGGGCAAGCTATATCACCGAGGCCATTTCCCTTTACGGCAAGGAAGCGGAGGTCACCTTCCAGTCCCACAACTGGCCGCACTGGGGAAACAACGTGGTGAACGACTACATGGTCAACACGGCTGCCGTGTATAAGTTCATCAACGACCAGACCCTGACCTATATCAATCAGGGCTACACCAGCGACGAGATCTCCAACATGATCGAGCTGCCGGAGGCGCTCAATAAAATCTGGTACACCCGCCAGTACTACGGGACGGTCGCCCACAACGCCAAGGCGGTCTACCAGAAGTTCATGGGCTGGTATGACAGCAACCCTGTCAACCTGAACCCCCTCACGCCAAGCGACAGCGCAAAAAAATGGGTGGAGTACCTGGGGGATGTTGACAAGGTCCTGCAAATGGCAAAGGCGGATTTTGACAAGGGTGAATATCAGTGGGTCGCCGAGGTCACAAACATCATCGTCTTTGCCGACCCGACGAACACCGACGCGCGGCTTCTGTGCGCCGATGCACTGGAGCAGCTGGGGTATCAGGCGGAGTCCGGCCCGTGGCGCAACGAATATCTGACCGCCGCGCAGGAGCTGCGCCATGGAAACGCCAATTTCACCGCTTCCACCAAATCTACCGGCGACATGGTCAAGGCCCTCTCCGCGCCCATGCTGTTTGACTATATGGCCATTGTCATGGACAAGCAGGCGCTGGCTGACCGCGACTTCACCATGAACGTGATCCTGCCTGACGTGGGCGAACAGCACATGCTCCGCGTGAAGAATGGTGTGCTGCTGGTCTATGCGGATACATCGTCTGATGATGCGGACGTGTCTATTACCTGCCCGAAGAATGCGCTGTTTGCGATCCTGACCAACAATCAGGAAACGGTTACACAGGCCGTCAAGGTCGAGGGCAGCGCAGAGCTGCTGACGCTGATGATGGAGAATATGAACCAGATCCCGATCACCGGGGCCAACCCCTTCAACATCATCGAGCCGTAACGGCTTCGCGGGGCGGTCCGTGGGAAGACCGCCCCGCTCGAGAGAAAACAGCGAGATGCTTTCAACGCAAATTAAAAGCTATCTGTTTCTGTTGGAAACAGACAGCTTTTGCAGCCTTACGGTTGCCCTGCACACCCGAATCTGTCAGCCAACAGTAAAAATTAGAATTACTTCCTTATCACTGTTAAGCCAATGGATTGCGGCGTTTTTTCTTTTTGCTTATCAAGCAAATTTCACAGCTGTTATCGTGTCAAACGCCTGCATGGCACCACCAGCTGATCTCGAACCGTTTTCTCTATTTTCCCATTTCCGGCACCACTCTGACACTCATTTAACCGCACCTCTGGCTCGGAGGAGCTCGGCCATCGCTGGAGCTGTGCAATCACATCAAGCAACTTTCTTATTGATAGCCGGCCCCCAAAGAGATATATTTATCTCATTGAGTGATAAATATATCTCTTTGAGGGGACGCAATTATGAAGAAAAGGACAACCTCGCAATTTATCTGGGCGCGATCTGCGCTCTGCTTGCAGCAATCTCTTCGTGGTACACGATAGCGTTTAACGATTCAAGGTTTATTGTGCCGATGGATCTATCGAACTACGTCTTCAGGGCGCAAGACCTTCCTATAATCATTTCCGGCACACTCCTTGCCTTGTACATCGTGTACCTTGCTGTGTTGTTTTTCCAATCTACCTCCGCAAACAAGCGCAGAGGATCGACCTCTCGGTTCACCAGAACCGTAAATCCCAAACTGGGATTTTTAGGCTTATTCGGTTTTGCCGGATTTTTAGGATTTTGGACTTACCGCGTCGACCAGACCATTTTCCCCTTCGTGTTTTTTGTGTTTTTCGGCTTTTTCGGATTTTTCTATGAGGGGAAAATGTCAAATACCCTGATAGACGAACGGTACAAAGAAAACAAAATGAGAGCGCAAAGCACAGCGAACAAAACTGCTCTGTCCATTATTTTTTTGCAATACTGATTCTGGGACAGGGAAGGCTCATGGGGTGCCTTGAATACACCCTAATTGCTCTTGTTATTGTGATCGCTCTTTCCATAGCGCTTGAACTATTCCTCAGTGAGTATCTGCTATATCATTATGACCATGATGAACCGTTTGATGAATGTGAGGAATAAACGTGCCTGATTTTGAATGCCGATTAAAAAAGTACAGGCTATTAAAAGATTTGACCCAAGAGCAGTTGGCGGCGCAGGTAGGCGTGCGGCGGGAAACCATCATGCGGCTGGAAAAGGCACAATACAATCCCTCACTTAAACTGGCGATCGATATTGCAAGGGTTGTCGAAGCGCCGATCGAAGAAATCTTTGTTTTCAAGTGATCTGTGCGGAACTAACCGGCCGGCAGTAAATGACGGTGTACTGCACGGCATGAAATGAGATAGCTGGCTTCTAAGCGTCAGTCCGCCAGTTAGCGTCTGGTCGGGGATGCCAAAAGGCCCTGGAAGCGCTGCTTCCAGGGCCTTTTTATTTTCTCTTATTTTATCGCACTGGGCGGGGCTCACGCCTGCATATCGGTCTGTCTGCGGTAGCTGCGCAGGAACAGGAGCGACATGACAAGGCACAACGCTTCGGAGAAGATCGGCGTATACCACACTGCGTCGCCGCCGAAGATCGCCGCGAGGAGAAGAAGCACGGCACTTTGCAGCGCCAGCCCGCGGCCGACCGAGATACAAATAGCGGGCACGGGGCGCTCGATGGCGGTCATAAACCCACCGATGACGATGTTGAAGCCCAGCAGCAGATACGAAACGCTGTAGCGCCGGAATGCACCGATGGAGTAGGCGATGAGCTCATCACCCGCGTGCGAAAGGTACGTGCGCACGATCTGCGGCGCGAAGAAAAAGACGAGCAGAAACAGCGCCGGCGCGAAGATGCAGACGGTCGTGAGCGCGTAGCGCAGAAGTTTTTGACAGCCCGTGTGATCCTCTTTGCCGTAGTGATAGCTCACAAGCGGCTGCGAACCCTGCGAGATGCCGACCATGAGGTTAATGACAATGGTCGTCACGTAGGCGATGACCGTGTAGGTCACGACGCCGTCCGTGCCGATGCACTTGAGCACCGTGCGGTTGAAGAGGAAGATCATCAGCCCCGTGCACAACTCTGTCACGCCGTCGGACAGGCCGATGGGCAGGATGCGCGCGTAAAGGTGAGGGTCGAAGCGAAATTTGCACAGCCGGAACGTGCACTTCTTGCTGAAAAAGTGGACAAAGTACGAGATACAGGTCACGAGCTGCGAGATGCCCGTGGCGACCGCCGCGCCGAACACGCCCATGTCGAGGTGAAAAATGGCGATATAGTCAAGCACGCAGTTCGTCAGGCATCCGCCGATAACCGTGAAGAGCGCGTAGCGCGGATAGCCGTCTGTCTTGACGAGCACTTCGAGATTGTAGGACACCAGATAGCACACGCTGAACGGCGCGATGCCGAGAATATACTGCTTGACATAGTCAAGTGTGATCTCGTCTGCGCCGAGAAGGTACGCAAACGGCTCCAAAAAGAGCAGCACGAGCGCAGTGATGACCGCGCCAAGGGTCAGCAGCGTGGCAAAATTCTGAGAAAAGAGGGCGTTGGCCTCGCGCCGCTTCTCCTGCGCGATGAAAATGGCGATCAGCGTCGACGAGCCGACGGCGAAGAGCACGGCGATGGAAAAAAGCGCGTTGGTGAAGGGAATCGCGAGATTGACGGCGCTCATGGCATATTCGTTCACACCGATCGAGACCATAAGCCCGTCGACCATGGAGTAGAGCGAGAACACGACCTGTGAGGCCATCGTGGCGGAGACAAAACGGATGAAGTCATGTTTCAGACTTTTCCCCGAGAGTAACAAAATAACACATCCTTAAATTATAATATTTTATTATGCGTTGATCTGACCGATCCCAAAGCTCCCTGCGCGGAGGGCTGCCGCCGCATCATAGACGGGGCGCGCCATAAGCGTCACCGTCCGTTTCCGGCGCTGCAAAACGCGTGCGGTCATGTCCTGAAGAAGTGACTCACCTCCATAGAAAAAATCTCCTTCCAGCATTTGGTGTGATCTGAAAACGCCGTCTGCGGCAAAAAGCAGCCAAATATAAGAAAAGCAGCCGCAAAAACGGCTGTATCTTCGACGCCAAGGCGGCTTTTGATCGGTCTGTAGTTTTATTATACCATAGGTTTGCCGGTTTTGCAATCACCTGTGCAAAACCGAAACACAAACGAAACACCTGCTCTCACCGCTGTCCTGCTCCCCGCTCCGTCCTTGTCAAGCGCTGTCTCTTATACACATCTCCGAGCCCACGAGACACTCGCTA
>ERZ1027243.1526-NODE-1526-length-10856-cov-11.467549_pt1 | contig 10856 bp, 8 predicted proteins | sample MGYA00519243_ERZ1027243 | MGnify/ENA primary metagenome ERZ1027243 (study PRJEB26926, sample SAMN06164727) | human gut metagenome | biome: ENVO:00009003; feature: ENVO:2100002; material: ENVO:00002003 | host: Homo sapiens | place: USA | collected 2012 ...
AGATGTACTGGGCCGACCCCGTCACCGGCTGCAGCCCCAACTTCTGGCTGCGGGCTATGGGCTGGTTCATGGTGGCGATGGTGGACGTGCTGGAGCGGATGGACGAGCAGCTGTACAACGAGTACCGCGGCATCATGGCGATGTTCAAGCAGACCATTGAGGACGTCCACAAGTTCCAGGACGAGGAGACCGGCATGTTCTGGCAGGTGATGGACCACCCCGGCGTCGAGGGCAACTACCTCGAGACCAGCGGCACGGCCCTCTTCGCCTACGCCGTGCTCAAGGGCGTGCGTCTCGGCTACCTGCCCAAGCGGATGGCCGCATGGGCCGAGAAAGCCTTCTACGGCACCTGTGACAAGTATCTGAGCAAGAACCCGGACGGCAGCCTGCAGCTGGACGGCATCTGCCTCGTGGCCGGCCTCGGCGGCAAGGACCACCGCGACGGCTCGCTGGCTTACTATTTCAGTGAGCCAGTGGTCTGCAACGACGCAAAGGGCGTCGGCCCGCTGGTGCTGGCCTATACCGAGATGATAGCACGGAAGTAAGAAAGACCGTATCGCGCAAGAAAGCGCCCCGGCTCCCTCACTGCACGAGGGAGCCGGGGCGCTTTTTGATGAGGTCCATTTTTTATTAGCCGCTTAACTTAACGGCATTGGCCGGATGGCTCGTTTTGCTTATTTGTTTTTTACCAGCAGCGCCTGATAGGGCTTCAGTTCCACATCCGCCAGCCAGACGGAAGCTCCATCTGCGGTGTGATACTTGCCGCCCAGAGCGTCCAGACCGGCTCCTGCCGGGTACTCGGTAAAGTTGAACAGTCCCACCAGCGTTTCCTCGCCGCGCTTGCGTACCAGCGCCAGCACACCGGGGTTGTGGCTGTCCCATGTGGTCACCCACGCATCCGGGGCAAAGCAGGGGTCTGCCCGCATTTGGCGCAGCTGCTCCATGCCCTGCCACAACTGGTTTTGCAGCGTGCCTTTTTGGGTGCGCTGCTTGGCGTCCTCCCAGTTGAATCTGCTGCGGTGCAGATTGCGGCTGTCCTCCACACGGTCAGGGTCGTTTTTGTAGTCCCAGCCGTTGCGCTGGGCGATCTCGTCGCCGCAGTTCAGCATGGGGAAGCCCTGCAAGAATGCCATAGCAGTGTGCAGCAGCAGGTCGCGCTTCACGGCATAATCCAGCGCAATTTTATCGTTTTTCTCAAGTGCCTGTTCGATACCGCACAGGCTGGCGGTAGTGCCGCAGCTGCGGGCATCGCCGGTGGCGGGGTCGTAATTGTACAGCTCGCCCTTTGCCCAGCTGCCGGGGAAATTGCCCTCATAGAAGTGGTACAGATATTCCTTGTGCTTCTGCGGGTCCATGCCCAGCCGGTTTTCCACCGCCTCGTCCAGACCCCAGCCAATATCATCGTGGCAGCGCAGATAGTTCACGAACCAGCAGTTGTCTGGCAGAGCGTGGAGGGCATCCAGCTGGGCTTTCAGCAGCCGGGTGTCCCGGCTGGCAAGGGCACCCCACAGGTTGACCATGGTGGATACGTTGTAGAGCATATGGCATTCCGGCTTTTCCGGGGTACCGAAATAAGCCGCCAGCTCCTTGGGTGCCATAACCACCTCGCCCTTGAGGATGACCGCCGGGCAGACGCATTCCAGCACCATACGGAGCATCCGCACGATGGTGTGTACCTGCGGCAGATTGCGGCAGGTGGTGCCCAGCTGCTTCCAGATGTAGGGCACGGCGTCAATACGGAACACCTCTACGCCCAGATTTGCCAGATGCAGGATGCTCTTGGTCATGTCCACGAACACCGCCGGGTTTGCATAATTCAGATCCCACTGATAGTCGTGGAAGGTAGTCAGCACCCACTTGTGCATCTCCTCACACCATGTAAAGTTGCCGGGCGCAGTGTTGGGGAACACCTGCGGCACAGTCTGCTCGTACTGGTCGGGGATGGTGCGGTCGTCATAGAGATGGTAATACGCCTGAAACCACGGGTCGCCCGCCTTTGCCGCCATGGCCCAGCGGTGGGTGCTGGCGGTGTGGTTCATGACAAAATCCAGACACAGGCTGATGCCCGCCTTGCGCAGTTCACGGGTCAGATCTTCCAGGTCCTTGTTGGTGCCAAGGGCAGGGTCTACGGTGTCGAAATCCTCCACCGCATAGCCGCCATCGTTGTGGGGATGGGGCATCTGCAGCAGGGGCATCAGGTGCAGATAGGTCAGCTTCTGCTCCTTGAGGTAGGGCAGCTTCTTTGCCAGCTCTTTCAAGTTCCCGGCAAAGAGGTCGGTGTACATGGTCATGCCGAACATATTGCCACGCTTGTACCAGTCCGGGTCGGCAGAGCGTACCTTATCCAGTGCTTTCAGCTCGGCACTGCGGGCGTTGTAGGCTTCTGCCATCTCCCGCTCCAGAACCTCCAGCCCTTCCCGGTTGTGGTACAGTTCCATGAACAGCCATTCCAGCTCGTCCTTGTGCTTAGCAAACCGGGACGCAAATTCCTGTTTCGCTGCCATGGTTCAGCCCTCCACTTCTGCAAGGGTGGGCATGGCGGGAATAGCACCATGCCGACTGGTGGTGATGCTGGCTGCCTTGTTGGCAAAAGCCAGAATGCTTTCCAGTTTGTCCACCGTCAGGGTGTCCAGCTCCTCCTTGCAGAGCTTGGACAGAGCTGCTCCAAAGAAGGTGTCGCCTGCGCCGTTGGTGTCGCCCACCTTGCAGGGAACACCAGCCACATGACCGGTCTTATCTCCAAAGCGGTAGAATACACCGTTTGCACCCAAGGTGACGAAGATCAGCCGGATGCCGTTCTGTGCCAGCTGGGCTGTGCCGCTTTCGCAATCAGTGGTGCCGGTGAGCAGGGGCAGCTCTTCATCGGACACTTTCAGAATATCCACCAGTGGCAGGGGAGCTTTCATCTGGGCAATGGCTTCCTCTTTGTTCTTCCAGAGGTTTGCACGGTAGTTGGGGTCGTAGGTGATGGTAGCGCCCATCTTTTTGGCACGGGCGGCGGCATCCAGCGTAGCGGTGCGGGAAGGGTCGGCGGTCAGGCTGACAGAACCGAAGTGGACGATTTTGGCAGCTTTCAGAGCGCCCTCCGAAATGTCCTCTTTGCTCAGCATCACGTCAGCGTTGGCGCTGCGGTAGAAGCTGAAATCCCGCTCACCGGTGGCATCCACCGAGACCACCGCCATGGTGGTGGGGTGGTCTGCATCCACCGCCATGCCGGAAACGTCCACCTTGTTTTCTGCCAGAACCTCTTTCAGGTAGCGGCCAAAGGCATCCGCACCCACCTTGCCGATAAAGGCGGTCTGTGCGCCCAGCCGGGCGGCAGCCACCGCCAGATTGGCCGGAGCACCGCCGGGATTTGCGGCAAACTGAGGGATGCCGCGCTCATCCTTGCCGGTCTGGGTCAGGTCGATCAAAACTTCACCAATCGTTACAATGTCCATGATAATTCTCCTTATTTTTGATGTGAAACCCAACGATCACCGCTGGAACAGATAATGAATGTAAGCGGCTGCACGCTCCGGGTGCGGTGCATTCTGCACTACCCCAAGATAGACCTTGCCAGAAAAACCTGCCTGCCTGACAAACGGCGTGTCCGAAATATCCAGCACGGTCCCACCGGCGTTCAAACCCGACAGTGCATGGAAAGACGCATCCAGTGTCCGCAGATCGAGAAAATAATCATCTGCCAACAGTCGATCCCGTGCATATTCGTCCATCAGAACAACATCTAACCGCTGGGCACTGACTGCACCCAGCAGCTTCATCTCCGAAGCATATACATACTGCTCCTCTGCGCGTTCGCTTTCGCTGAGCAGCAAGCCGGACAGCAGATCGACCTGTTGCTTTTTGGTCAGACCCTGCGCCTCGGCAAAGCCGGTGGTAAGCTGTTCCGTCAGATCAGACCCGGCAGTGATATTTACCAGACCAAGGTAAAGCACATCCTCTTTTTTCGTCACATGACGGTAGGCTGCATACCCGAGGATATAGACGACGATGAGCACGATCGCAATGGGCAGCTTGTAATATGCCCAGATGTGCTCCCACTTTTTGCGCCCATGGAGGGAGCGGAGCGTATCCCGGTCAGTTTTTGTCATGGTCGTATTCCTCGTGTACTGCATCAGGGTCTCCACCGATCAGATAGAGGATCCGAAGCATCAGAAAGGAGCAGAGCATGGCGCAGAAGCCCATGCCCAGCAGGAATGCAGGCGTGAACACAAACACTATGACGTACCCCATGATGCCATAGACCGCCGCCATCAGCAGGGTGCAAAACAGATACCGGACACCCACGAGAAACGCTGTTTTCAGGATGCCGAAGGTGGTGTTTTCAAACCGTGCCAGCAGAGGAAAGGCATACAGCAGAACGATGCCGTACAGAACTGCCGCACCAATAAGCACTGCAGTGAGCAGCGTCCAGAAAATGTTTTCGCTCCACATTCGGCGCAGCACAAAGCCATCCGCAGCCAGGAAACTGCCGACTGCCAGCAGGATAAGCCAGAGTTTTGTGGCAGGCTTAAAATTTTCCCGGAACGCCTTAAAAAACATCCGGGTCAGACCATCGTCCCGATCTTCCGCCATTTTGAGCGTGACGTAGAACAATGCGGTCGTAGAAGCCCCTATGGTAACGATGGGCAGGCTGCACACGAGCCATAAGATGTTCAGGTAAGCACTGTAAGTCAATTTCGTCAGCACAGCAAACAGCGGCTTGTCCGTATTGCACAGGTCACGCATGGGGGTTCTCCTTTCGCTCAATCTCCTGTGGATTCGCGCAGGATCAGGTTGGTTTCCGTATAGACGGTGCGATAGTTCAGCGATGGCTCTTCGATGCGGGTCATAAGCAGATTGGCAGCGGTGTAGCCCATGATCTGTCCATGGATATGGATCGAAGTCAGACGGGGGACAAAGTAGGAAGCCTCCTGACTGTCATCGAAGCCGCAGACCCAGATATCATCGGGAACCGAATACCCCAGCTCATTCAATGCCTTGACCAGATCCATGGCAACAAAGTCATTGGCGCAGACAAAGGCATCCGGCATCGTTTTGAACCGACGTATGGTTTCGTACAGGGATACCGGATAGTTCTGCTGTCCAGATGGCATCGCACAGGTGCTCAGGCCTTCTGTCAGACCAAAGTGCTCCACTGCATCCTTATAAGCCATATAACGCTCAAAGAAGGACTGACAGTGGTTTTTATCCCCCGCAAAGCTGATGCGTTTTTTGCCGCGCTGGACCATGTGGGCCACCGCATTCTGAATCTCAATGCGGTTTTCCATATAAAGGCGGTCGGCTTTAAGAGGAGGACGCATATCCATCACAGGGGTGTCTACAAACAGCAGCGGAACATCCAGATCGCACAGCATCTGTGCGTAGTCATAGTCGAATACTTCAAAACAGATGATGCCGGCTGTGTGCTGGATGTTGAGAGAAGATGGAAGTTTTTTCTCTTTCAGCTCTATGGGAGAAATGCGATGAATGGTCATGCAGCTGTGCAGATGGTCGATTTCCGACTGGAAACGATCCAGCATCATGGAGGAAAAGTGAGAGCTGCTCAGAAACTGGGTCGTCAGCATGGCGATCTCCCGTTTGTCACTCGGCAGAATGAAAGGCCCTGCTGTTTTTGCAGCGTCTTCCTGAAACAGCGGCAGATAGGCAAACTGCTTATAGCCCATTTCGGCGGCTTTGCGCAGGATCTTCTCCCGTGTGGCATCTGCCAGCACACCGGTGTTGTTGATGGCCTTTGAAACTGTGTTGCGGGAAAGCTGCAGTTCGCTTGCAATATCCTGAATGGTGACCTTGGTTGCCATAAGTCATCCTCTTTCTTTATAATACAGGAGCGGATGTTCTTTTTTATAGATAAAGTCTGGTGACAGATCTTATTCTTTGTGACTCCAGTATAGTGCAAATGCACAAATTAGTCAAATGTAAAAATGCAAATCATCATTTTGCATATTTACGCACTTTCGAATTTGTGCATCTGTACAAATCCACAGTATTTTTTGATATATACCATGAATTATCGTTGACATTCGCTTGCTTGCGTGATATAAATGAATTACAGAGTTTTACATTTGCACAATCAAAGCGAAAAACGTAAAATTCAAAGGTGCAAATGTAAAACGCAAATCAAGCGGCAAGCAAATCAAAAAGGAGGAGAATGATTCATGAAAGCAAAGACGGCCTCGCCGGAAACGGCTGTGCTGACAGCAGAACGCAAGCTGCACAACACATGGGTCTACATCAAACGGCATTGGCAGCTTTACCTGTTGTTCCTGCTGCCTGCCGTGGTGCTGACGCTGGTGTTCAAGTACGCTCCCATGGGCGGTGTGCTGATCGCATTCCAGAAGTACAATCCCTTCAAGGGCATCTGGGGCAGCGAGTGGGTAGGCTTCAAAAACTTTACCCGCTTCATGTCCTCGCCGGACTTCCAGCGCTATCTGATCAACACCCTGAAGCTGAGCGTCTACGGTCTGCTGTGGGGCTTCCCGATCCCCATCCTGCTGGCATTCCTGCTCAACCGTATCGAGAGCAAGAAGATCAAGCAGAAGGTGCAGCTGGTGCTGTATATGCCCAACTTCATCTCGGTCATCGTGCTGTGCGGCATCGTCCGGGTGCTGCTGAGTGTCACCGGTCCGGTGAACGGCCTGCTTCACACCAGCATCAACTTCATGACGCTGCCGGAAGCGTTCCGCCCCATCTACATCATCAGCGGCATCTGGCAGGGTGCCGGCTGGGCATCCATCATGTACACCGCATCCCTTTCTAACGCCAGCAAAGATCTGAAGGAAGCTGCGATGATCGACGGCGCAAACCTGATCCAGCAGATCATGACGGTGGAGTGGCCCGCCATTAAGGATATGGTCGTTATTCAGTTCATCCTGCAGGCAGGCAACATCATGAGCATCGGTTTTGAAAAAGCCTATGCCCTGCAAACTGACCTGAACCTGAACACTGCCGAGATCATTGCAACGTACGTTTATAAAAAGGGCCTGTTGGACGGCGATTACAGCTTTTCCACGGCAGTCGGTCTATTCAACACCATTGTCAACGTCATCCTGCTGATCGCAGTGAACAAGGTCGTTGCCAAAATGAACGATGGCAAGGGCTTGTAAGGAGGGGTTTACCATGGCAAAACAGAAAAAATCAAAAATGGCCCTCTACACCAGACAAGATAAGATCATCCTGTACTGCGGCTACGCACTTCTGGGCTTGTTCCTGCTGGCGATCATCGTTCCGATGATCTACATCGTCATCGCGTCCTTTATGGACCCGGTCACTCTGCAAAACAAGGGCATCTCCTTTGATTTCAGCAAGTGGAGTCTGGATGCTTACCAGCGTGTCGTTTCGGACAAGCAGATCTGGGTCGGCTTCAAGAACGCAATCCTTTACTCGATCATCTTCACCATCATCTCGGTAGCTGTGACGATGCTTGCCGCTTATCCCATGTCGCTGCCGGACTTCAAAGGCAAAAAGATCTTCAACGCCTTGTTTGTGATCACGATGTTTTTCAGCGGCGGTCTGATCCCCACCTACCTGCTCATCAACAATCTGGGTCTGCTGGATTCCATGTGGGCGGTCATTCTGCCGGGAGCATTCAGCGTGTGGAACATGATCATTGCCCGTACCTATTATCAAGGCATCCCGCGTGAGCTGCGCGAAGCTGCGGATGTGGATGGAGCCAGCGAGATGCTTTACTTCTTCAAGATCCTGCTGCCCGTCTGTATGCCGGTGGTGGCAGTTCTGGCTCTGTGGCAGTTCGTGGCAATGTGGAACAGCTACTTTGACGCCATGATCTACCTGAACAGCGCATCGAAGCAGCCGCTGCAGCTGGTGCTGCGTTCCATCCTGATCCAGAGCCAGCCGGAATCCGGCATGATCGCAGATATCCAAAGTACTGCCGAACGTGCGAAGATGGCAGAGCTGCTCAAATATGCAACCATTATTATTTCCAGTCTGCCGCTGCTGGTGATGTATCCCTTCTTCCAGAAGTATTTTGATGCCGGCATCATGGCTGGTTCCATTAAAGGCTGAGGATATTCCAGAATTTTATGAGCCGGTACGCTCATCTGTTACACGAAAAAAGAAACATGAAAAAGGAGAAAATACCATGAAAAAGCTGATCTCTCGCCGCAACTTCCTCAAGGTCTGCGCTCTGGCGGGCTCTGCCGCTGCTCTGTCTGCCTGTGGCGGCGGCAAATCCACCGGCAGCAGCAATTCTGCTGCCGCAGCTGTGGATGTGACTGGTGCCGTTACATTTCCGCTGTCCGAAAAGGTCACCTTTACCGGTATGACCAGCTTCCCTGTGGGCAGCGAACCCGAGCCGAACAACCGCACCATCTTCAAGCGGCTGGAAGAGCAGACCAATGTGCACATCGACTGGACCGCCATCCAGTCCGACCAGTGGAGCGATAAGATCACCCTGAATATGTCCAACCCCAACACCCTGACGGATTTTGTTTTTACTGCTGATTTTACCGACAGCAATCTGCTGCGCTACGCAGATCAGGGTGTCATCCTCAATCTGGAAGACTACATTGACAACAATATGCCTTATCTCCAGAAGGTCTTTGAGCAGTACCCGGAGTACCGCACCATGTGCACCGACAGCGATGGCCACATCTGGGCACTGCCCTGGATCGAGCAGCTCGGCGCAGAAAAGACCGCCATCCAGACCATTGGCAACATGAGCTTCATCAATACCAAGTGGCTGAACTTCCTCGGTCTGTCGATGCCCACCACAGTGGACGAGTTTGAGCAGGTGCTGATGGCATTCCGTGATAACGCCGCTTCTCTCAAGGCAGAGTATGGCATTGACGGCGACATCATCCCCATGTCCTGCATCGTCAACAACGGCGATCAGGACCCCAGCATCCTCATCAATGGCTTTGGCGAAGGCTACGGCGACGCTGACAAGGACCGTCATATTGCCGTTACCAACGACCGGAAAGTCATCTGTGCCGCCACCCAGCAGGGCTACCGCGATGGTCTGGACTGGCTGCACAAGCTGTATGCCGAGAAGCTCATCGACCCGGAGTGCTTCACGCAGGAGTGGTCCACCTATGTTTCCAAGGGCAAGGCTGGCCGCTATGGTGTCTGCTTCAGCTGGGATGTTGCCAACATCGACAACCTGACCGACTGGGAGCCGCTGCCTGCCCTGACCGCCGATACCCGCAATATCACTCCGCAGAACGGCTCTTTCACCAGCGGCTTTGCCCGCGGCAGATGCGTTGTCACCGCAAAGGCGGCTAATCCTGCACTGGTTTGTGCATGGCTGGATCAGATGTACGCACCCCTCCAGTCTCCGCAGAACAACTGGGGTACTTACGGCGATGCGGAAGGCTTTAACATTTTTGAACTGTCCACCAACGATAAGGGCGAGCCCATGCTGAAGCACGCTCCTCTGGGCGATGCTTCTCCCGTGGAAGTCCGTGAAGCGCAGTGTGTCAGTGGACCTCTGGCGGTTCTGGATGATTACTATGGTGTATACGTTACCTGCCCGGACGATGCACAGTATCGTCTGGACTGGATCAAGGAGATCTACACCCCGGATATGAACAACGATTATGTCTATCCCAATGTCTTTATGAGCAGCGAGGACACCGAGCAGGTCTCTAACCTGCAGGCAGATCTGCAGACCTACATGAATACGCAGAAGGCCAACTGGATCATGAACGGCACTACCGATGCAGAGTGGAACGAATATCTGAGCAAGCTGGAAGCCTACGGCCTGTCCGACTATCTGGGCATTATGCAGAAATATCTGGATGCTTACTACGCATAAGAATTCTTTCCTTTGGAGGATTCCATGAACGATTTGACTTTACAAAAAGCCCGTGCCTACGAGGCCGAGCACGGCGCTGCCATTTCCCCGGCGGAACGCCCTGCTTACCACATGACTCCCTATGTGGGCTGGCTCAACGACCCCAACGGTTTCTCTTATTATAAAGGGAAGTATCACCAGTTCTATCAGTATAACCCCTACGATGTGCGGTGGGCGCCCATGCACTGGGGTCACGCCGTCAGCTCCGACCTGCTGCACTGGGAGTATCTGCCCTGTGCGCTTGCACCGGATTCCCCGGCAGACAATGGCCCCGGCTGTTTCTCCGGCTCTGCCACCGAGATGGATGACGGCAAGCAGCTGCTGATGTACACCAGTGTGGTGGCAGAAAAGCAGCCCAATGGGGAGATGCGGGACATCCAGACCCAGAGCATTGCCATCGGTGACGGTCTCGACTACGAAAAGCCTGCCTGCAACCCGGTGCTGACCCAGAAAGACCTGCCGGAAGGCTTCAGCAAGTTCGACTTCCGGGACCCCAAGATCTGGCGTGAGGCCGACGGCACCTACTCCGCCGTCACCGTCTGCCTGGCCGAGGACGGCAGCGGCGCAGCGGCACTGTTCCAGAGCAAGGACGGCTTCGACTGGCACTTTGTCACGGTGCTGGAACGCTGCAACAATCAGTACGGCAAAATGTGGGAGTGCCCGGACTTCTTCCCGCTGGACGGCAAACAGGTCTTGATGCTCGGCCCCATGGAGATGCTGCCCAAGGGCGAGTTCCACAACGGTCACAACGTGATTGCCTTCATCGGCAGCTACGACGAAGTCACCCACACCTTCACCAAGGAAAATGTGCAGCTGATGGATGGCGGCATCGACTTTTACGCCACCCAGACCACCCTTGCCCCGGATGGCCGCCGCATCATGACCGCATGGCTGCAGACATGGTCGGACACCGAGGATAAGCCCCAGGGCTGCAAGTGGTTCGGGCAGACCATCTGCCCGCGCGAGCTGCACATCAAGGACGGACGCATTATTCAGACCCCGGTGCGGGAGCTGGATGCCGTCCACGGTAAGCGCACCC
>ERZ1027243.1530-NODE-1530-length-10820-cov-5.288528_pt1 | contig 10820 bp, 6 predicted proteins | sample MGYA00519243_ERZ1027243 | MGnify/ENA primary metagenome ERZ1027243 (study PRJEB26926, sample SAMN06164727) | human gut metagenome | biome: ENVO:00009003; feature: ENVO:2100002; material: ENVO:00002003 | host: Homo sapiens | place: USA | collected 2012 ...
TTTAAAAAATTACTCGAAAGACCTCTTCATGGCAGGCCTGATGGCCGGTATCATTGTGGGTATCGTTGCCTTGCCGCTTGCCATTGCGTTCGGTATTGCATCAGGCGTATCGCCCGAAAAAGGTATTATCACGGCAATCATCGCCGGTTTTATCATCTCCCTGTTAGGAGGAAGTAAAGTTCAGATCGGCGGCCCTACCGGTGCGTTCATCGTCATTATCTACGGCATTATCCAGCAATACGGAGAGGCCGGGCTGATTGTCGCCACGCTGATGGCGGGTGTCATCCTCATTCTTCTGGGAGTATTCAAGCTGGGGGCAGTCATTAAGTTTATCCCCTATCCTATTATCGTAGGCTTTACAAGCGGTATCGCCGTTACTATCTTCACCACCCAGATTGCGGATGTATTCGGATTGAATTTCGGCGGAGAGAAAGTTCCGGGAGACTTCATCGGGAAATGGCTGGTTTATTGCCGTCATTTCGATACCGTCAACTGGTGGAATACGGCTGTCAGCATCGCCAGCATCGTTATCATTGCCATCACTCCGAAGTTCTCGAAGAAGATTCCCGGCTCGCTCATCGCCATTATCGTAGTGACCGTGGCCGTGTACCTGATGAAGATGTATGGCGGCATCGACTGCATCGACACTATCGGCGACCGTTTCAGCATCAAAGCCGAACTGCCCGATGCCGTAATGCCCGCGCTGGACTGGGAAGCGATTAAGAACCTGTTTCCCGTTGCCATCACGATTGCCGTACTGGGAGCGATAGAGTCCTTGCTGTCCGCCACCGTAGCCGACGGTGTTATCGGCGACAAGCACGACTCCAATACCGAACTGATAGCCCAGGGCGTTGCCAATATGGCTACTCCCCTTTTCGGCGGTATCCCCGCTACGGGCGCCATTGCCCGCACAATGGCGAATATCAACAACGGCGGCAAATCGCCCGTGGCCGGTATAGTACATGCGGTGGTGCTGCTCCTGATTCTTCTGCTGCTGATGCCGCTGGCGCAATACATTCCGATGGGCTGCCTGGCAGGCGTACTGGTGGTTGTGTCCTATAATATGAGTGGCTGGCGCGTGTTCAAGGCATTGTTGAAGAACCCGAAATCGGACGTTACCGTATTACTGATAACCTTCTTCCTGACGGTTATCTTCGACCTTACAGTTGCCATCGAAGTGGGTCTGGTCATCGCCTGCGTGCTCTTCATGCGCCGTGTAATGGAGACGACCGAAATTTCGGTTATCAAGGATGAAATAGACCCGAACGCCGAAACGGACATCACAACGAACGAAGAACATCTTATCATTCCGAAAGGCGTAGAGGTGTACGAAATCAACGGCCCTTACTTCTTCGGCATTGCAACGAAGTTCGAGGAAGTGATGGCACAGCTCGGCGACCGCCCCAAAGTACGCATCATCCGTATGCGCAAGGTTCCTTTCATCGACTCCACGGGTATCCATAACCTGGAAAGCCTTTGCAAAATGTCGCAGAAGGAAAAGATAACCGTCGTGCTCTCCGGCGTAAACACAAAGGTACATCAGGTATTGGAAAAGGCGGATTTCTACACGCTTTTAGGCAAAGAGAATATCTGCCCCAACATCAACGTGGCACTGGAACGGGCACACAAACTGGTTGAATGACCCGGCAATTGCAAACCGCCTCTCTTTAATAACAGGAAAAGAAAACCGTATCGTCATGGCAAAAAGAAAAAGCAGCAAGAAGCAATCTCAAGGAGTGATTTACCTGATAGTGCTGGCATGTCTGGCACTCATCTGCCGTGAACCGATAGCCCGTGCGCTGCAAGACAAGCTTCCTGTAATTAAAGAGAGGATAACGCAAAAAGCAACACCCGCCATCACCGGAAGCCCCCTGCTTCCCGCCCCCCTGAAAAACGTGCCCGAACAGATATTGCACCGCAAGGGCTATACCACTTCGTACAACCGCGAACATAAGATACCCAACTGGGTGGCATGGGAACTGACACCCGAAAAACTGATAGAGCGGGAAAGCCGTACCGACAAATTCCTGCCCGACCCCGACCTGCCCGAAAGCCAGGCTGTGACTACCGACGACTATAAACGCTCCGGCATGGACCGCGGACACATGTGCCCCGCCGGCGACAACCGCTGGCACTGGAAAGCCATGCAGGAAAGTTTCTACATGACCAACATCTGCCCCCAAAACCACAATCTGAACCGGGGCGACTGGAAAGAACTGGAAGATGCCTGCCGCCTGTGGACAAAAAAAGAAGGAAAGCTATACATCGTATGCGGTCCGGTTCTTTACCGGCAAAAACACCGTACCATAGGCAGGAAGCACAAAGTTACCGTGCCCGAAGCTTTCTTCAAAGTCATACTCAGTACCCGCAACGGACATCCTAAAGCCATTGGCTTTATCTTTAAAAATTTATCAGGCAATCATCCGTTAAAAAACTATGTCAACAGCGTGGATGAAGTGGAACGCATCACTGGCATCGACTTTTTTCCTGCTCTGCCGGATGATGTTGAGAAAAAGGTTGAAGCCATGCAAGATTTAAATTTATGGAGCTTTCGCTAACTGTTAACCTTTTTTTAACCCTACGGATTTAAACATACCATATGCTATAAAAACAGCATATAGCATACATAATGACGGCATATAGTACCTTACGCCAACGGGGAGCGAGGAGAAAGCCAGGCAGAAGAGCAGAAAAAGGAACTCCAACGTATACAAGAAGAAAATAACCGATTGCATAACTAAATCAGAGACCTGCAAACCTATAAGGAAAAGGCGCACCGGGAACTGTGCCGGATGCGTGATAAATCTTTCTTCAGTGCTCCAATCAGCCCCTTCCATTACTAAAAAAGGGCTATGCCTTCACAGACATGCCCTCTAAACATTGTTAAACTTTAACAGCTCTTCTCTTAAAATAGAAAAGACTATGAAATTTATTTTGAGAATTTTATATTGTTAAACAGAGGTGTCAAAACATCTCTAAAAATCTCGGACTTCATTTTCTATTTCTTCGGGTACCTTATCGCAGCGTTCAAACTTTTGTACATCTGATGGAGTATCTTTTATAGTCCAAATCATGGAAGTGGCCAAAAGATTGGTTACGATATAGGAATTAGCCCATTCACCATTGCCAAAATCATAGTTCCCACTAATGACATAGCCTAAATCCTTTTCTTTTTCAATTTCAAAACTACCTGTCTTGAGATTAGAGTACATACTGCTAAACTTATCATACATTTTATAAGTCTTATCCTTGCGGCTGAATGTAATGTAGCAATAACTGCCTTCTTGCAAGGGGGCGCCGTTCCATTCCACTAACTTCCAGGTCCCGTCCAGATTAGCGGCTGTAACGTCCAATGTGGCCAGTACTTCCTCGTCATCGTCACAGCCTGCGAAACAGAAAATCGTCAAGAAAAGCGTCATTATTCTGAATAAGGTTTTCATATTTCTTGTTTTCATTTTTTTAGTTTTTAATAATTACTTCTATCGTTTTTTCCGAAGGTTTGCCTATCACACCATCTATAATGAGAGAAAGATGTTTCTCCTCAGTATGGAAGTTGGGCAATTTTGCCTTATCAAGTGTAATCACAAGATCACCTTCCTGTCCGGGAGCAAGTACCGCAGGCTCGGTATGGAATTTTAGGCATGAAGGCAGCAGTAAAGCATTCAGTTTGAGCGGATGATCTCCACTGTTGGCACATGCTATGCGCTCAATGGTTGTCTTTCCTGCTCTGCTGAATGACACCTGCTTGCGTGTAAGCCGCAGATGTCCCATATTTTGAGGCAGGTGCTTCCATTCATCAAACGAACTGACATAGCCGCATAGTGACAATCGTGCCACAGGTGAAAAATCGGACAGATTGGTATATACCAATGCTTCTGCATCAATTGTGCCTGGTCTGTTCTTGGGATGAAAAGTCAGACTAATAATACTTTCCTCATTGGGCGCCAATGGCTTTTTGCTGAATCCGGCAGCAGTACAACCACACGTAGTAGTAACTTTGTTCAACGTAATGGTTTGCTGACTTACATTCTGAAAACGGAAGTATACGGTTTTGGGCTGACTTTTTTCATTTAGAGTACCTACCGACAGGCGGCATGTATCAAAATGAAGAAACTCCCCGGCTTGCTCCAACAAAACTGGATGTACCTTGGCTTCTATCTCCTCACGGGACATTAACCGCCATTCCTGCGCTTTTATTACAGGAATGGAACCGGTTAACCCGCTCACAAAGAGTGTCAGTATCATCAACTGTCGTTTCTTCATGTCTATTTAATCTCTCAATTATAACCAGCCATTCTCACCAGCATTTTTACGAACAGTAATGGTTATTGTCTGTGATTTACTGCCAGCCTGGATAGTCACAGTCGTACTACCGTCTGCAACGCCATTTACAGTCAATATTGTCTTGTCTACACTTATAGTTGCGATATTTTCATCGGCAACGGTACAACTGTAGCTCAGGCTTTCTCCATCTATAAAATAACGGGCCAGATCAATAGATGTACTTTTTCCCGTTGCCAGATATACATTTGGCACAATCATGTCTGAACCGTGATTACCAATAGCCTTGAGCAATGCACCGGCATCTACCAGCCTACCCATTTTTCCTTTACGCTCTACCAGATTCATCAAAGTTGGAGGAGCACCAAAAGTTGTGTGATTGTAATAATACAGTTTTTCCCCTTTTTCATCGTAGAAGTTATAGAACTGGTCATTGGCAGTTTCTTTCATCAGTTCAATGAACTCCGCTGCCTTGAAATGGCGACGCTCTTTCACTGCATACGACAGACCCAGGGCTGCTACACCCGATACGTGGGGACAAGCCATGGAAGTACCTTCCATATAGGCATAGTACGGTTGTCCGTTCTTGATACCTGTAGAGAGTATCAGACCTTGCGTTTTCCCTTCCCAGGCAAACTGGTCGTCGGATACTCCTGGCGTGCCGTAGTAATCGCCGTCACCGCCTGGTGCACAAAGAGTAATCTCTTCACCATAGTTGGTATAGCTAGACGGAGTATAGTCGGCAGCAATGGCGCTGACAGAAATACATTTCGAATAGCCTGCAGGGAATGAAGAAGAAGGCGCATATTCGTTACCTGAAGCAAAGATAGCCAAACCACCGTCTATCACTCCGTTGGGTGAACCGGCATTGTGGATGAAGTAATCCAGTGCTTCCTTTTCCAACGGATACTGGTTTACCCAGTCCTGCTCGTCTTTCGGTCCGGGAGTATAGCCCAACGCCTCGTTAGCATCCGGTGAGTTGTAACCCCAGCTACACTGCAGAATCACAGCACCATTGTCAGCAGCATACTTGATGGCTTTTGCTTCGGCTGCCAAGGTACATCCATACGTACCGTCGAACAGTTGGCAGGTCATAATCTTAACTCCTGAATTTTCTGTTCCGTCACCACCAGCAATACCTCCTACGCCTTCATTGTTGTTATTTACTGCTGCAATGGTTCCTGCTACGTGAGTACCGTGACCGGTATCTTCTGCAGATGTCCAACTGATTATTCCGGTATTCTTCACAAAGTTATAGCCGTAGCGGTCGCCTTTATAGCCATTTCCGTCCTTGTCTTCAGTAGAACCGACTTCTTCGGCTTCATTGGTCCACATATTGCCAATCAAATCCGGGTGGTTCCACATTACACCTTCATCGAGTACTGCTACAATGATGGATGGATCTCCTTTACAAAGTTTCCAGGCTTCGCCGCAATTTACGTCTGCACCGGCAATGGCTTCGGCACGGTCTTCTTTTACAAAATCATAATCACCTGTGTTCTGGTAATGCCATTGGTGTTTCAGTCCCGGGTCATTGAAAGTTAGTCCTTCGCTGGTTCGGGTCACATGTTGCAAATCGTTAGCCGAAAGATACAGAGGTTTTTTCTTCGGATCGTAGGCACGTTGAATGGTAGGGTTACTTTGAATCTTGGAGATTTCACCCAGCTTTCTGAGTTTCCGGGCAGCTTCTTTCAAGTCGGTGTCTTTGTCAAAGCGAACGATATACCACAAGTGCATACCTGCTTCACGGGTACGTTTTTCAGTTTTGGGATCTACCGGGAACACTCTTTCAAAGTGATAGGCACCCAGAATGTTGAGCACCTCATCGGTCGAAGGAATACCCGACCGGGTGGATACCCCACCAGCACGCGTCAACGTCTGGTCCAGAATATCACTCATTTCAGGGACGAACTTGATAAGCAGTTCGCCGTCAGCAGCTCCCATGGGAATTTCAAGTTCAGGAACCTGAGAGGTGGCATTGTCTGCCACCCACTCATTGTCCTGACAAGAAATGACCGATAGAGCGCATGCTAATGCATAAATATATACTTTCTTCATAGGTTATTTCTTTTATTCTTCGGGGTCTGTAATTTCTTCATCGCCTTCCACCTCGTACTTGTTTCGGTAGAGTGGGAATGCTTCGAAGTAATATTCAAAGTTGGTAGGTACGTTACTGAATTTTACCGGTGCACCTTGAGAGTCGTAGCCCATCTCCTGCTGGTTGAAAATCAGTACTTCAGGAAACCATTCCATCAGTTTCGGGTGATAGAGCAACCATTTTGGCAGTTCTCCGGTGAAATAGTTCAGGTTAAGGGAAAGCCTCTTCATGTTCGGCAGAATCTTTGGAATTCCCTTATTAAGCAGATAGTTTAGCGTATCGCCATATTGCTTCAGGTCTTCTTTCTGCCATTCGGGTTGCCCTTCGTAAGTAGGCAGTGTGCCTTCCAGATAGTTATAAGACAATACCAACTCTTCCAAATTCTCCCACAAGAACAACTGATCTATTTCAGTGGGGTTTTCGTTCATGTTGATGTGGAAGCCCAATTCGGTGTCCTTGTCATATTGCGAATCTTTCAGACTGTTTACTGTCCAACGACGGTTACCGTTGAATTTCAAGCTTTTCAGTTTTTTGAAATCATTTTTGTTTAGCACTTCGGGCACACGGGTAAAGTTGTTGGCACTCAAGTCGAGTACTTCCAGTGTGCTGCCCAGTCTTGAGAAGTCTTTGGGCAGGGCTACCAATCCGTAGCCGCCAATTTGAAGGTTCTTCAGGTATTTCAGCTCACAGATGTCGCTACCCAACTCAATGTTCAGCAGCATAGTGTTTTCGTTACCATATACTTGAAATGTTTCCAGGTATTTCAGGTACTTCACTTCCTGCGGGAGTGATTCCTTCGTTCCCACGGTACCGAAATTCACAGCACGTACCCGTCCCACGGCTTCCGGTGCGGGCAAGCCTTCGGCATTGCGTTCCCACAGCTTCACGTTTTCCCAGTATATCATATTCTCACTGGAGTTAATGCTGATACCTGATGCCATACGTTCGCAAATGGTCAGGATGGCCAGCGAGTCGCCTGCGCGGTCATCGGTAATTTCGGGCGATGCCTCTTGGGTAATCAGGATGGGAGTGACAGTCACGTCATCAGGGTTTCCTCCGTCTTCCAGAATGGGCTGGAAGTTGACTCTGGCCTGACGTTCTATCCATTCCGGGTTCATGTTCCATTCAAAGCGTACCTTGTAGCTTTGAGGGCGTGCACTTTCTATGTTGAATGACGGCTCGTTCTTCTTGTCTACGTAAATCCAGTCTTCCAGTTTTGCGCCTTCTTCATTTTCCGTCAACCATTCATAGGTTATCTTGAAAGAGACGTTTGCCGTGATGATGGCTTCAAAGTAACGTTTCTCCAGCACATCGGAAGCCTTTATCTTCACATCAGCTTCCTTTACATGAATCATTTTTCCGTATCCCAACTGGGTGACAGTAACAGTTTGCGGACTTTGTCCCTTAGGCATGAAACAGATTTCTGCTTCACGCACATCATTTTGTAAAGCCTGGTCTATAGTTATTACACATTCTGTATTTCCGAATCCGTTGGCCGGTGAAATGCTTAGCCACGGCTCAGATGATTTAGCCACCCACTCTCCTTCCGAACTAATGGTGACTATCTCCTTTCCTCCTTCTGCATTGGCGGCTATTTCGGTCTTGCTTAGGCTGAATCCGCTGACAGCAACATTTTCGTCGTCGTCGCAAGCGGTGAACCCTCCCAGACAGAGCACCAATCCTAATGCTATTTTAAGTAACTGTTTCATTTTCTTTTTTATTTCATTTATTCTAATAAAATATCACACCCCTGGATGTTTTGTGTCTTATCGTAGATAAGCTGGTATTGTCCGGCTTGTATATAGGGACACACGGTAGTCAGGTCGATTGAAATGTTCGGGTTGTCCTTGATTTCAAAGATGCGGATATAGGGTGATATAGTATCTTCAATCTTGCGCAAGTCGTTTGAGCCGATGAAGAATGCCGACAGGCTGGGACACTTGTAAAGCCCTTCCGGCCATTGGCTAAGACAGCGTAATCCGCTTTCGTCACGCTGGTGGCGGATACCGAATACCGTCAGGCTGCTGCAGTTCAACGGAGCTACCGGGAATTGGGAGAACTGGTTGTAGCTGAATTCTATACCATAGACATAGGGCATGTTCTCAGGAAGGAAATCCTCGAAAGGTATCTCTTTCAGTTTGTTGAACTGGAAGTCCAGACTGGTCAGCAGGTATGAGTTCTTTCCCACCAGGTCTCCTTTCTTGATGGTGGTCATACCGTTGCCACTCATAATCAGTACGGTTAGCGGAGAACCTGTCTTAATCAATGTACCGGGGAACTCGGTCAGGTGATTGTACGAAAGGTCCAGGTTGCTGGTATTGATACCGCGGTGGCTATCTCCGTCCTCAAGACCCGTAATCTGGTTGTGCGAGAAGTTCACCGAACCGATGGTATATTTGGAAGCGGCGTTGAAGATATTGGGTACCTCTTTCAACTGGTTGTACGAGCAAGTGAAAGATTCCATGTCATAGTATCCGCAGTAATATCCGTCCACATCTTCTATCTTGTCAATCTGGTTGTAGTCCAGATAGACCTTGGACAGGTTGCTTTCCTTACCGAAAGCATGTACGGTACTTATCTCATTGCTTGTCAAGTCGAGCATACCCAGTTTCACCATCTTTTTCAGCTGGTCGTGTTCGGGGGTAGCTGTCAGTTTGTTGTAGCCCAGGTACAATACCTGAATCTTGTCACCGCTCTTACCGTCGATGAAGTCATTCCAGTTTTTCAACAGCACATCGCCCGGAATTTTTTGGTTGCAGGCCACATTCAGCATTTGGAGTTCAGGCAGTTCCGCCAATATATTCATCGGAAGGGTAGTCAGCTCCTTGCAGTTGTAAATCTCCATGTCGGTAAGCATGGTGAAGTTGTTCCAGCTCCATTCTTCCTCCTCTTCTTCAAATGCTTCGCGGTAAGCCGATAGACTGGCATCATCCACCAGTTTCGTGCAGAAGTTATCCGCCACAATCGGGGAATTGGCGATGAAGAAGTTCTCCAGCTTGGTACAGCGCATCAGAGCCTTGGAGATACCGGTAATCTTGTTGGTCAGATTTCCAAACTGCACGTCTTTCTTGTCGATGCGGTTGCTTTTCACGATAGGCTTGAAGTTGGGATTGGCGTTGATACCGTCAATCAGAATGTCGGACAAACCTTCGCGTACGTCACGATACAAGAACTTCTGCTCGTAGTCCATGCGGATTTTCAGGCGTTGCTCTTGCGTCATGTTGTAAGTTACGTCCTTGAACAGGTGTCCGCCCACCAGTTCGTCGTGTGCACCCAAGTTCAGGATGCGCAGCTCGGTCAGCTGGCCGATGGCATCGGGCACTATGCCGTTAGCGCCGAAGCCCGAAATTACGATCGATGCTACCCGGCCGTTGTCCAGCAACTGTACTCCCGGCTGGTAACCCCACATATCGATTTCCTTGTCAAAATTCCAGTTGCAGCCCATAGGTGCAGCTTCACCGTAGTATTTCCAGTTAGGACCATCCAAAGCCTCCCAAATTTCTTTCAGAGCCATGTAGTCCTTCAAATATTCAGCCGTTGCAGCCAACTGGATAGGTACTGTGGCTTCTGATTCTTCATTATCTTTCACAAAGAAGGTTTCTGAAGTAGGTACGGTAGCTATTTCCAGCAATTTGCTGGTTTCACATTTCTTGTCAGAGTAAGTAGAATAGGAACTAATCTGATAGCTACCTGCTTTCAACCATACGGTTGTGTCGCAGAGCGCATAACTGTCTTTCAGATTTTCCACATACTTCACTTGCACTTTTTCAATGGTAGTCACCTCTTGCGTAAAGAGGTTCTTTACCGTAATATTGATACCCTTGATATTAGCGAACGGGTAATCTTCATAGCCACTGTTGGCGCGAGATGCAGCTTCGGTTTCCGGCAGGCCGTGTTTGACCAGCTTGAAGTTGACCAACCCGCGGGCTACTGCATCGACAAACAACTCTTGTTCTTTAAGTCCGCCAGCCACTACACTGAATTGATAGTTACTGGGTGTACCGGCATAAATCTGCTTGTTCAGTTTATCATACAGATAGTAGCCAATCAGTTTGTAGCTGCCTGCCAGCAGTTCCAGCTTGTCACTGCGCAGACCAAATTCAGCATTGTCAGCATTATAGCTGTTGAGCATCAAGGTTTGTTCAATGGTGTTTCCGTTGTAGAGCATCACCACCTTGATTTTCTTGGCATCGTCCAGCTTATCCAACATGTCGGTGCCTCTCGTTTCTGCTCCCTTGGTAGCAGCCGATGCACTCTTATAGATTTTGAACTGCACATAGCCGAAGGCAGTCTGCTGCAATTCATCATCATCATCGGAGCAACCGGTGAATACCGTTGTCATCAGTAAGAGCCCAATGACAAAGGGAATGAAGTGGAATAATTTATTTAGTTTCTGTCTCTTATACACATCTCCGAGCCCACGAGACACTCGCTAATCTCG
>ERZ1027243.1542-NODE-1542-length-10731-cov-8.439771_pt1 | contig 10731 bp, 7 predicted proteins | sample MGYA00519243_ERZ1027243 | MGnify/ENA primary metagenome ERZ1027243 (study PRJEB26926, sample SAMN06164727) | human gut metagenome | biome: ENVO:00009003; feature: ENVO:2100002; material: ENVO:00002003 | host: Homo sapiens | place: USA | collected 2012 ...
AACAACGACTCCCTGCTTCCGCCACTGGCGGCGGTCGTCGTTGTTGCCCCTTGTAGGGGAGCCTCTGGCGAAGAGATAAAGCTTTGCGAAATGCCAAGGGCTCTCCCTTTGGGAGAGCTGGCGCGAAGCGCCTGAGAGGGCAAGGCCGCTACAAGTAAAGCACAGGCACAGCGACAGCATCGCTCTGACAAAGAGCCTGCCCATCGCTGCGCAACGGCTCTTTCGTGCTGGGCTTGCCCTCTCCGTCATTGCTTCGCAATGCCACCTCTCCCAGAGGGAGAGGCTTTCGAGCAGCGCTGACCCTACAAAATGCATAACCCTCCTTCCCGTCGGGCATACTGCCCAAAGGAAGGAGGGTCTTTTTGTGCAGACCTTTTATAAAATCTGTCTCATCCTTATGATCGTCGGCGGCATCAACTGGGGCCTTGTGGGCCTGTTCCAGTTCGACTTCGTCGGCTGGCTGCTGGGCGGCAGCGCGTCCATCTGGTCACGCATCGTGTTCACGCTGGTGGGCGTGGCCGCTATCTGCGGTATCCCGGGCCTGTTTACAGACGAGACCGGGGAGTAGAGACAAAAGAAAAAGGCTCTCATGCCGGCAGGAAATACGGCACGAGAGCCTTTTTGAAAACCTATAAAGAATCCCGCCCGGTCGTCTGCGGCAATCAAACCTACCCTTGCGGACAGGTGGGTGCTCTGTCTCCGGTTTCGCGCTTCCTCATCGAGCCTTCATGGTCGACCCATGACGGGGAGGTCTGCAATCCACCGATGAACTCCAAGCTCCCGTTGAATGATTAGTAGGATCATATAAACCGCAACAAATCGCGCCGGGCAGGAAGTCTTTGCTGAGAAATCACTCGATCTCGAACTGGTCGCTCAGACGCTTCTCGAACAGCTTGCTGACTTCCAGCAGGGTCTCATCGTCCTCGACCACGTCGAGATACTCGCCCTCGTCGTCCTCGCCGACGCTCAGGATGACCAGCTGGGCGTCCTCGTCCAGGTCTTCCTCATTCTCGGCGTATTCGACAACGGCCAGGTAATGCACGCCCTTATGGTCCAGAGCGTCGATCACTTCAAACGTGACCTCATTGCCGTCCTCGTCCTCGAGGGTCATCAGGTCGGGCTGATATTCCTCTTCGGTCTCAGCGGCGGACTTGTTCATATCTTCTGCCATAAGTCACGTTCTCCTGTCAAATATCTAAAAAATGGAATAACTATCACACCCTGCCCGCTCTGCTCCTTCTGAGCTGTGGGTTCCGGGTACGCCTATAGTGTAGCGTTTTTTTGCCCGCTCGTCAAGATGTTTTTCGCATAGAAATCCAATAACAAATTTTCACGCTTTTCCCTCTCGCTTCCCGGGCCGGAATGTGATATACTATAGCGATAGCTTTTGAAAAGCCATCTTTGCTATAATATATGGACAGGGAGGCCCGCTCATGAGAGCCTTGAAAAAAATAATGGCGGCACTGGCCCTGACGGCAGTTCTGGCCGGGTGCAGTGCGGACAATATCCTCTCCAGCATCCAGGGCGGAAAGGCCGGCACGGTGCAGACGGTCAGCCGCCCGGCTGTGGAGTCGGCAGAGCTGCAGTTCACCCACCCGGCGGCGGGGGACACCATCGCGGTGTTCGATACCTCGGCAGGCGTGTTCAAAGCAGTGCTTTTTTCCACCGAGGCCCCGCAGGCCGTGCAGAACTTCACGACATTGGCCCAGCAGGGCTTTTACAACGGACTGACCGTCACCCGGGTGGAGAAGGACTTCGTGGTGGAGGCCGGGCAGGGCGCGGACGGCAGAGGCACCACCATCTGGAACGGGAACCGTTTCTCCGCCGAGACCACCGATAAGCTCCACCACTATTCCGGCGCACTCTGTGCGGCAGCGGACGCCTCCGGCGACTGCGCCAGCGTCTTCTATGTCATGGAGACCCTGCCGGGCAGCAGTTCGGTGACGCAGGAGCTCATCGACCAGATGAACGCCGCCGGCTGGCGGGCCGACGTGGTGAGCGCCTACCAGACAGCGGGCGGCGCACCCTACCTCGACTACACCGACACCGTCTTCGGGCAGGTGTACGAAGGGATGGAAGTGGTGGACACCATCGCCCAGACCGGCGTGGACGAAACTCAGCGCCCGACGGAAGCTGTCACCATCAACAGCGTGAGCATTACGAAATACGAATAAGAAGCTGCTTTTCCGCCCTCCGGGCGGTGGGACAGCTGCAAAAAATCACCCGCCAACTGGCGGGTGATCTGCGTTTATGGGGAAATCAGACGAGATGCGGGGAAAATCGGGAAGAAATCAGAGATTCCTGCCCACCCGCAGGGAGATGGCAACATAAGTCTGCCCGCGAATGGTCCGGGCCACTACGCCTGCCTTGGTATAGTTGCCGTTCAGGGCAAAATCCAAGGCTTCGTTTTGATCGTTGCCTTTGATTTGATCGATGATCTTCTGCAGCGTGGTATCGTTGTAGTCATATTTGGCGACCAGAGTGAGGGTGGCGTTCTGGTTGTCAGCATCCCACTTGGCATCCACCTTGTTGAACACTGTGTACCCAAAGGCATCGAACTTCAACGTGGCATCTAGGTCATCCAGACGGGCGTTTGCAACAGTACGCATCCCATCGTCATTGGCCAGGGGCTCGGCGCGGCCGTTGTTGATGGCCCGCATCACCTTGGCTTCGGCTTGGGCCTCCGGGCCGGAAGAACCGCCGCCACCGCTGCAGGCGGTCAGGAGCAGAAGGGTCAGTACACCGGCCAGAAGCAGGGCAGTCAGCTTTCTCAGTTTTGTCATGTGGGTTGCCTCCAATCGTTTTTGTTTTGGTGAGTCCAGTTGTTTTTTCTCATGAAGAAGCGTCATCTCCGGCCATCTGGTCAGGGAGTTCTTCTACCCTCATTTTATCGGAGAAGAGCCGGTGCTGTCAAGCCGGAAAACTATACAAATTCGGCTCAGGAAAATTGTGAAAACAAACCGGAAAACGACGATTTTCTGCGGACTTTGCAACAAACTGTCCGGACTTCGCAAAGAAACTTTGCCACAGGGGCGGCGGGGGCGTTCAGACCTCCCCCGGGTGCTCCTTCCGCCATGCGAGGTAGTCGTCCAGGATGACCGTCGCACTTACCGAGTCGAGGATGCTTTTCCGCTTTGCGCCGAAGGTGCCGCTCTCGTCGAGGAGGTCAGCAGCGGCGCAGGTGGTCTGGCGCTCGTCCCACATCCGGACGGGCAGGCCGCTCCAGATCTCAACGGTTTTGGCCAGCTTGCGGCTCTTGCGGGCGCGCTCGCCCTCGGTGCCGTCCATGTTCAGCGGCAGGCCGATGACGATGAGCTCGGCTTCGATCTCCTTTGCCACCTCACAGACCCTAGCGGCAACTTTGTCCCGGGCCTTGACGGTGATCTGGGGCGTGATGGGGGAAGTCAGGAACTCGGTGCGGTCGCAGGTGGCGAGGCCGGTGCGGCTGTCGCCGTAATCTACTGCTAAAATTTTCATGCAGGTGTCCTCTTTCTGAGATGATTTTTTCTTCATTGTACCACAGAATAGATGTCGCTGCAATTTTGTGGTACAATGATAGAAAAATGAGGGCAAGCCGCCCACGATAGAAAACTGACCCAACGGAGAGATTCACCATGTTAAAACTACTTTTAGGCGGCTCCGGCAGCGGAAAGACCACCCTGCTGTACCAGCGCATCCGGGCGCGGGCCGAGGCGGGGGAGAAGAGCATCCTGCTGGTGCCGGAGCAGTTCACCTCGTCCACCGAGGGCCGCATCCACCGGGAGCTGGGCGACGCGCTGAGCGGACTGGTGGAGAGCTTTTCCTTCACCAGCCTCGCCGAACATATCCTGTCGGCGGAGGGCGGCTCTGCCGTCCAGACCCTCAGCGACGCGGGCCGGGCCGTGCTGGTGCGCCGCGCCCTCGAGGAACTGCAGGACAACGTCCACTACTACTACCGCCACCGCCGCTCGGCCGCCTTCTGCCAGATGGCCGCCGAGACCATCGACGAGCTCAAGAGCGCGGGTCTCTCGGGCCGGCAGCTCTATGAGCTGGCGCAGGACTGCGGCACCGACAGCGCCAAGCTCAGCGAACTGGCCCTCATCTTTCAGGGCTACGAGACCCTGCTGGCCGGGACAGGCATGGACCCCTCCGACCGGCTGGAGCTGGCCGCATCCCGCCTCGAGGCCGCGCTGGCCCGGGGCGAACTGCCGGAGTTCCTGCGGGACAGGGCCGTCTTTATCGACGAGTTCGACACCTTCAACGCCCCGAAAAAGCGGCTGATGGGCGCTCTGCTGGCCTCGCTGCCCACCGTGACGGTGGCCCTCTGCGACGACGGCACCCCGCTCGTGCCGGGGGACATGAGCCTTTTCTCCGGCGCGAAGCAGGTGGCGGCGCAGCTGCGCCAGCTGGCCCGCCGGAACGGCACTGCGGTGGCCGTGCCGGAACTGCTGCGCCGGGATATGCGCCACGCCGACGCCCCCGGCCTCGCCGCAGCGGCCCAGCTGCTGGCCGCGGGCCGGTGTGACCCGCCTCCGGCCTGTCCGGAAATAAAATTATTCGCCGCCCCCAGCCGGGAGGAAGAAGCCCGCGCCGCCGCTGCCGCCATCCGCCGCCTCATGCGGCAGGGCGTCCGCTGCGGGAAGGTGGCGGTGGTCTGCCGCGACATCTCGAAATACCGCGCCGCCGTGAAGTACGAGTTCCGGATGGCGGACATCCCCCTCTACTGCGACGAGCCGACGACGCCCGAGTTCAGCGCCCCGGCCACGGCGGTGCGGTGTCTGCTGGCCATTGCCCGGGGGGCGGAGCTGACGGAACAGCTCACCACCCTGGCCAAGACCGGCCTCTGCGCCCTCACCGAGGAAGAGGTCTGCGCCCTTGAGAACTACGCCTACACCTGGTCGCCCAACGCGGCGGCGTGGCGCGCGCCCTTCGAGAAGAACCCCCGGGGCTTCGGTGATGTGGAGCCTACCGACGAGGACAGAGAAAACCTTGCCCGGGCCGAAAAGGCCCGCGCCCTTCTCATCACCGCCGCCGACGGCCTGCGCGGGAAGCTCCGCTCTGCCAACGCCGAGCAGATGAGCCGCGCCCTCTACTTCTGCCTGAAGGAGCTGGGCGCGGAGGACGCTCAGGCCGCGCAGGTGGAGGCCATCCGGGCCGAGCGGGGCATCCCCGCCGCCGAGGAAGCCGCCCGGGAGTGGAACGTGGTCATGGGACTGCTGGACGAGATGGCAGGCCTGCTGGGCGGCCAGAGCGTCACCATCCCCGAGTACGAAGAGCTGTTCGGGCTGCTGCTGCGCTCGTCCGACCTCGGCCACATCCCCCAGACGCTGGACGCCGTGGTGCTGGCCAGCGCAGGCAAGATGCGCCTTGACGCACCGGACTATGTCTTTGTGCTGGGCCTCTCCGAGGGCGAATTTCCCGCCGCGCCCGGCGAGACGGGCCTGCTGACCCACGCCGACCGCGACGCCCTGATGGCGCAGGAGATCGAGCTTCCGGACTGCTTCGAGAACCGGGTGGTGCGGGAACAGGTCTGCTTTTATAAGGCCCTCACCGCCCCGGCCAGAGGCCTCTGGCTCAGCTGGCCGAAGGGGCAGGGCCAGACCCTCTGCGCCGCCCTCGAGCCCATCGTGGACGTGCTGAGACCGGGTGCGCCGGAACTCGACCTGACCGACCTTGCCGCCACTGCCGCCGACGGTCTCGACGTGCTGGGCGGCGGCTGGCCCCTGACGGAGATCGAACGCGCCAGCCTCACCGAGGCCCTTCATGCCCCCGGCGGGGCAGAACCCGAGGGCCTCGCCCTCCTGCGCCGGATGGCGGGCCGCAGCCCCCGTCAGGTCAGCGACCTCGAGGCGCTGGAAACGCTGCTGGGCCGGCGGCTTCGCATCTCGCCCAGTCAGCTCGAAAAATACTACACCTGCCGGTACGGCTATTTTCTGCAGTACGTGCTGGGTCTGCGCCCCCGGAAGCGGGCGGAGCTTTCCGCCGACCAGAGCGGCACCCTCATGCACTGGGTGCTCCAGATGGCCCTCGACCCCCACCCCGGCCCTGACAACCCCTGCGCTGGCTTACAGCCCTTCCTCGACCTCGACGACGAGGCCATGGCGGCGCTGGCCGGGCTTCTCGTAGATGAGTACGCAAAGCGCTACCTCCCCGAGGACACGGCCCGCTTCGCCTATCTGCTCTCCCGCCTCAAAAAGAGCATGACGGGCCTGCTGTGCTACCTGCGGGACGAGCAGCGCCAGTCCAGCTTCAAACCGGTGGCCTGTGAGCTGAAGATCGGCCCCGGCGAGGACGCCGTGCGGGGCCAAACCTACCGCCTCTCCGATGGCCGGACGGTGCAGCTCATCGGCACTGTGGACCGCGCCGACGAATGGATCGAGGACGACGGCACCCGCTGGGTGCGGGTGGTGGACTATAAGACCGGCACGAAAAAGCTCGACCTGCGGGAAGTCTACTGCGGCCTCGACTGTCAGATGCTGCTCTACCTGTTCAGCCTGACCCGGGACGCCGACGGACGCTTTACCGGGGCAGAGCCTGCGGGTGTGCTGTACCTGCTGGCCGACCCGGCCCCCGAGACGACCACCCGGGGCAAGGCCGCCCAGAGCATGGAATATAAGCTGGACGGCCTCGTCCGGGACGAGCAGAAGGTCTTCGACGCCATGGACGCCGAGGAGACGGGGCGGTATCTGCCCTTCAGCTTCCGCAACGGTGTACCCAGCCCCTACCAGAAAGAGAAACGTGCCGACAAGGCCAAGCTCTCCCGCATCCAGCTCCATCTGGACGACCTTGTGACCCAGATGGGCGAACAGCTCTACGGCGGCTGCATCGCCGCCGAGCCGCTGGTCACGGGCCGCAGCCCCTGCCGGTGGTGCGACTACGGCTTCATCTGCTGCCATGAGGAGGGCATCGGAGAGCGGGCGCTGGACGCCCCTGCAAAGCCTTTTGAACCGGAAGAGAAAAAGGAGGAAGACCAGTGAGCGAGACAAAATGGACCCCGGCCCAGCGTGCCGCCATCGACGACCGGGGCGGTGCGCTGCTGGTGAGCGCCGCCGCCGGCAGCGGCAAGACCGCCGTGCTGACGGAGCGGGCCGTCCGGCTCATCACCGACCCGGAACATCCCGTGGACGCCGACCGGCTCCTCATTGTCACCTTCACCAACGCCGCCGCCGCAGAGCTCCGCGCCCGCATCGGGCAGGCGCTGCTCCGCCGCAGTCAGGCAGAGCCGGGCAACACGGCCCTCCGCCGCCAGCGGATGCTGCTGCAGAGAGCCCCCATCTGCACCATCGACGCCTTCTGCCTCGACCTGCTCCACAAGCACTTTCAGGCGCTGGACATCCCGCCGGACTTCACCCCTGCCGACCCCGGCAGCGTGGAGATGCTGCGGAACGCGGCCCTCTCCGAGACGCTGGAAGCGGCCTATCAGGATGCGGACTTCTGCGCCTTCGCCGACCTCTACGGCAAGGGCCGCACCGACAAGGCGGCGGGGGAGGCTGTTTTGCAGGTCTATGACTTCCTCCGCGCCCTGCCGGACTACGATAAAAAGCTGGACGAGATGCTGGCCCCGTGGCAGGACGAGAACGGCTTTGCCCGCACCTGCTGGCATGATATTCTGATGCAGGAGGCCGCCCGCTCTGCCCGGGCTGCGAAGGAGCTACTCTGCGCCGCGCTGAACGACTGCAAGGAGGACTTCGTGACTGCGCAGGCCGACGCCGAGGCCAGCAAAAAGACCCCTGCCGCCAAGGAAAAGGCCGTGGCGGCAGTGAACGAGAAGTTCGCCGAACCCCTCGAGCGGCTGGAAAACTCCGCCGCCCTGCTGGGCGAGGTGGAGCGTCTGGCCGGGGCGGGGGAATGGACGCCCCTCTACGACAGGCTGACGCCCTACGTCCTCGGCATGGAACAGGCCCCCGGCCTCAAAAATATGAAAAAGCGGCTCACCGGTGAGCACAAGGACGCCGTCAAGACCCGGGCCGACGAGGCCGCAAAGCTCTTTGAGAAAATCGAAGACCTCATCAGTTGCAGTCTCGACGAAGCCGAGCTTGACCGGAAAGCCGCCGAACCCTGCCTCCGCGCCCTCTTTGCCGCCGTGCGGGACTTTGACGCCCGCTTTGCGGCCCGGAAGCGGGAGAGAAGATTGCTGGAATTCAGCGATTTCGAGCATCTGGCCCTGCGGCTCCTGCGGGACGCCGACGGCCAGCCCACCGAGCTGTGTCAGGGCATCCGGCAGGGCTACGCCGCCGTCATGGTGGATGAGTATCAGGACACGAATGCCCTGCAGGACGCCCTTTACCGCTGTCTGGCCAGCCCGGCAGGGGATGACCTCTTCCTCGTGGGCGACTTAAAGCAGAGCATCTACCGCTTCCGTCAGGCGGACCCCAGCATCTTCCGGGAAAAGCTGGAGAGCTGGCCCCTCCTGCCCGGCGGCGAGGCCCGCCCCCGGCCCGAAGACGGCAGGCCCGGCGAGAACGCCATGCTGGCGCTGGACGCCAACTTCCGCTCTGCCCCGCAGGTGGTGGCGGGCATCAACTTTATCTTCGAACAGCTCATGACGCCTGCTCTGGGCGACACGGCCTACGGCGACGGACAGCGCCTCGTCTGCGGCGCACCCGGCGCGTACGAGGGCAGCGTGGAGGCCCACTTCCTGCCCGACGATGCCGCCGAGACGGATGCACAGTATATCGCCGGCCGCATCGAGGCGATGGTGGCCTCCGGCGAGCCGGTGCGGGACGGCGGCACCACCCGCCCGGTGCAGTACGAGGACTGCTGTGTCCTGCTGGCGGCGAGAGGCGACTTTCCGGCCTACGCCGAGGCCCTGACGGCCCGGGGCATCCCGGTCTACGCCGACGCCCGGGAGAACCTGCTGGACGCGCCCCACATCCGCCCCCTCATCGCCCTGCTGCGGGTCATCGACAACCCCGCGCAGGACATCTATCTCGCTGCCGCCATGCTGGGGCCGATGTTCGGCTTTACGGACGACGACCTCGTCCGTCTCCGGGCCGGGGCGCAGACACCCGATAAGCACACCCGCATCAGCCTCTACGGCGCAGTTTTACAGGCCGTCCAGAGCGGGGCGGAGGATGACTTCACCCGCCGGGTGCAGGCGTTCTACCAGCGTCTGACGGCCCTGCGCCGGATGGCCCGGAGCGTGCCGGTGGAGGAACTGCTGGAAGAAATTTTTGTTTCCACCGGCTACCTCGCCGCCCTCGGTGCCATGGAGAACGGCCAGCGCCGCCGGGAGGACGCGCGGCGCTTCGCCTCCTTCTGCGCCGGGGCGGGCGCGGGCGGCATCTCGGCCCTCGTCCGTGCCATCGACGCGGCCACGCTGGCGGGCTCCACCGGGCAGGAGACTGCCCCCGGCGGGGCGCGGCCCGGCTGCGTCACCATCATGACCATCCACCGCTCCAAGGGCTTGCAGTTCCCGGTGGTGTTCGTGGCCGACACGGCCCGGCAGTTCAACGCTGCCGACACCCGCCAGCCCGTCCTGCTCCACCGCGTCTGCGGCGCGGGCCTCCGTCTCCGTCCCGAGGGCGGCGAGGGGGCCTATAAGACGGCGGCCTACACCGCCCTCTCCACGGTCTATGCCGCCGAGATGCGGAGCGAGCAGATGCGGCTTTTGTATGTGGCCCTCACCCGGGCGCAGGATAAGCTGATCTTGACGGTCCCGCTGGGCATCGGCCGGACGTCCAACCCCTTCGCCAAAGCCGCCGCCTTCCTCGCCGCCGGGGCGGGGGAGACCCTGAACGCTCAGGCGGGCAGCTTCGCCGACTGGCTGCGGGCGGCGCTCCTCGTCCACCCCAACGGCGGGCCTCTCCGCCGTCTGGCGGGGAACCTCGAGCTGCCCTTTGCGGACACCAGAAGCACCATCGCCCTCACAGTGCAGGCCGATGTCCTCCCGCCCGAAGAAGCCCCCGCCGAGGCGGAAGAGCCGCCCCGGCCCGAGGCCGACCCGGCCCTTGTGGAGACGCTGCGGCAGGGCTTCGGCTGGCGGTATCCGGCGGCAGCGCTGGCGGACATCCCGGCCAAGGTCAGCGTGACCAGCCTCGTCCACGCCGCGGAGCAGACCACCCTCGAGCGCCCGGGCTTCCTCTCGAAGGACGGCCTCACCGCCGCCGAGATGGGTACGGCTCTCCATGCCTTCCTCGAGCACGCCGACTTCGGGGCGCTGGCCGCTGTGCGGGACGCAGAGGACGACGCCGTTCTGGCCGCTGTCCGCGCCGAGCGGGAGCGTCAGGCGGCGGCGCAGCTCACGCCCCCCGCCATTGCCGGGAAGCTGGATGTCTATAAGATACTCCGCTTTGTGCGCAGCGAGGCGTTCCGCCGCATCTGCGGGGCAGAGGATGTGCTGCGGGAGCTGGCTTTTATCACGTCGCTGCCTGCCGCCGAGGTCATGGCTGCCCAGGGCCGCGCCCTGCCCGACGGCCCTGCCGCCGACGCCGGGGTGCTGGTGCAGGGCATCGCGGACATCGTCCTCGTCTACCCCGACCACCTCGAGCTTCTGGACTACAAGACGGACCGCCGCAAGACTCCTGCCGATTTCGTCCGCGCCTACCGCGCTCAGCTGGAGCTCTATGCCAAGGCCATTGAGAAGCGCTTCGCCCCCCGGCGGGTGACATATAAAGGGATATATTCGCTGGAGCTAGGAGAATTGATACAGGTATAATAAGAAGACAAAACCTTGCGGAATGCCAAGGCCTCCCCTCGATAGGGGCTGTCTCTTATACACATCTCCGAGCCCACGAGACACTCGCTAATCTC
>ERZ1027243.1551-NODE-1551-length-10690-cov-5.458768_pt1 | contig 10690 bp, 8 predicted proteins | sample MGYA00519243_ERZ1027243 | MGnify/ENA primary metagenome ERZ1027243 (study PRJEB26926, sample SAMN06164727) | human gut metagenome | biome: ENVO:00009003; feature: ENVO:2100002; material: ENVO:00002003 | host: Homo sapiens | place: USA | collected 2012 ...
CGAGATTAGCGAGTGTCTCGTGGGCTCGGAGATGTGTATAAGAGACAGGGCTTATTGAGTGCAATCTTGACGCTCGTATCCTCGGTGACATTAACGGTGATGAACATATCCAGCTTCCCGCGGTTCACGTTCGCCTTGACGAGCGCCTTGACCGCGTCCTCCGCAAAGCCGTAGACACGCGGGAGCTTGACGTTCAGATCCAGATAGCGGTTGTTGACTGCCCGCAGCTCGACGGTGATCTCACGTCCGTCGATGATTTTTTCCGCGCGGCCATAGCCGGTCATACTTCTAATCACGTTGTTTCCTCCATTTTCCTCAGGGCTGTTCGTCCGGCTCATCCGCTGCGGCAAGCGTTGCGGCGATGGAATACTGTCCGATGGCTCCGGCAGAGTCAAAGCCGTCGACATAGACCGTGACCGGCACCTGATACGTTCCCTCCTGCGTATAGCCGCTCATGTCGGCAACGATGCGGATACTGGTCGCGGAGATCCGCGACGCGTCAGCCGCAGCGGCGCGGATGGTGACCTGCACCTGCTGGGACAGGCTCGTAGCCTTGAATTTTTCCTCGTCAACGCCGACAAATACAATGTTTGTCGTGCGGAGCGTCTTGATCTGCTTGCCCTTGATGGTGATCCGGACGGAGACCGTCTCCTCGCCGGAGACGTTCTTGGCCTCGTTCGGGATCAGAATGGCGCGTTCGACCGTTTCGTCGTTGCTCGGCAGCGTGGACAGATCGATGGGCTCAAGTTGGATTGAGTTGAGACCGTCGAGTACGGTGGAATCGCCGGAAAGCGTAACGGCCTTGGGCTCGTAATCCCAATCCAGATCGGAAAGCTTCGCGCCGCCGCCCTCGGTGAACTGCACCTCGATGGGCACGACCTTATATTTGACGATCTTCATCGTGACCTCGATCGCGTCGGCGCTGAGCGTCAGCTGCGTCGGGTCGACCTGCGCGCCGTCCTTGTCCAGCAGCACGACGGGGACGGATTCGGTGATGGTCTTGTCCACATTGCTGCGCTCGATGGTGATCTGGACGTGGTCGACGGTATTGACGACCGACTCCGGCCCCTCGATGGTGATGGAATCAAAATCAAAGCTGGTGCTGTCGAGCATATAGCCCTCGGCGATCTTGACGCTGGAGAAATCGCCCCGCACCTCGACGGACTTGCGGATCTGGCGCTCGACGGTGAAGGTGATATTGGCAGGGGATTTGTCCATCTTTGTGATAGACGAGGCGGACACGGCGCTGGGGAGCGTGATGTCGTAGGACATGGTGTAGTCCTTCGTGCTGCGCACCTTGGACACGTCGATCACGGCCTTCAGCTCGTCCTTATGCTGGTCGAGCGTCTTGAGATCAGCGTTTTTGCCGTAAAAATGCACGGAGACGAACTCCTGATAGTCGCCGGTGATGACAAGCCCGTGATCCTCGCGCAGGACCTCCGCGCCGGAGAACGTCACGGGGATATTGCCGATGGTCAGATCGACGTCCGGGTTCACGACGGTCATGACGTAGACCCACAGGCACATGGCCGCAAGGACAGAGACGATCAGGGAGAAGAGCTTACTTTTCATTTGGAACCGTCCTTCCTGCTGAAGCAGCCGGCGAGCCGTTTGAGCAGCGTCTTCTTCTCGGCCTCGTCCGCGAGCAGCTCATTGGACAGCAGCCGCTGCAGCGTCTGGGGGGCCAGATGGCGCTTGAGCATCCCGCCGATGGCGACGGAGATCGTGCCGTTTTCCTCCGAGACGATCACGACGACCGCGTCGGAAACCTCGCTCGTGCCAACGCCTGCGCGGTGGCGCGTACCGAGGTCGCTCGGCAGGTGCGGATTGTCGCTCAGCGGCATGACGCAGCCCGCCGCAGCCACACGGCCGCCGCGGACAATGACCGCGCCGTCGTGCAGGGGCGAGTTTTTAAAGAAGAGATTGCGCAGCAGCTGCTCGGACAACTGCGCGTCGACGATGGTGCCGGTCTTGAAATACTCGTCGAGCGGCGTTTCGCGCTCGAAAATCAGCAGGACGCCGACACGCTCACGCGACATGATCTCGCAGGCCTGCACCGTGGCGGAGATGGCGCTCTGCTCGGTGGTCGCGCCCGATTCGGACGAGAGCAGATGGAAATGCAGCTGCGCGCCGACACGCTCAAGCGCGCGGCGAAGCTCCGGCTGGAACACGATGATGAGCGCGATCGCGCCGACCTCAAGGATCTTGTTGAGCAGCCAGTTTAATGTATAGAGATTCAGCACGTCCGTCAGCAGCGTGATGGCCAGCAGCAGCAAGATCGCGCGGGCCACGCGCGCTGCGCTCGTCGAGCGGATCAGACGCAGGAGCGAATAGAAGATTATCGAAACGACCAGGATATCGACAATATCTGAAATCCCGATAGAAGGGACTTGATACAGAAGATTCTGGAAGAATTCACGGATCATAGCCATACAGTCATTCTCCCACTGATACTTATAGATGATTTGAATTATACTCCAAATTCTCCCCCCGCGCAAGCCCATGCAGCAAGAAAGTTTTTGGGAACGGCCTGTCTGAGTGAGAACGGACAGAAACGTGGGCCGCGGGTTTTCGTCATATCCCCGGAAGAATAAAAAATTTGTATAATTTCAACGCACAATTTTCACCTTTTTGTGGACAATTTTCATGCCCCTTTGGGCGCGGGCCTGCTACAATGGAGACTGTAAGGAAGGAGCGCCGCCAAAGCGGCACGGGAGCGCAGCCTCCCGCCCGGCTCCAGGATGGGAGCAGGCTCCGCCCGGCGCGAAGCGGGTTTGCGCGCTGTAAGAGCAAAACGTTTCGTTTTCCACAAGCAGGAAAACACGCCGCAGGAGAAAGGGGAATGTGAAAGAAAGATGGCCGAAACGATTCTCAGAATGACCGGTATCCAGAAATACTTCCCGGGCGTCCACGCGCTGGACAACGCGCAGCTGGAGGTTCGTGAGGGTGAGGTCATGGCGCTGGTCGGCGAAAACGGCGCCGGTAAATCGACGCTTATGAAGGTGCTGACCGGCATCTATCCGAGCGATGGCGGTACGATTGAATTTTTTGGAAAGCATGTCGAGATCCACGGCCCGCGCGACGCGCAGGCGCTCGGCATCTGCATCGTCCATCAGGAACTGAACCTCATGCAGCACCTGACTGTGGCGGAAAACATCTATATCGGCCGCGAGCCCATGAAGGGCCTGTTCGTCGACAAGGCAAAGCAGAACGCCATGACGCAGGAGCTGTTCGACAAGCTGCATCTGGAGCTTGACCCGAAGGCTGTCGTCAAGACGCTGTCAGTCGCGAAGCAGCAGATGGTCGAGATCACAAAGGCACTGTCCCATGAGAACACAAGACTGCTCATCCTTGACGAGCCTTCCGCCGTCCTGACCGACACGGAGATCGACGACCTGTTCGTCTTCATCCGGCAGCTCAAGAAGACCGGCGTCGGCATCATCTATATCTCGCACCGCATGGATGAGCTCAAGCGCATCACCGACCGCATCACCGTCATGCGCGACGGCCAGTATGTCGCCACGCTCGACACCCCCACGGCGGAAATCTCCGAAGTCATCCGGCTCATGGTCGGCCGTACGATCTATGAGGAGCCGAAAACAAAATCCATGTGCCCGCCCGACGCGCCCGTCGTGCTTGAGGCCGAGCATCTGAACTCTCTCGACGTGAAGGATGTTTCCTTTAAGCTCCGCAAGGGCGAGATCCTTGGCTTCGCCGGTTTGGTCGGCGCGGGACGTACCGAGACGATGCGCCTGATCTGCGGCGCAGACCCGATGGATTCCGGTACGATCCGGGTAAACGGAAAAGATGTGAAGATCCGCAGCCCGAAGGACGCCGTCCGCTACGGCATCGGCTATCTCTCCGAGGATCGCAAGCGCTACGGCCTGTGCCTGAACCTGTCCATCACGGACAATACCGTTCTGCCGAGTCTGGAGCAGCTGTTCAAAGGCCCGTTTGTTCATGACAGAACAGCACACCGGCTTGCACGGGAGCACGCCGAACAGATCCGCACGAAAACGCCGTCTGTCCGCGCTCGCGTCGGCAGCCTTTCCGGCGGCAACCAGCAAAAGGTCGTCATTTCCAAATGGCTCCTGCGCAACTGCGATGTGCTCATTTTCGACGAGCCGACGCGCGGTATCGATGTCGGCGCAAAGAGCGAAATTTACAAGCTGATGACGCAGCTTGCAGAGGAAGGCAAGTCTATCATTATGATCTCCTCCGATATGCCGGAGTTGCTCCGCCTGTCTGACCGCGTGATCGTCATGTGCGAGGGTCACGTCACCGGTGAACTCGATATCTCCGAGGCCACGCAGGAAACCATCATGACATATGCAACCAAGAGAGAAGTGGGGTAATCATTATGGAAAACGTAGGTAAGAAAAAGCTGGATATGCAGAAGCTGCTCGCGCCTGCTGCGCTGGTCATTCTGTATATCGTGTTTTCAATCTTCGGCAATAACTTCCTGACGCTCGATACGGTCAAGAATATTCTCGAATCCAGCTATTATATCGGCTTTATGGCCTTCGGCGTGACGTTCATCATCATCACCGGCGGCATCGACCTGTCGCTCGGCACGGTCATGATGTGCGCGGCGCTGTTGGGCGGCTACGCGTTCAAGCAGGGCTGTCCGCTGGTCCTCGCGATCGTGCTGACGCTGTTTGTGGGCATCGCGTTCGGCTTTGCCAACGGCGTTCTGATCGCCAAGCTCAAGCTGCCCCCCTTCATCGCGACCCTTGGCACGCAGATGATGGCCGCCGGCCTCGGCTCCATCATCACCAAGGTGCAGTCCCAGACCTGGCCCACCGCCACCGCCGAAGTCGGCGGCTGGTTCAAGAAGGTCTTCATCCGTGCGGAGCTGTTCGGCGTCAGGGGCTTCCCGGTCGGCGCGTTCTGGCTGCTCGGCTTCTTCATCATCGCAGCGCTGATCCTGCATAAGACCAAGTTCGGCCGCTATGTCTATGCCATCGGCTCCAACGAAGAGGCGACCCGCCTGTCCGGCATCAAGGTCGACAACTGGAAGGTCGCGGTCTATACGCTCTCCGGCTTCTTCATCGGCATGTGCGCCCTGTTCTATGCCGCTGCCTACACCACCATCACTCCGGGCACCGGCGCAGGCCAGGAAATGAACGGCATCACCGGCGTCATCATCGGCGGTACGTCCATGTCCGGCGGCTCCGGCACGATGGTCGGCACGCTCATCGGCGTGTTCATCATGTCCGTCCTCAAGACCGGCCTTGCCAACTGCGGCCTGCAGGCCCCGTGGCAGACGTTCCTGACCGGCGCAGTCGTCATCGGCGCTGTCCTGCTCGACATCGCGAGAACGAAGGCCGCCAACCGCGTCAAGAAGGGTTAAGTCCCATATTCATCATGTATTGAGCACGGAAATCGTGTTTGATAAAATAATTTAGGAGGAATCACCAAATGAAAAAACTGATCGCTCTGCTTCTGGCACTGGTCATGGTTCTCGCTCTGGCTGCCTGCGCGGCCAAGACGGAACCGGCCAAGACCGAAACCACCGACACCAAGACCGAACAGACCACAACCGAAGAAACCAAGACCGAGGATCCGGCTCCCGCTGAGGAGACCACCGGCGAAAAGATGTACATCCCCGTCATGGCGAAGGGCTTCCAGCATCAGTTCTGGCAGGCAGTCGCCAAGGGCTCCGAGGACGCTGCCAAGGATCTCGGCGTAGAGATCTACTTCGACGGCCCCGCTTCCGAGACTGAGATCGACGCCCAGGTCAACATGGTCAAGACCGAGCTCGCCAAGAACCCCAAGGCCATGGCTCTGGCTGCCCTGTCCACCGACGCTGTCACTGAGATCCTCGAAGAGTGTGCAGAGAAGAACATCCCCGTCATCGGCTTTGACTCCGGCGTTCCCGGCGACACCACCGGCGCTGTCAAGGCGACCGCCTGCACCAACAACGAAAACGCGGCTGCTATCGCTGCTGACAAGTTCAATGAGAACGAAACTGTTGTCGAGGCCATGAAGAACGCGACCTCCGACAACCCCGTCATCATCGGCTGCCTGTCTCAGGACGCTGTCTCCGCTTCCGTCACCGGCCGTACCACCGGCTTCGTCAATGAGATGGCCAAGATCGCCGAGACCTATCAGCCCGGCAAGGTCTCCATCGAAGGCCACGCCAAGTGGGAAAAGAAGGTCGACGCTCCCGCCATCATCATTGAGGTCGCCATCTCCGCTACCACCGAGGCTACCGCGGTCCAGACCGCTGCCAACTCCCTGCTCGGCATGAATCCCGTTGCGATCTTCTGCTCCAACGAGGGCGCTGTCACCGGCTTCCTGGCTGCTGTCTCCGACGGCGAGGATCTCGCTGAGGGCGGCAAGTACGCGGGCCTGGTCGTCGCCGGCTTTGACGCAGGCGCTGCCCAGAAGAACGCGGTCCGTCAGGGCTGGTTCTACGGCTCCGTCACCCAGGATCCGTACCAGATCGGCTACCAGGCTGTTGCTCTGGCCGTCGCGGCTGCCAACGGCGAAGCTGTTGAAGATGTCGACACCGGCGCTCAGTGGTATGACGCTTCCAACATCGACGACGAAAAGATCGCCCTGCTGGTTTACGATTGATCCGCAGCGCAAAGCTCCGTCATTCCCCGAATACAAACCGTGCCGCCCGTAAGGGCGGCACGGCCCGTTTTTGCCTCTGTACAACCGCGGCGGCGTCTGTTATAATGTAAAAAATTATGACAGGATAAAGGTGACACGCATGAAATTTCTGATCGATCTGATCTCTGAGCAGCTGGCGGGCGCGTTTGAGCGGGCCGGATTCGACGCGGCCTACGGCAAGGCGACGCTTTCCAACCGCCCCGACCTCTGCGAGTACCAGTGCAACGGCGCGCTGGCTGCCGCGAAGCAGTACCACAAGGCCCCTATCCAGATCGCAAACGCGGTTCTGGACGCGCTGGGCGAAAACGAGATGTTTTCCAGCGCCGAGGCTGTGATGCCGGGCTTTCTGAACCTGAAGATCTCCGAGGACTATCTGGCTTCCTATCTGCGCGAAATGGCGCAGGCCCCGCACTACGGCGCACAGGACGATCCCAATGCCTGCACCATCGTGCTGGACTACGGCGGGCCGAACGTCGCCAAGCCTTTGCACGTCGGTCATCTGCGCAGCGCCATCATCGGCGAATCGCTCAAGCGCATTTACCGGTTCTTCGGCAATCATGTGATCGGCGATATCCATCTGGGCGACTGGGGATTGCAGATGGGCCTGATCATGGCGCAGCTGCAGGATGAAAAGCCGGGCCTTCCGTACTTTGACCCGGACTACACCGGCGAATACCCCGCCGAAGCGCCGTTCACGATCTCCGAGCTTGAACGCATTTACCCCGCCGCCAGCGCCCGCAGCAAGGAGGACGAAGCCTTCGCCGCCCGCGCGCATGAGGAGACCTTCCGCCTCCAGCACGGCGAACGCGGCGAGCGCGCACTCTGGCAGCATATCCTGCGCGTGTCCGTTGAAGACCTCAAGCGCAACTATGACAATCTGGGTGTAAGCTTTGATGTGTGGCTCGGCGAGAGCGACGCGCAGAAGTATATCCCGCAGATGCTCGAAACCGTCAAGGCAAAGGGGCTTTGCGTGGAATCAGAGGGCGCGCTGGTCGTGCCGGTGCAGGAGGAGACGGACGCGAAGGAGGTCCCGCCCTGCATTCTCGTCAAATCCGACGGCGCGACGCTCTACGCCACGACCGACCTTGCCACCATCGTCCAGCGTGAGCAGGATTATCACCCGCAGAAATATATGTACCTGACCGACAAGCGGCAGAACCTGCACTTTGAGCAGGTCTTCCGCGTGGCGAAGAAGGCCGGGCTTGTCAGCGCGGACACGCAGCTCGGCCACATCGGCTTCGGCACGATGAACGGCAAGGACGGCAAGCCCTTCAAGACCCGTGCGGGCGGCGTCATGCGTCTGGAAACGCTCATTGCGGACGTGACGGATTACGTGACCAGCAAGATCAAAGAGAACCAGACCGTATCCGACGAGGAGCTTCCGCAGACGGCCAAATGCATCGCCATGGCGGCGCTCAAATACGGCGACCTCAGCAATCTGCCGACGAAGGATTATGTGTTCGACCTCGACCGCTTCTCGTCGTTCGAGGGCAACACCGGCCCGTATATTCTGTATACCATTGTGCGTATCAAGTCCATTCTGGCGAAATACGGAAAGCCTGTTTCGGGCGCACAGCTCCTGCCGCCTGAGAGTGCGGAGCAGAAGCAGCTCATGCTCGTGCTCAGCCGCATGGCCGACGCACTGTGGACGGCCTACCGCGATTCCGCGCCGAACGCCGTTTGCGCGTATATCTACGAGCTTGCGACAGCCGCGAACAAGTTCTATCACGATGTCAAGATCCTCACAGAGCCGGACGAGCGCAGGCAGGCCAGCTACGCCGCGCTTATCGACCTGACCCGCGGCGTTCTGGAGACGTGCATCGACCTGCTCGGCTTCTCCGCACCGGAAAGAATGTAAGAAACCAAAACCAACGCCCCGCGTTCCATCCGGATCGCGGGGCATTTGTACGTTTCAGTGCGTTTGCGCTGCTGAAATCAGACGCTGCAGATTTTTACCGTTTTCCCGGACGGTCTGCGCATACCAGCGCGCGCTGTCCTTCAAAATCCGTTTTTGCGTCGGATAGTCGACATAGATCAGGCCAAAGCGCTCGGCATAGCCGCTGTGCCACTCAAAATTGTCGGTCAGCGACCAGTGGAAAAAGCCGCGGATGTCTGCCCGTTCACATCCTCTGTAAAGCGCAAGTAAATAGCGGTGCAGAAAATCGATCCGATCCGCGTCGTGGACCTGCCCGTCCAGGAATATGTGGTCGTTGCAGCTCAGTCCGCACTCCGTCACATAGAGCGGCAGCCGGTAGCGTTCATAGAGGAACGCATAGCCGTACTCCATAATTTCCGGCGTGATGGGCCACTTGAGCGCCGTGCAGGCAAAGCCCTGCGGCCGCGGCAGATAAACCGGCGCGCCATCCGGCCCGGCGGCGATCTCGCTGCCGTTGTACGAATTGACGCCGATGAAATCCGGGACAGCGTGCATCGTGTCCCATTCCTCCGGCGTAACTTCGCTTAAAAGTTTGCGAAGCGCTCCCGCCTCCGGTTCATCGCGGCCAAGGCACACGGCGTCTAAAACGATCGCGTGCGTAAACATCCAGTCGGAATCTGTCAGGCGGAAGGTCTCCTGCCGCGCGGCGTCCTCGTCGGCGGGGCTGTGCGGATAGCAGAGCTTGCCGGTGGAGGCAATGCCAATCAAAGCTTCCGGCGCGGCTTTCCGGATGGCCCGGAAGGAAAGTCCGTGCGCCAGCATGAGGTTTTTCCAGCACGAAACGAGTTCCGGAAGCGAAAGCCGCTTCCCCGGTGCGTGAATACCGTCCGCGTATCCAAGCTTGAGCACGATCTGCGGCTCGTTGAGCGTGATAAAGTGGGAAACGCGGCCCTCGAAATGCGCTGCCATCATGGCTGCAAAGCGGGAAAAGGCCGCCGCTGTCTCAGAATTCTGCCAGCCGTCCTTTTCCTCCAGCGCCTGCGGCAGTTCCCAGTGATAGAGCGTCATCCATGGCGTAACGCCGTTTGCAAGACAGCAGTCCACGACACGGTCATAGTACCGGAGCCCCGACTCGTTCCAATGGCCGTCGCCGTTCGGGTCGATCCGCGCCCAGCTTGTCGAAAACCGGTAAGCGGATAAGCCGAGCGAGGCTAAAAGCCCAATGTCCTCTGCAAAGCGGTGGTAGCCGTCGCAGGCAACCGAACCGTCCTCACCGTTGGCAATTGCGCCGGGCTGGCGGCAGAATGCGTCCCAGATGCTATCCCCGCTGCCGTCCGCTCGCGGGAAGCCCTCGGTCTGATAGGCACTTGACGCTGCACCCCAGACGAAATCCTCGCGAAACGCCATCTCAGTCTCCCAGAACCACGCGCACCGAAACAACGCTGCCCGGCGCGGCGGGCGCGATCAGGTTTCCGGTCTGCTGTACGCCGTCCACATACAGCTCCCGCACGCCGTGCTCCGCGCCGTCCGGATTTTCGACCGTGATGCGGTACTGCGCGCCGCGGAAGCGCCGCGTCAGTGTCAGAAGCGTCCATTCTGGCGGGATGCACGGGTCGATCCGCAGCCCGTCCAGCTCCGGCTGCACACCGAGAATGGCCTGCGAGATCGACACGAATGTCCATGCGGCTGTGCCGGTCAGCCAGCTGTTTTTGGCTTCGCCGAACGTCGGCGCGTCCTTGCCCGCGACCATCTGGCTGTAGACATACGGCTCCGTGCGGTGAACCTCGCTGACGGCTTCCAGATAGGCCGGGCAGATCTTCCGATAGGTCTCAAACGCGCGTGCGCCGCGCCCCAGGACGGCCTCCGCGCAGGTGATCCAGGGATTGTTGTGACAGAAAATCCCCGCGTTTTCCTTATATCCGGGCGGATACGAGCTGATCTCGCCGAGATTCAGATAATATTTTGTGTAGGCCGGCTGCAGAAGGACGATGCCGAACTTGCTGTCGAGCCGATCTTCCACGCTTTTCAGCGCCTGTGCAGCCTCGCCGGTTTCCTTGCCGATGCCGGCCATGACGCACATGCCCTGCGGCTCAATGAAGATCTGCCCTTCGGCGCAGTCCTTGCTGCCGACGGGCGCGCCGAACGCGTCGTAGGCCCTGCGGAACCATGCGCCGTCCCAGCCCGCTTCCAGCA
>ERZ1027243.1553-NODE-1553-length-10675-cov-5.292750_pt1 | contig 10675 bp, 10 predicted proteins | sample MGYA00519243_ERZ1027243 | MGnify/ENA primary metagenome ERZ1027243 (study PRJEB26926, sample SAMN06164727) | human gut metagenome | biome: ENVO:00009003; feature: ENVO:2100002; material: ENVO:00002003 | host: Homo sapiens | place: USA | collected 2012 ...
AATATCAAGGAGAATCAGGGGGACGAAATTCCCAGCTTCTGCCGAAATTTCGAGTGTTGTAAGACTTTGGCAGATTCACGGTTGGAGCAGGTCGTTCCAGGTCGCATTGTCAAGAGCCGGAAACCCAGGCACCGCAAGGAGTTTCGGACATTCCGACCCGTATCTGCCAGAGGCGATTTAAAGTGCCCCAGAGTTCAAATAAAACTGCGTTCTTGCGTAAAAAGCCGCCGTTCTTGCGCGTTTGCAAGAAGTCAGGCAAGAAAACAGAGACCCCGACAGCACCGATGAAGCACCCTTTCGGACCGCAAAAAACGGAAAGGAGCTTCGTCATGACATACGATGCAGAGGAACTCAAACAATACCCAGAGATCATGAACAAGGAGCAGCTGCGCAAGGTCTGCCATATCAGCAAACGGACGGCGCACTATCTGCTGCAGTTCAATCTGATCCCCCACGTCTGCACCGGGAAGAAAACCCGCTGCTACGCCATCAAGAAACGCGACGTCATCGACTTTATGATCAACCGGGAGATCAACCCCAGCCGATACATCGTACCCACCAGCTGGTACAAATATGGAAACGAAGACGTGAAGCCCTACAGGATCCGCATTCAGCCGCCCCTCCCCAACGATCCGCAGAAGACGCGGCGCTACTATGAAAGCAAGCTGGCCGACTATCCGGACGTGATCGACGTGTCCGCCATCGTGGAGTTTACCGGCTACAACCGCCACACGGTCTGCGAGTGGATTCGCTTCGGCAAGCTCCGCGCCTTGGCGCTGCAGCACAAGTATATGATCCCGAAGTGCTGTCTGATCGACTGGCTCTCCACGGATGAGCATAACGCAACCACCCGCAAATCCCGCCGCCATATTGACCGGCTCTGGGAGCTGCAGAAATGGAGTGACGGGCAATGAGGGGAAACATCATTGAGGAGCTGTACTACGGCAACATCGACCCGCAGGATCGCGGCTATTGCCCCAAGAGCCCCGTGAAGAAAGTGTCCGACTCACTGAACGACCTGGAAGAAAAGCTTACAGAGCAGCTCACCGGCGAGAACAAGGCGCTGTTCCTCCGCTTCTGCAACGCCTACGCCGAGTTCATGGGCGAATGCGAACTGGACACCTTCATCACCGGCTTCCGCCTCGGCGCACGGTTTATGCTGGATACCTTTTTGAGCGACGACGCGCCGTTTGAGAGCTTTCTTGAGAGGTAGCATCAGCGGCGGAATTTGAAAAGTGCGTTTTTCAGAACCGTTTTTCTATTAAAAAGTGTGATTCGCCGTTTCTGCGACTGAAAATTCGCCGAATATTCACCGAAAATTCGCTTTATTCGCTCTTCAAGGGTGAATAAAGCGAATTTTTCGAATCAAGTGGGCTGGAAACCCATTCTATCAAAATCATATGCTCCTTTTTACGCGAGCAATCTTAACAGAAATGCTTTACAAGAATACTTTGTAGCCGTTGACTGTCCGATGGTGCTATTGCTTCCCCGTCCAATGTAGTTGCTATGGCTACTCGAACACGCTCTTTAACCTTGGCATTTTTCGCTATCTGTTCCAACGTATGCGGATAAAGGTTTAATAGCCATGAAACGTCAAACCGGCTAAAGTCAAATTTCGCATATTCGCAATAGAAGTCAAACGCCTCACTATTGCCGAGGAACTCCTGGAAGTCCTTTGCTTTGAGAACATTGAGAAGACACCAATAACCGACCTGATCTAATTCTTCATATGGTTGTTTAGTTGGATATACGACTACGCCATTGTTATTTTTATTTTTAGCCGCATCTATTCTTTGCTTAAGGTATACCTTCAGTTGCGTTTTAGCTGCTTTACTAATACGCGCATCACATTGCACAAGCATTTTAAACAAATCAAAGCTAAAATTCATTTGTATTAGTTTGTTAGCCCATGTGATAAGTTTTTTCTGTTGATTCTTTGAAACATATCCGCAGTAGTGCTGAGTTATCTGATAATACATCTGGGACAGATTATTATTTATAATCTGCGAGATTCTCATAGACAGTCTTCGCGAATAGTATTTCTCCTCTGGTGCAGAAATGTAATGGACAAGATTGCAATAATTGATACCCGTGCTTGCTGAGAACAACTCAAACCTCTCGCCCTTTTTTAAGGCAGCAATATGTTTATCCAAATACGAAATCAGAGTATTCTCTACGATTTTGCTCGTTGTTTTGCTGTACATTTTCCTGTGCACCAGTTGGCGATCAAGGAATAGGACCTTATCATTTATCAGTATTTCCCGAAACTCTTGTGTAAGGATGAAGCCGCATATCTTATCAACCAAACCCTGTGAAATGCTAACATATCTGAGTAATGCGAGACAATTCTTGATTTGCGTTTGTAATCCAATAACATCAATGTTATTTTTTGAAGATTTGACCGCATAACTGTAGTAATCCAGCAAGTTGTTTACAGCGTTCTCTATCGAAGCCATATTCTGAAACTCGATTGTTTCAATATGGTATTTGCTTAATAGTGCGATTATTTCTTTGGCGTCAAAATACTCTATGAAACAGTGGAAATCAATTTCATCAAAATAAACATCATTTCCATCAATAAAAGGAAATGGCTGCTCATGTAATACTTTCTTTCCCTGTGTGGAGTATTTGTATACTAACAGGGACATCAGATTCTTCACTGCACTTCTATACTCGGAGAACACATCCGCTATGATTCCATTTCCGAGCAAGAAATGCAAATAATCGTTTACTCTGCAAATCGCCTTACCGCTGCTTGTCATGCCAAATTCTGTTGATCCAGACTCAATCGCTTTTTGAAGCTTTTGTCCGTCAGTAAAAGCCTCATACGAATATTTATATAGCATATTCGCACTATGAATATCTCTGAGGTTGTCATATATATTTCGGAATTCTACCGGAAGGCGTCTAAACAAGTTTTCAGCCTCTGAGTCATTTGGAGACAATGCTTCGACAGCATCAAGATCGTAGCAGCGATACCATGTATTTACATTCTTGATTACTTTCCGTAGGCTGATGCAGTTGGACTCCGCAAAATAGTACAGCAGATAGTCCGAATCCTTAAAAGCTTGCTTTGCGATCTCAGAAAAGTGAAAGAACGCTTCGTCATAACGCCTTAGCCGAGATAGATAAAATGCTTTTTTATAGTTTTTATCCAGTGATTTATATGTCTTTTCTGAAAATGCGTGCATAGCAGAATAATCGAACAGAATACAATTCTTATCTGCAAACGGCACCTCGCCAGCAACAAAACGCCTGTATTTGTGACCATCTTCTACCTCAAGTATTCTCGCTTTTCTGAAGACATTGAGAATGCAATGGTATTTTCCCAATACATCTTTTGTAAGGTTATTCTGTTGAGAATCTGGCATTAGATTAATGGCAAAGAATCTCTTTAACAAAAGATCGTCCCTTTGAGATAAGCCAATAACTCCGTCGTCGCGTATTCTGATATATGGATACAGTCGTTTTGAAACGTCCTCGATTCGAAGGGCATTCAAACGGTCTAACGGTTGAAGCAAATTATACAGGATCTCAAATGCTTCGTCCTCTGATTTCCCCTCCAATGACAACTTAGATTGATTCTTTAGTGCAGCAAAGATCGCATTGTAGCGATCTAAATAATCGTCGGTTGAAGTAATGAGTTTATTCCATTCGACAACTGTGAGCCCCTTCGACTGCTGATAAATAAGCTCAGTATCTGTAAGGGCTGAGCTGCCAACATAAAGGAAGATAGGCTCTCGGAAGCTACCCTTAAGTAGCGTTTTCGTCCAGTTAAGAATCAGTTTAATATTATAATCATTCAGGCTGTATCCTATAAAAACAACGGTGTTGGTGGAAAAAATGGATTTCACCAAAGTTTCAATTAATTTAAAGTTCTCACTATAGTTGAGGTAATCCTCTTCTTTGAGCACAAAATTATTGTGCTTGAAATCTCCGTGTAGTTTTAGTATAAATCTATCTCCAAAGATAGTCGGAACATCTTCATCTTGTGAAACAACCTTAAAGCTTTGGCAATACTGGACTGCTGCGTCTTCCAATAGCGTGTCATAGTTGGTGGTAATAAAGGATACTGGATTTAGGTTTAGCATTTCCCGATGGATGGTATTGGGCAGCAAGGAAGCAGAGTACAGCTGTTCTTTGACAAACCTATAGTATTCTTCCTTGTTTTCCCCTAAAGAATAATAAAACATCTGCGGAATTTGAAGATTCTCATCGGAAGAGTACTCATCTTTTCGAGTTCGTCCCAGTTTATCGCTTATTGCGTGGATCAGGGCTTTCCAGGTTGGTGCTCCGGAGAGTGCCGATACGCCTGCACCGACGAAAAAAGTAAGCGCATTGTTTTGTGAAGCATTCAGTATTCTCTGTAGTTCTTTCTCATACATATACTAACCCTCATGCCGCAGCAAGTAATCATCTTGTTAGAATGCAGTTGCTTATCCTTCCAGTCGGTGCCGGATATCGTTCAGCCATTCGCCCTTGTATTTGAAATAGCGGGGGCCGGCGACGGAGTATTTGCTGCCAGTGAGAAGCTGGGCTAAAGAAGAAAGCGAATAGCTCTGCCCCTGATAGCTAACTGTCTTATCATCTACGACGGTGCACTTGATTTCTGGGTTATTGCAGTATTCGATCTCTTCGCCGGGCTGGATATTACACATAGAAAAGCGGAAGGGCGACTGGCGCTCTTTGTGCTCGGCGTCGATCTCCTGGGCGGTTTCCTCTGCCTGCTTCTGGGCCTCGTCCATATCGATCCGTTTCAGCTTGTCCGCACAGCCGTGAATCTCTGCGATGGCCTCCAGGATGGAATAGGCGTCCTCCGGCGACATGGCGTAGAACTCACGCACGCGCTGCTTTCCGTTGAAGTTCTCGATGGAGCGCAGGTTTGGATTCAGCTTATCGATAATGCTATGGATTTTCAGATCAGAGAGCCGGGAATTGACCTCATATGTCGCATAGACGCGGAAGGCGAAGGGAATACACTCGCTCCGGTTCAGCTGTTGCAGCCGCTTGTCAATATCATCCGCATACCCGATCTTCACATATTCAGGGAAGGACGGGTTGGTCAGTATGTAAATCACGCCTGTTTTATCCATCGCTTTTTCCTCTACTCGTTTGTCTCGTTCTCCTCCTGTTTCTGTTTTAAAACAAGCGGATCTCGATCAGCTTCAAATGTGTATACAATTTCCCCTGCTTCTAGATACTTATAATATAATAAAGGTTCAAGCATCATGTCATTTATCGGCCAAAGCGATTGGGCATAACTAGCAAGGTCATAAACCGATCCATAATTTGTAATAAAATGCCGAAGGCAATCATAGCTACTATCTTGCTACCGGAAGGCTGCCTCTCAATAAGGCAGGCTAAAAATCACTTGTTTCAAAATACGGAATCGTGTAAGAGGCGATTTCTCTGGAAGCTTCTCCATTTCCTCTGAGATTTCTCCATTAACTCTCAATAATTCGATTTGCGTTCTGACGCCATCGATTTTCATCGCGTTGTCTTTTGAAAAATAGTTCCTTGTATATTCTCCGTGAGAGGAGCCTTCTATTGAATACTCCCTAAAGAAAAAGCCTTCTTTCCCTGGCGCTGCATTCAATAGCGAGATGAGATCCAAATAACTACGCTTACTTTCAGGTATACCGTTGAGTTTGATCTTTTCTATTTGTAACGCATAAGAAAAGCTCAAGTAGTCATTTGAAAGAACACGGGCACCTTCTCGTTTGAACATCTCGCCCACGCATGCAGTCCCAGCGAACAAATCCGCAACGATGGCATTGGAAATATTCCCATACGTTTCCTCAATCGTGGTTTTTATGAAAGGCAAAACCGTTCGTTTTGACCCAATGTATCTCATGATTGTGCCTTCTTTCTCAGTTCAGGAGCTTTGCTTCGACCGATGATTCCCCCGCCCCAAAGAACATCACATCATAAATCGGCAGATACGTGATCTTGCCGTTCGTCGTGATCTCGCGGGCGTTGGACAGAACATAGGCCTTTTTCACATGATAATCGTCGTTCTTTACGAAGGTATTCAGGGCGCTGTGGACGGTGTAGTCCTTACCGGACTTGACCTCGATGGGAACGGCGGATAGGCTGTCGTAATCGTCGATCAGATAATCCACCTCGCCCTTGCTGCGGTTATCGTAATAGAACAGCTTGAAGCCGTGCGCGACCAGCTCCTGGGCCACCACGCTTTCATACACGGAGCCGAGATTGATCCCCGTCTCATCGTCCAGGATCGCACGGATATTGCTGCCATACAAAACGTCCGTCAAAAGCCCTACGTCGTTCAAATAGAGCTTGAGCAGGTTTTTGCCGATGGACTGCGTAAGGGGAAAGACGGGGGTGGTAATCGCGTTGACGTCCAAGGCGATCCCAGCGGAGATCAGATATTCAAACTCATCCTGATAGTCGGAAAAACGCTTGCCGCGCTTGTCCTCGATGTCCTGAAAGACCACTCGTTTCTTCTTGCTCTCCAGATTGGAGGGGATCATATCGTAGATCCTGCGGATCTTCAGCTTCCTGCTGTTGTCCGCCTCGTACTTTGACGCGTCATCAGCATAGAACGCGCGGATATCCCGATGGATCGTCCGCACCTTGACGATATTGGTGTCTGCAATAAAGGAGTTTACAGCATCGGGCAGCCCGCCGATCAGCAGATACTTCTTGAAAAGATCCATTACCTTCTCATGCATGGCGGCATCCAGACTCTCACCGGTAAGGAACTTCTCATGCATCATATCGATGGCAAACCGATTAAACCCGTTTGCCAGCAGGAACTCCTCAAAATCCAGGGGGAACATGCGCTTGATCTCGATGCTCCCGATGGGGATCGAGGTGGTCTTCTTTAAGGTCACGCCGAGCAATGACCCGCTGGCAATATAGGTGTATCTGTCATCCTGCTTCAAAAACTTGAGCATGGTCAGCAGGTGCGGATACGCCTGGATCTCATCAAGGAAAATCAGCGTGTTTTTCTTCTCTCCCATTCTCTCGCCGGCGATCGTGCTGACCTGAAAATAAAAGTCCTTGACGGTGCGGACCTGCTCAAACAGCCTGGGGCCGTTGTAATCCTCCGCAAAGTTCAGCTCGATATAGTTCTCAAAGAGCTGCTGCCCAACGTGGCGTATAATAAACGTCTTTCCGATCTGCCGCGCCCCGTCGATAATCAGCACCTTATTGGAATCGGATTTCAGATAGCTTTCAATATACGGCTGGATTTTTCGATATAACATTGCGCACCTCCGCACTTTTCAGCATAGTCAACGCGCCGGAAAACACATAATTCAATTGGTTGCACATCTCGTGACACACACATTTCAATATCTATTATACTCATAAAAACGCACAAATCAATAGCCGGTGCAAAATAAATATATCCCGTTGTCAAGACTGCAAATCCGATTATTGCACATTGGACTCTAGTGTAGCGCCGGGCTATCATATACGCGAAGGAAGACCAGAAACAATGCGTATATGAAGGAGGCGCGGTATGGAAAACAGGTTTGCTGCGGCGCGGAGGAGATATCTGCGCACACACATGGACGGGATATACACAGGGATGCTGCTGACGGGGACTCTGGAGCCGCATCTGGAGGAGATCGGCGAGTCGGCACAGGCAATGCTCGACCGGATCGTGGAGCAAATGAAGAAGGCCGAAGGCGTCACCGAGCAGCTGAAGGCTGCGGATCAGATGGAATGGGTCGGACGGATGAACAGTATCCGCAGCCGTGCGGAGGAAGTTGTCCTTTCTGAGCTGGTTTATTGCTGAGGTGTGGTGATGTTCAAGTATAGAAGAAATCGAGTGTTAGCACTCTGCGCCGGCGAGCGACGGCTGCTGACAATGGCCCTGTTGTCCTTTCGGAACAAGCTGGTAGCAAGCGGCAAGCCCACCGAGGATATCAATGAGCTGCTGATCCGGCTGCTACGGTAAAAACTGAATACGAGAAATGAGCGTCTGCTTCCGAAAAGAGGCAGGCGCTTATTTTTATGGCATCAATTTTGCAGCCACACCGATGAAATCCGGAATGGACATGGCATCACTTTTGATGCCATAGACGAAAAATGGCTCCATTTCGGAGCCACGAGCAGTCCTGCATAGGAAAATGGCTCCAATTTGGAGCCAAAACAAAAGAATTTTTCAAGGGGGTTAATTTTTTGGCCTTCTCGCTGCCTACCAAGTGAGGGGAACTTTGAAAAAGCTCTGCACAAGCTCGGCTTTTTATAATTTACCAGCTCAAAAGAAAAAATTTTGAAAAGCAGCGGGAAAATCCGAAAAAAATTCGGCAAAGGGAAAGTGAGAGGAGCTTCTAAGCTTCCCCCGTGTACCTCGACAACTGAATAGCCGTTACCGAGACAGATATGACTGTGCGACGACCGCAAAAGAGCGAGCACGGCAACGCCGCGGAGACCCCGGGGCAGGCATATAAAAACGATATCGGAAGTACGGCACCAACCAAAAAACACAATTACCAGCGAAAGAAAGAAGGTGAAACACATGAACAAGCTACAACTGATCGATGCCGATACCCTGTATTACAAACCCCTTGCCCACCCCAAAATGCTCATCGACGGTGTTCTCTCCGACGGGCTCGCCATTTTAGCGGGTGACTCCAAGATCGGCAAGAGCTGGATGGTGCTGTGGCTGTGCCTGCAAATCAGCCGCGGCGAGGCGGTGTGGGGGCTGCCCACCAGAAAAACCGATGTGGTATATCTGGCTTTGGAGGACCGGGAATGGCGCGTTCAGCAGCGTATGCAGGAGCTGACGGACTCTCCGCCGGAGAATCTCCGCTTCGGCTTTTCCTGTGGACAGCTGGGCGCGGAGCTGGAGGGGCAGATCGAGGAGACTCTGCGGGAACGTCCCTCCACGGGCCTGATATTCATCGATACCCTCCAAATGGTGCGGGACAATACTTCCGCAAAGGTCAATGCCTATGCCCAGGACTACAAGGATCTGTCCGGCCTGAAAAAGCTTGCCGATGACCACGGCATTTGTATCTTCGTTGTCCATCACACCCGAAAGGAGCGGGACAGCAGCAATATCTTCAACGACATGACCGGTTCCACAGGCATTTTGGGCGTGGCGGATACGGGGATGATTCTCCGCAAGGATGACCGCTTCGGCGATTGCGCTACTCTCTGCATTACGGGCCGGGATGTGGAGGAGAAGAAGCTGAAAATGCAGATGCGGGGCGTCCGATGGGAGATTACCGAGGCGCTCAGCGCCAAGGATTTGCGAAAGGAACGCATCCCGGACTTTGTTTTTCAGGTGGCGGATTTTCTCTTGGCGCACAGGCGGTTTCGGGGCACGGTGTCCCAGCTGCTTGCCGCCGTAGGTAATACGGAGCTGAAGCCCAACCTCGCCAGCAAGCATCTGACCCGCCATTACAGCGATGTGCTGCTGCCCCTGGGAATCACCTGCGAGTATCGTAAAACGGCGGCTGCCCGGCTGGTGCTTTTGGAGCTGCATGACGGTGCTGACGGTCATGACGGTTCCTCCGGGAGCGAGAGACTTGCGTCACTGCGGAAACAGAATGACGGAACCTTCAGGCTTCCCCAAGCATCGTCACAAGCGTCATCTGCGTCATGACAGGAGGCGGAGGACGATGAGGAATTGCCGCTTTAAGGGGTGCGGGGCTATACACCGCTTTTTTATCCGTAAGGATAACGAGCATGGGATTTGTGTAGCCCTGCGGCACCCAATTCCCCCGTATCTGCCGATACGAAAGGGGCGCGCCCCTGTAACCCCGCTGAAAGGATGTGATATCTATGCGGAATCGAACAGAGGAAATCAATGTGCGAGTCTATAAAACCGAGAAGAATACCATTCGCAGAAAGGCAAAGAAATGCGGCATAAATATGTCGGAATACCTCCGAACCTTGGGAACGGGCACGGCAGTAAAGGAGGCTCCGCGCCGGGAGCTGATGCTGGCGTATCAGAAGCTGACGACGCTCCACGATACCGTCCGCTACGAGCTTGCTATGAGGGACTTTGACGAGGCCCTGACTGAGATCGAGAGCCTTCTTCTGCGCGCCTATCACGGGAAGGAGGATAGCGATGGCGGTGACGAAAATCTGGGCGATTCATGACAGCGTCAGCCGTGTGGTGGACTACTGCACCAATCCGAGTAAGACCAAGCTGAGCGACCTGGAGCAGGTGCTGCTGTATGCTACCGACAAAGGGAAAACCCTGGATGAGGGGGAGCAGCAATACGCCGTCACCGGAATTGGCTGCAGGGCGGAGTCTGCCGCAAGGGAGATGGCTGCCGTGCAGAGGCGCTTCGGCAAAGCCGGCGGCAATGTGGCCTACCACGCCTACCAGTCCTTCAAGACCGGTGAGGTTACGGCGGAGGAATGCCATCGCATCGGCGTGGAGACGGCGCGGCGGCTTTGGGGGAACGACCGGCAGGTGCTTGTTGCCACCCACTTCAACACCGGCACTTATCACAACCACTTCGTTGTGAATCCGGTGAATATGTGGACGGGCAAAAAGCTGGAGGCAAAATACGAGGTCTACTACAAGCTGCGGGATATGTCCGACCGTATCTGCAAGGAGCATGGACTGTCGGTGGTGAAAAATCCCCAGCGGCACAAAACGGCGCGGTCGGTCTACTTTGCCGAAAAGAACGGCGAACCTACCCGCTACAACCTCTGTCTCTTATACACATCTCCGAGCCCA
>ERZ1027243.1554-NODE-1554-length-10674-cov-5.183633_pt1 | contig 10674 bp, 9 predicted proteins | sample MGYA00519243_ERZ1027243 | MGnify/ENA primary metagenome ERZ1027243 (study PRJEB26926, sample SAMN06164727) | human gut metagenome | biome: ENVO:00009003; feature: ENVO:2100002; material: ENVO:00002003 | host: Homo sapiens | place: USA | collected 2012 ...
TATAAGAGACAGGCCCAGGCAAGGCCCTTGACCGCCGCAATGCCGATGCGAAGGCCCGTGAACGAGCCCGGCCCCGCCGCGATGGCGATGGCATTGATATCATCGAGCGTCAGATCGGCGTTTTTGAGCATCGCATCCACCATCGGCAGAAGTGTCCGACTGTGCGTCAGCCCCGTGCACTGATAGGCGGAGGCGAGCGGCGCGCCGTCTTCGACGACGGCGCAGGAAACGCTCTTCGCCGATGTTTCCAGAGCGAGAATTTTCATGCGAATCTGCCTCCTGTGACCGTGATGGTGCGCCAGTCTTCGTGCTCGTCTGTGCGCGCGATGTCGACAAAGATCGTGTCCTCCGGCAGCGCGTCGGAGACGCGCTCGCTCCACTCGACGGCACAGACGCCGCCGCGGGCGAGATAATCGTCCCAGCCGATGTCGAACAGCTCGTCCGACGAGCCGAGGCGGTACATATCAAAATGGAAGAGCGGCGTTCTGCCCTCGTACTCGTTGACGATGGTGAACGTCGGGCTCGTGACGCGTCCGCGGCAGCCAAGGCCGCGCGCAAGACCGCGCGTGAAGGCGGTCTTTCCCATGCCGAGCGAGCCCGTGAAGGCGAGCACATCGCCGCCGCGGAGCTTTTGGGCAAGCTCTTCGCCGATCGCCTCGGTCTCCTGCGTGCTGTGCGACAGAAATTGCATGGTTTCGCCTCCTTGACCCCATTTTCACCCATATTACCAAATAGTATAGCACAGCGCGCCGGCCTTTACAATTCCTTTTCTGCGGAAAGAGGGAGAAATGTGCGTTTACAGACGGGTAAAATTGTGCTAAAATATATCGAAAACTTTGTGCGAAGGGAGTGTGAGGCTGTGAACAGATTCCGCGATTTTTTAAGTGACGTGGTGCGGCAGTCGGATATGGTGCTGCTGTCGCTGTGCACCGTTTCCACGCTCTACGGCATGGTGCTCATCGCGAGCGCCACGCATTTCCGCAATACCTTTAAATATGTTGCCATTCAGGGATTTGGCTTGCTGCTGGGCGTGCTGCTCTACTTCCTGCTCTCCAGCATCGACGTGTCGGAGGTCGGAAAAAAATGGAAGTGGCTGCTGGCGTTCAACTTCGGCTTCATTCTGCTGCTGCGCACGCCCTTTGGCCTGACGCGAAACGGCAACCGCGCCTGGCTCGGCGTGAACGACATCGGCAAAAGGCTCGGCGTCGGCTTTTTGGAGAATTTTCCCATCACCGTTCAGCCCGCCGAGATCGTGAAGATCACGTTCATTATCCTTTTGGCGCGCCAGCTTGCGCTGCTGCAGGAGAAAAAGGACCTCACGCGCTTTTCCAATGTCATCCAGCCCACGGCGCACGCGGGGATCATGTTCCTCTTTTATTATGTGATCTCCAAGGATGCGGGCAGTGGCCTTGTGTATCTGTTCGTCTTTGTGTGCATGGCCTTTGCGGGCGGCTTTGCGCTGCGTTGGATCTTCCTCGGCCTTGGCGGCGCGGTAGGCGGATTCCTTGCTGCGTGGAATTTCAATCTCCTGCGCGGCGACTGGTACGACCGCATCAAGGTCATTCTGGACCACAGCTACCAGCCCGAGGGCAAGGGCTGGCAGCAGACGCGCGGAATGCTCGCTCTCGGCTCGGGCAAGCTGACGGGGCAGGGCCTCTTCAACGGCACGCAGACGCAGTCGTTGTACCGGTCGAGTCTTCCCGAGCGGCAGACAGACTTCATCTTCTGCGTCTGCGGCGAGGAATTGGGTTTTATCGGCTGCCTTCTCGTCATCGTGCTGCTGCTGGCCATCATTGTCCGCTGCCTTATTGTCGCGCGCGAAGCGCCGACGCGCATGGAGAGCCTTGTGTGCGTCGGCATGGCGGGTATGCTCATCTTCCAGACCATTGCCAACATCGGCATGTGCTTGTTCCTTATGCCGGTCATCGGGCTGACGCTGCCGTTTTTCAGCTACGGCGGCTCGTCCATCGTGACGATCTTTGCTGCGATGGGAGTGGTGTCGGGCATCAAGAAGCGGTCAAGGCCGGAGTGGCTCATAAACTGACGTTTCAAAAGCGGGGATTCTCTCAAAGAGAATCCCCGCTTTTGAGATTATCGGAGAGATGGCGAAGCCGTCTCTCCGATAAAATTGCACTCCGCTTCGTGCCTTGCCGCCCGCAGGGCGGCTGCGACACGCGCGGAGTGAGAAGAGTAAATTCCGACGCACATGTCGTCGGAATTTACGATTAAGATCATTTCGCGCCTGCGGGCGCGAAAGCCTGCGGCGCATTTAATCCCGTTCGATTTTTTCGCCGCTGATGGTGTCTTCGGCGGTACCGTAGGAGATGACGCCGCGGCCAAATTTTTTGCGCAGGGCGTCCATTGCGGATTCGACGGCTTCCTGCTTTTCCTGCTGTGTGTCGTCCGTGCCGAGCAGGTCGAGCTGGCGGTAGGATTGCGTTTCTTCGGTCAGATGCAGTGCCGTGACGGAGAGGAGCCGGATAGGGTCGGGTGCTTTCCACAAGTCCTTTGCAAGGCGGAGCGCGGTATCGTTGATCTCGCGCATCAGGTGCGTGCTGTGGTCGAGCGTCGTCTGGCGCGAAAAGACCTGAAAGCGGCTGTTTTTGATGCCGACCTGTACGCCGCCGCAGTAGAGCCCGTAGCGCCGCAGGCGCATCGCCACACTGTCAGAAAGCAGCGAGATGCCGCTTTGCACCTCATCCCAGCGCGTCAGGTCGCGGCGGAACGTCGTCGAATTGCCAACGGATTTGATCGGCTCGCGGTCCGCCGCTCCGCGGACGGGGGAGTCGTCGAGGCCGTTGGCATAGCGGTAGAGCTGCGAGCCCATTTTGCCCATCAGGGTTTCGAGCATTTCCTCGCTGCATTTTGAGAGTTCGCCGATCGTGCGCACGCCGTAGCGGCCGAGCAGCTCCTGTGCGCTGCGGCCGACGAACAAAAGATCGCCGACGGGGAGGGGAAAGACGATGTCGCGCCAGTTGTCGCGTGCGATGACGGTCGTGGCGTCAGGCTTTTTATAGTCGCTGCCGAGCTTGGCAAACACCTTGTTGAATGACACGCCGACCGAGATCGTCAGTCCAAATTCGCGCTTGATGCGGCCTCGCAGCGTGTCGGCGAGCGCTCTGGCGTCCCCGCCGAAGAGGTGGAGGGAATTTGTCACATCCAGCCAGCTCTCGTCGATGCCGAACGGCTCGACTAAGTCAGTGTACTCGCCGTAGACGGCATTGATTTTTTTCGAGTATTCGGCGTAGAGGCGGTGGTGCGGCGGCAGCAGGATGAGGCCGGGACACTTCTGCTTGGCCTTCCAGATGGTCTCCGCCGTTTTGACGCCGCAGCGCTTCGCCGGTTCATTTTTTGCCAGGATGATGCCGTGGCGCTCCGTTGGATCGCCGCAGACCGCGACGGGAAGCTGGCGCAAATCAGGATGGCTCAAAAGCTCGCAGGAGGCGTAAAAGCAGTTGCAGTCGCAGTGCAGAATGATGCGGTCCATCGCGTTCACCTCGTTTCATGAACAGTGTAGCATAAAATACGAAATGGAACAAGCGTTTGAAAATAAAAAGTGCCCGCCGAAGGCAGGCACTTTCTTGAATAGTTTTCGTCAATTTTCTCTCACGCTGTACAGCGCCGCGCCGATGGCGGTAGCAAACGTCGCGTTTTCGGGAATAATAAAATTGACATGGTAGAGCTGTTTGAATAGCTCGAACGTCTCCCTTGCCGGCGGCAGCATCGTCAGCGCGCCTGTGAGGACGACCGTGTCCGTGCCGCAGCACTTGCACGCGAGCACCGACATTGTGCCGATGGACTGGAGCACCAGGTTGACGATGCCAAGCATCTTGTCCGACGGCGTCGCGTCGTCGGCGACCTTGGCAAAGTTCGCCGCCGTGGCCTCGGGCGGCAGATCGCCCACCTGCTCGCGCGAGAGGTCGGCCATCGTCAGGTCGATGTGGCTGAGGTCGCCGTCCTGGCAGAGCTTGCGGATCAGCGCGTACTGGTGCACGCCTGTTGTGAGCGAGCTGAGGCCCGCGAGCGTGCCGCCGCCCACGCCGCTGCCGATGAGGTGACGGATCTCTCTGCCCTTGTTGGCCCAGAGAAACGACGTGCCCGTGCCCATACTGACGACGACCGCGTGCTCCTTGCCCGAGAGGGCGAGGCCGCCCACGCCGACAGAGGGGAATTCTTCGACCTTGATGGTCTTCACGCCGTAGATATCGCCCTCGACATACGAAGAGCCCACGCCCGTGAGCGCGATGTGGCGGATGTCGGAGAGCTGGAGATGATGTGTGGAAAGGAAATTGCCCATCGCGCCGTAGAGCGAGGTGAGCGGATCGTCAGCCTTGACGCGCAGCATGTCGATGACGGAAAGATCGGGGGCAAGACCGACGATCTTCGTGCTCGAACCGCCGATGTCAATGCCTAAAATAACACCCATTGTGATGCTCCGTTTCTTTAGAAAGTTCCTTTATCATAGGGGACGCAATGGATAAAGTCAAGTAAAAAGCGGAAAAAGGGCGGAAAGCCTTGCTTTATTTTGGTATGCAAGATATAATGCACCTATTACAAGGCGCGGCACAGTCCGCGCCGTGACACTATGAGGTGACTATGAAAACCGATCAGAAGCTCAATATGACCATGCTCTGCGACTTCTACGAGTTGACTATGGGCAATGGTTACTTGAAAGCAGGGTTCCAGGATCGCATTACCTATTTCGACGTTTATTTCCGCTCGGTGCCGGACGGAGGCGGGTACGCCATTGCCGCCGGCCTCGACCAGCTGATCGACTATATCGAGGATCTGCACTTCGACCAGCAGGACATCGACTACCTGCGCGGGAGAGGTATCTTCTGCGAGGAATTCCTCGACTATCTTGCAGACTTCCACTTCAGCGGCGACATTTACGCCGTGCCCGAGGGCACGCCCGTCTTCCCGAAAGAGCCGATGGTCGTCGTGCGCGCGCCCGCGATCGAGGCGCAGCTGCTTGAAACGTTTGCGCTTTTGACCGTGAACCATCAGAGCTTGATCGCCACCAAGGCCAACCGCATCGTCCGCGCCGCCAAGGGCCACGCCGTGATGGAGTTCGGTTCCCGCCGCGCGCAGGGCTCCGCCGCCGCCATCGACGGCGCTCGTGCTGCCTATATTGCGGGCTGCTGCGGCACTGCCTGCACCATCTCCGACCAGCTCTACGGCACGCCTGCGCTCGGCACGATGGCCCATGCCTGGGTGCAGATGTTCGACACCGAGTATGACGCGTTTGCGACCTACTGCAAATACTATCCGCAGAACGCCGTCCTGCTTGTCGACACCTATAATACCTTAAAGTCCGGCATTCCCAACGCCATCAAAGCGTTCAACGACGTCTTGAAGCCGCTTGGCATCAAAAAGTGCGGCATCCGCCTGGACAGCGGCGACATCGCCTATCTTTCCCGCAAGGCGCGCAAGATGCTCGACGAGGCGGGCTGGACGGAGTGCACCATCACCGTTTCGAACTCGCTCGACGAGTACCTCATCCAGGATCTCTGGATGCAGGACGCGAAGATCGACGCCTTCGGCGTCGGCGAGCGTCTCATTACCGCCAAGAGCGAGCCGGTCTTCGGTTGCGTCTATAAGCTCGTCGCAGTGGAGGACAAGGACGGCAATATCGTCCCCAAGATCAAGATCAGCGAGAACGTCGGCAAGATCACGACACCGCACTTCAAGAAGCTCTACCGCTTCTATGGCCGTGACACCGGCAAGGCCATCGCCGACTATCTGACGGTCTACGACGAGACCGTGGACGACAGCCGGAATCTTGAAATCTTCGACCCCGACGCCACGTGGAAGCGTAAGGAAGTCTATCACTTCGAAGCGCGCGAGCTGCTCGTGCCCATCTACCAGAAAGGCAAGCTCGTCTACAAGCGTCCCGGCATCGAGGAGATCAAAAAATACTGCACCGAGCAGGTCGATACCCTCTGGGACGAGGTCAAGCGCTTCGATAACCCGCATAACTATTATGTGGACCTCTCGCAGAAGCTCTACGACATCAAGACCGAGCTTCTGAACGAGAAGAACGAGCGCTACGAGAAAAACTGATTAAAGCAGAAATCAAAAAACAGGGAACAGCCAACAGGAGGGGACTGAGACTGCGATGAAGGGATTCCAGATTCAGCAAAAGGGCGAGCGGCGCATTTCTGCGGCGTTGCGGATCATGCTGGTCGTCGTCCTGCTTGCGGTGCAGATCGGCTTTGTTGTCGCCATCTCCTACTTTATGCAGGAGTATCTGGCGCTGGCCTACGGCGTCGTACAGGTCGGCGCGCTGTTCCTTGCGGTGCATATCTACAATGAACCAGGTGAGCTTTCTTATAAGCTCATCTGGTTCATCCTGCTTTTGCTGGCCCCGCCGGTGGGTATGATTCTCTGGTTCCTCTGGGGCGGCGCGGCGCAGAAGCGCCATCTGCCGCAGAACACCAAGCGCTTTCCTGACGAGCCGGAGAGCGTGCGCATGCGCAGTGAGATCGCCGTCGACAAGCTCACGCGCCAGCTGCCCGCTTGGTCGCGCACGGCAAACTACCTCTGCCGCCGCGACTTCCAGCTCTATCAGAATACCTCTGTCACGTACCTGCCCGAGGGCGCGATTTTGCTGCGTAATCTCATCGACCGCGCAGCCAAGGCTGAGCGCTTCATCTTCCTTGAATACTTCATTCTGGCTGAGGGAAAGCTCTGGGATGAGCTTGAAAAGATCCTCTGCGCCAAGGCGCGCGAGGGGGTTGAGGTCAAGATTATTTTCGACGACTTCGGCAACATCAAGCGCTTTTCCGGCGAGACGATCGACCGTCTGCGCGAGGTGGGCGTCGAGGTATTCATCTTCAACCCCGTGCACGAGTATGTGAACCGCCTGCACTTCAACTACCGCGACCACCGCAAGATCGCCTGCATCGACGGTGACGTCGCCTACACCGGCGGCGTGAACATCGCCGACGAGTACGCCAATCTCATCGAGCGCTTCGGCTACTGGAAGGACAGCGGCGTATGTCTTGAAGGCGAGGGCGCCTGGGGCCTGACGGCAAGCTTTATCCGCATGTGTGTGAACCTCGGCGGCGTGATGCACAACGAGCACGACTATTACCGCCCCCATACGCCGGTCAAAAGCGAGGGCTTCTGCCAGCCGTTTACCGACGGACCGCAGAACAACCCCGACAATCCGGCCGAGGATGTGTTCCTCCAGATGATCTCCGGCGCGCGGCGCTTCCTTTATATCACGACGCCGTACTTCATCCCCGATGAGAGCCTGATGCGTGCATTGTGCATCGCGGGCGACGGGGGCGTGGACGTGCGGCTGATGCTGCCGGGCAAGCCTGACCACTGGTACGCCGACTGCGTGGCGGAGTCGTACTTTGGCGAGCTCATCAAACACGGCGTAAAGGTATACCGCTATACCCCTGGCTTTCTGCACGGAAAAAGCATCATGGTCGACCGCGAAGCAGCCTTTGTTGGCTCGGCGAATATGGACTACCGCAGCTTTGAGCTCGACTATGAGTGCGGCGTGATGGTCTACAGCGTGCCGATGATCGAATCGCTGCTCGAGGACATGGATATGATCGTCGATCACAGCCGTCTCGTCACAAAAGAGGAGTGGGCCAAGCGCAGCGTCCTGCGCCGCGTGTTCGAGCCGCTGCTGCGTTTGTTCGCCATCTGGATGTGACAGGAAAGTGGGGAAGAGACAGAAATTTTCCAAATTTTGATTTTTTAGAAAATTTCCTGTTGACAAATGCAAAGTTCCTGCTATAATAGTATTTGTTCGCTGAACGACACAGTGCGGCGAACAACGCAATATAGCGGGATTGTGTAATGGTAGCACAGCGGACTCTGACTCCGTATGTGAGGGTTCGAATCCTTCTCCCGCTGCCACTGAGAAGTCTGAAACCGTAAGGTTTCGGACTTCTTTTTTTCTGTTTGACCCTTTATCTGACCCTTTAACCGTTTTGCAGCTTCTTCCCACAGATGGTGTGCTGCATATAGGCTTCCATTCGATTTGCACTGTCCTGTTTCAGCACCAGTTATTTGAGTGGCTCCTCGCCGCGGTGCAGATCATTCCAATCGCTGACGAATTCGTCGGGGGTCCAGTCGATATCGTCATTTTCAGGATGCGTGATGAGGCCGTCGGCTGCGGCGGCGATGGCGGCGGCTTCGCTGCGGGGAAAGGAAGAGAGATACCTGACGCGGATGTCGCTGACGAAATCCCAGTAGGCGGCGCGGGCAAAGGCGTCGATATTCGCGGCTTTGATGCCGAGAAGGCCGACGAGAGGCTCCTGCTCGTGGGCGTCGTACCGGTCCTGAATCGCCTCGAAAATATCGTCCGCGTCGCCGCCGTACTTGGTCAGAAGAGAAATGAGGTTCGTTTCGGGAAAAAGCTCCTGAAAGCGCGCGGAAACGGAAGTGGCAGCCATAATTGTTCTCCTTGCAAGATCATTTTGTTGCCTATAGTGTCACACAACGGGGCGTAAAAGTCAACATGGATGAAATCACTTACTGCGCGGGCTGCGATTCTGGTCATGCGGCGGTTGACAGTGCTGGTCAACTCGTGCTATGATACGAAAACCAACAATCATACTATGTTTGTGGATGCAAAAGGTGTGACGCAGCCATTTTTCCAACGTCAGGCGAAGGATCGACGAGAGCCGATAAGAATAGCTTGACGATCAATCTGCTTGAATTTTTCAAAATCGGGGAGAGAGTATGCTCAATCAGTTTTCAAGAACGCAGCTGCTTTTAAAAAGAGGTATTTGCCGCATGCTGCGGCAAATACCTCTTTTTTGATTTGAAATTCAACGGAGTGACAGCGTTACGACAGCTCGTCCCCGTCCAGCAGGGCCTCTTTCAGCGTGCGCCAGCCGAGCACCGCGCATTTGACGCGCGCGGGCATATGGGCGATATCACGGAGAGCCGAGGCCTCTTCCAGGCTGTCGATCTCGTCTTCCGACGCCTCGCCCTGGATCATTTTCAGGAAGATCTCGCCCATTTTCAGCGCGTCTTCCTTCTTTTTGCCGACGATCATGCCGAGCATGATGTCCGCCGACGCCTGCGAGACGGCGCAGCCGTCGCCGACGAACGCGCCGTCCGCGATCACATCGCCGTCAAGCTTCAGCTTGAGGAAGATGTCGTCGCCGCAGCTCGGGTTGACGCCCTCAAGCACGATGTCGGCGTCCGGCAGGTCGTGCTTGAACTCCGGATGCAGGTTGTGCTCGGTGAGAATTTCATTGTAAAAGCTTCTATTTTCCATAACCCATTCGCTCCCTTAGCGTGGAAATGCTGTCAAGCAGCCGGTCGACCTCGGATTCCGTGTTATAAAACGCGAGGCTTGCCCGCGCGGTGGACGGATGCTTCAAATAGGCCAGAAGCGGCTGCGCGCAGTGATGGCCTGCGCGGATGGCGACGCCGTCGCTCGCGAGGATCTCACTGATGTCGTGCGGGTGAACACCGTCCACCGTAAAGGTGATGATGCCGCAATGCTCCTCGGGCTTTTCCGAGCCCAGCACGTGGACGTGCGGCATCTCGCCGATCGCGTCCATCGCGCGGCGCGTCAGCGCGACCTCTTGCTGATGCATCGCTGTAAAGCCGATGCTCTTGACATAGTCAATGGCCGCATGCAGGCCCACGGCGTCTGCCGCGTTGACCGTGCCGGCCTCGAACTTGTGCGGGAGCTCGGCGAAGACCGCACCATCGCGGGTGACGGATTCGATCATCTCGCCGCCGGTGAGGAACGGCGGCATGGCGTTCAGCAATTCTTCACGTCCGTAGAGAACGCCGATGCCCATGGGGCCGTAGACCTTGTGGCCGGAGAAGGCGAAGAAATCCGCGTCCAATGCTTGCACGTCCACCGGAATGTGCGGCGTGCTCTGCGCGCCGTCGACGACCAGCACCGCGCCGGCGCGGTGCGCCAGCGCCGCGAGCTCGCAGATGGGATTCACGCGGCCTAAGACGTTCGAAACGTGTGTGCAGGCGACGATCTTCGTTTTTGGCGTGATGAGGGCTTCGACCTTATTTAAGTCCAGCGTGCCGTCCATTTCGCATTCCATAAATTTGAGCGACGCGCCGGTCTGGCGGCAAACCATCTGCCAGGGGAGAAGGTTGCTGTGGTGCTCCATGATGGAGACGAGCACCTCGTCCCCGGCCTTCACGTGGGAGAGACCGTAGCTGTAAGCCACTAAATTGATGCTCTCGGTGGTGTTGCGGGTAAAGATGATCTCGCGGCTGCTCTTCGCGTTCAGAAAGGACCGAACGGCCTCACGCGCGTTTTCGTAGGCCTCCGTCGCGGCGATGCTCAGGGGATAGAGGCCGCGCAAGGGGTTGGCGTTCTTACTTTTATAAAACTCCGTTACGGCGTCCAGCACACACTGCGGGCGCTGCGCCGTCGCCGCGTTGTCCAGATACGCAACATCCTGACTCTTGAGCAGGGGGAAGTCGTCCCGATATGCATGCGCCATCTTACAGCACCTCCTCAAGCTCGGAGAGGATCGCGGCCTGCGCCGCTTCATCCTCGATCGTGCGGGCCAGCCGCTCGATGGCGGCGCGGGCCATGATGTTTTCCGCCTCCGCTGCGGAAATGCCGCGGCTTTCAAAGTAGAACAGCGTGTCCTCGTCCAGCTCGCCGATGGTCGCGCCGTGGTTGCTGTCTCTTATACACATCTGACGCTGCCGACGACT
>ERZ1027243.1585-NODE-1585-length-10562-cov-9.212144_pt1 | contig 10562 bp, 9 predicted proteins | sample MGYA00519243_ERZ1027243 | MGnify/ENA primary metagenome ERZ1027243 (study PRJEB26926, sample SAMN06164727) | human gut metagenome | biome: ENVO:00009003; feature: ENVO:2100002; material: ENVO:00002003 | host: Homo sapiens | place: USA | collected 2012 ...
TCCGCTTTCGGGCAGACAGCGAAGCCAGCTCCAAGGCGATCTATGAAGCCTATACCCGCTGGTGCGACGATAACGCACAGAAGCCCATGTCCGCCAACCGGGTCAGCTCTGAGCTTGCACAAAATGAGCAGCTTTACAATGTAGAGGCCACCAACAATGTCCATGTCGGCGGTAAGCGGGTGCGGGGGTTTGTGGGCATTGAGGTGGTCAATCCGCCGCCGTATTAAAAGTGAGGAATGGACTTCAAAATTGCCGTACACCCTGTACGGCTGTTTTTGATTCCATTCTTAAAAACCATTTTGCTTGTGCGCACCGTGGAGTATTTCGCGGCAGCGTGTAAAATCTGCAGCTGAACCGACGGCTGGTACACAAAACCGGCGTACAGAAGCGTACACAAGCCGTCTATGCCGTACCGAGCCGTACACCGGCGGCTCAATTTTGCAGTCCAAAAAACAATCCTTGTGAAATCCGTGAAGATTTTCGCCGTAGGTCGAACGCGCTGCACCATCCGGTGATTTACCGAAGCGTGAAGCCGCCGCACTGGACTGTGGCATATCCTGCCATTTCGTATGCTTTCGCACAAAACGATGAAGCTGGTAGGGTACTGTTACGAACAGGGCGTCACGGACGGAAATCTGAGCGGATTTGCGGCACAGCAGATTTTTCACCACAAAGCGCACACAGTTCACTTACTCAAAAACCAATATCACGAAAATATGGAGGTAAAAGTTGATGAAATCCAATCTGAGAAATGAGATCAAGTCATACATCGTCCGTCAGGGCATGACCATGCAGGAGGTCGTTGATCTACTGCGGGATGAACACGGCTGGTCTGACAGCGTATCAAACCTGTCCAATAAGCTCCAGCGGGAATCCCTGCGCTATGTCGAAGCTGTCCAGCTTGCCGACGCGCTGGGCTATGAAATCGTCTGGCAGAAACGAAGATAAGGAGGGCTTTCGCATGATGACAGATGCGGAAAAGAAACTGTTGCAGGCACAGCACCGGTTGGAAGAAGCGCAGGCGCGGGATCGGGTCAAGGAGCGCAAAGCCAGAACACGCAGGCTCATTCAGGAGGGCGCAATTCTGGAAAAGGTGCTGCCAGAAGTGCGGACGATGGAGCCGACTGTACTGGAGGATTATCTGATACAGAAGCTGCCGCAGCACGATTGAATCTGCTGGGAGGTCTCCGGGAAACCGGGGACCTTCCTCTTTTTTCTCCCAAAGGGCGCACTTACTCACCACCCCGAAGGGGCGGTGGTATGCCTACGGCATCGTGCGCTCTCCGAGGGGGATTTCGCTTTCTGCGGAAAGCGACAGACAATGCCACAGCACCTGCGGGCGCTGCTGTCATCGTCTGCGCGATTGGGCAAATACCGTCGCTTCAACCGACGCTATTTTTCCAACCGCCTGCGCAAACCTGCCACCGGCAGCTTTGCCGCAGAGATGGACGGGCGTTCTGCCCGTCCATTTTCTCTTTTACGAAAGAGAAACAGAAAAAAGAAAACGAGGTGAACGAACGATGGCAATTTATCATATGGAAGCGAAGGTGGTCAGCCGGGGCGCAGGGCGCTCCGCCGTGGCCGCCTCTGCTTACCTAAGCTGTTCCCGTCTCTACAACGATTACGATGGGATACAGCACGACTATACGAAAAAGCGGGGGCTTGTCTGGCAGGAGGTGTTTCTGCCGAAATGTGCCCCGCAGGAATGGCAGGATCGTGAAAAACTATGGAACGCCGTGGAGGAAGTGGAGACAGCCAAGGACAGCCGTTTGGCGCGGGAATTTGTCGTTGCCCTGCCCATAGAGCTGAACCGTGAGGAACAAATTGCGCTGCTGCAAGAATTTATCCGAGAGCAGTTTGTATCAGACGGAATGTGCGCTGATGCCGCCATTCATGACACCGACGGTCACAATCCTCATGCCCATATTCTGCTGACGGTGCGCCCGCTGGATGAACAGGGTAAGTGGCAGTACAAGACCGAGAAGGAATATCTCTGCATGAGAAACGGCGAAGAACGCGGTTTTACTGCCGCCGAGTTTAAGGCGGCACAGGACGAGGGATGGGAGAAGCAGTATCCCTATAAAGTCGGCAAGAAGAAGGTGTATATGGTTTCTTCCGAGGCCGATGCACAGGGGCTTATACGGGCTGACAAGCATCCCAAAAGCACCCGTTACGGCAGGCAGAATCCCATCTCCGAGCGCTGGAACAGCGAGGAACAGCTTGCGGCATGGCGGGCGGCGTGGGCTGACGTTTCCAACCGCTATCTGGAACGCGCCGGGCGGGAGGAACGCATTGACCACCGCAGCAACGCCGCACGGGGACTGGATGAGATTCCTACTATCCATGAGGGCGTAACGGCACAGGCGTTGGAGCGCAAGGGAATCATCTCTGACCGCTGCGAACTGAACCGGCAGATCAGGGCGGACAATGCGCTTCTGCGGGAGCTGAAAGCCGAAATCAAGAAGCTGGCAGCAATGATTGCCCGCACCGTACCGACCATTGCTGAGGGACTGGAGAAGCTGCGGAGCCGTGTGCTGATCTTCTGTTATCAGCTCTCCCATATTCGCAGCGGCAAATCTCATATTCAGAAATCTCTCGCCGTATGGAAACCTGAGCTGGAATGTTATACCGGGCTGGTACAACAAATCAAGGAAAAAAGCAAGGAGCGCAAAGCGCTGATTACCGAGAAAAAAGAATTGCCAATATACCATGTGAAGCGCCACAAGGCACTGGCTGTCCGCATTACAGAGCTGACGGAAGAACTGGAAGAACTGCGTTCTGAAAAGGCACTTCTTCTGCAAAAATTTGAGTATGCGGAGGATGCAGGCGCAGAGGCGTTCCACAAGGATATTGCTGCAATGGAAGCCGGCCTGAAAAAGCTGGAGACGCAGGAGCAAAAATACTCTGCCGAGTTAGATAAGGCTTTGGATGAATACGCTGAACTGAAAGCGCAGGCTGCGGATTTCGACCCGGTGGAGCTGTATGAAGCACGGCAGGCAATTCGTCCTGCGCAGGAAAAGGCGGCAGAACAGCAGCTGGAGGATGCCTTGCAGAAGAAGCCATCGTTCAGTTTGCTGCTGAACGCCAAGCAGGAAACATCCCGACTGCTCAAAGAGGACACAGAAGAGCGGCAGGTACGGCAGATGCTTATTCGTCGGCAACGGTCAGACCCGCAAAAGCCCAAGCACTTCCAGCGCTAAGTGATAAAATGCACATTTCCCCTATTGACTTTTCAACTCTAATCCGTTAGAATAATACTAACAGATTAGAATGAAAGGCCGCTAGAATGAGTACACCAAAAGTTTTTGAAAGCGAATACCGTTTTTGCCTGATCCTTTGGGATCATGAACCCATCAAGAGCAGAGATTTAGCTCAGCTTTGTGCAGAGCAACTGGGCTGGAAGGTTACTACCACTTACACGGTAATAAAGCGTTTATCGGAGCGTGGCGTGATAAAGAATGAAAATACGATTGTTTCTTCGCTGGTATCTAAGGAGCAGATACAGACAGCTGAAATTGAAGAATTGGTTGAGAAAAAATTTGCCGGTTCGATTCCAGCTTTTTTGACCGCATTTACCAAAAGCCAACAGCTCACGGCAGATGAAATTCAAGAGATGCAGCAGATGATCGACCGTTTTCGGGAGGAGCATCCGGATGACTGAATTGTTTATGAAGCTGCTTAATATGAGCATCAATGCCGGATGGCTTGTACTGGCTGTCCTACTTGTCCGCATCATATTCCGCAAGGCTCCAAAATGGCTGTTCCCCTTATTGTGGAGCTTTGTTGGGATTCGGCTTCTCATGCCAAACGCATTGGAAAGTCGCTTGAGTATCATTCCCAATATAAGCAGCTTTTCGGCATCTGCACATGGAATGCTTTCTGCTGAAAGCTTCGCTGCTCCTGTTCCTTATGTTGGAATCGTCTGGTGTACTGGTATGGCAGCAATGCTTCTGTTTGAAGCGTTAAGCTATATACATCTCCGCAGCAAAGTGAAAACTGCTGTCCGGCTCTCGGCAAATGTGTATCAAAGCGAGCATGTGAATGCTCCGTTTATTCTTGGCCTGTTTGCGCCGCGCATCTATATTCCGTTCCATATAAAGAGCAAGGAATTGGATAGCATAATTGCACATGAACGTGCACATATAAAACGCCGCGATCATTGGCTAAAGCCCATTGCGTTCTTAATTCTTTCTCTTCATTGGTTCAATCCTTTGATTTGGATTGCGTATTATTTCCTTTGTAAAGATATTGAGTTGGCATGTGACGAATGTGCTGTCAAGAATATGAGTGATTCACAGCGCGCTGCGTATTCGCAGACGTTACTCTCCTGCACTGCAAACCAGCGTATTTTTGCAGCCTGCCCGCTGGCCTTCGGCAGTAAGAATGTGAAAACACGAATCCGTGCTGTACTTTCTTATCGAAAGCCTCATACTTGGATTATAACCGTGACCGCGATACTTGTTTTGGTAGTTGCCGCCTGTTTTATGACGAACCCGAGACAATCAAAAGAAAGCACTGCTCGGGAGAGCAACTATATTGGTCTAAACCAGTCTCCAATATCGGACATGATTCAAAATGGACAAACTATTTCGGATAGAAATAGTAGCGAAGAGAGGCAACGTGAAGTAGAGCTTGAGAGCGCTTTGCTAGGAGAAGCAATAAAGAAGCAAGAGTCTCTTACTCGAATTCAAAACAACTGATTTTTACAGATAAAAAGCCCTACGTTATCTATAGGATTGACGTCAATTTAACTGTCGATGTGGTTACATGAAAGGAGGGGAAATTTATGAATGTGCTTATCGGCTTAACGCAGCTGAGCGCAAGATGTGGCGACGGCTCTTGTCAGACGCATGAAGATCTGATTGCCGGTTTTTCTGCGATTGAAGCGGAAGCAGAACTCGTCCAGATACGCCTGAAGCTGCGTGCAGCGGCCGTGATAGGTTCCCAACAGGAGCGCTTTCAGGTTGCTGATGGCTTTGTGCAGCCAATGCAGATAGCCGGTCTCATATTTTTTCGCGTCCAGCGTAACGCCGGACAAATTCCGATAGCTTCTGTAGCCGTCGCATTCGATTTTTGCACCCGGTGCAATGGTTTTGTCTATGACCTGCTGAAGCGTGCCGCCGGTGACGTCTTCAACGACCTGCATCCGCGTGAACAGCGCAGCCCCGTTTTCCGTTTTTGACAGCGCCACAACGATCTTTGCCTTGTCCGTCCCACGACCACGCTTGCCGCTGTGCGACGCGCCGCCCACGTAGCCGTCGTCTATCTCAACGATGCCGGAAAGTGCGTATTTCTCGTCTCTTTGAGCCATCGCGCGACGAATTCTGTGTAAAAGATACCACGCAGACTCATAGCAGATGTTCAGCGTACGGCTCAGCTGAACAGCGGAAATGCCGCGTTTGTCCGTGGCACAGAGATAGAACGCCCAGAACCAGACTGTCAGCGACAGATGCGTGCGGTGCATGACTGTCCCGGCCGTGATGGAGGTCTGATGCCGGCAGGCGCGGCGCTGGAACGTGTTCCGTCCACGAACCGGGTAATATTCCGTACAGCCGCATTTCGGGCAGACGAAGCCGTTCGGATACCGAAGCCGGAATAATTCCGCCCGGCAGGTGTCTTCCGTGCTGAAACGAGTACGAAATTCTTCAAACGTGATGCTCTCTGCGTGTGCCATGCCAATGACCTCCTGCGTTTTCTGAGATCATTGTAGCACTTTTAATGTCCTATATTACGGACTTTTGTATCTATTTTTCATTCAGCTGCGTGAAGCCGATAAGCACATTTATGAAAATCATTTAAGGAAGCACATGGCCTGTCTGTTCAACGGATTCTGGCTCATGTGCTGACCCAAGAAGACATCAGGCAAAAAATCAGTTAAAAAAGGAGCGTTGTTTGTGAAAAAGATCAAGTCACTGGCCGCAGTTTTTCTGGCTCTTTTTATCCTCGCAGCAATTCCGACACAGGCTTTCGCCGCTGAAACTCATGAAGGAGTTGCCACAATGCATACCCATCAGTGGCGTCTTGACCATTATGATACTACATATATCCCGATTGATGATGAAACTCATCTGAAGACTGTCTATCCCGTGTATTACTGCACTGTTTCGGGGTGCACTAATAGCTATTTGGGAAATGGTGCCTCTTCAACCGTCTCTCATACAATGAGTAGTTATTCCTACACAGGAAACAATTATCATTCCGGCAGCCTCCATTATGTCCGCTATGAGCATTCTTGTCTCCAGTGCGGGCGTACTACTGGCTATTGGGATCATTACAGCTGCCCCGGTAATGGGCATTGCATCCTGCCCCAGTCTGTTTTCCCGGTTCTGACAGATAAGTAAGTGACAGCTGAGCAGCGGCATGGGTGAATATTTCTCCCATGCCGCTGCTTGCATTATTGGAGTGCAGTTAAATGATCGTTTTCTTTTACGAAAAGGTGCGCTTAAAGCGCGGCGTTTGGCAGACGGTGAGTATTGTATTGCTGATAGCTTTCCTTTGTGCATTTTTTACTCTCTTTGATGGATTCATTTGCCAGAAAGAACAGGATATGGAGAGCGCCTACGCAGTGATTCCCGTAACTGTCGTCGTATCCAATCTTACTGGCACGAAAACCGATGACCTGAAAATTACAGACTATATTATCAACTACTTTCTCTCTGACAAATATGCCTATGGCGGGGAACTTCAGGAAAAAGCATTTTCCTCCTATGTGAAGGATGTTTGCCTGAAAGCATCTGTCTATTACAGTCAAGGGACGGGTTTTTCGAGTCGGCAAAAGCTGATTGGCATTACTTCTGTTGATGCCGCATCGGAATTGGCACCCGTTTCAGGAAATTCGATTACTTATTTTGAGGGATATGACGAATCAATTTTTACCTCAAATAAAGCGGTGTGTCTCGTTTCAACCGCAGCGGCAGAAGAACTGTCGCAAGATACCGATAATAGTGGTAATGTCATATTGACGGTTCAGATGTCGCCTGCTGCGACCGGTGAAGCTTCCACACAGATTTCGCTCGAAATTGCTGGGACGTATTCGTCGAAATCTCAAACGATCTATTGCCCATTCAGCTGCGTTGCCGCAGTACAAACAGAACTGGATGGGAAGATTACGGGGGATAGCTTGAGCGCAACAGTGCGCGATAATCATGAGCTGGACGAATTCCGGCAAATACTGATACGTCACTTCGCAAATGTGGACCCCTCCGGGCATCAAGAAGAAATCAATAATTCTCCAGCTCTCCGATATCAGCAATTTGCCATAACAGTTCATGACGAAACACTCCGCGAAACCCTGAATGCTTTGAATCGAAATCTGCAAACACTGTATCGACTAAAACCAATTTTTGCCTGCATAGAGGTCATGATTGGTGCTGCCGCAGGTTTTTTCTATATTCATATCCGAAGGCGGGAATTTGCCATTGCACGATCTCTTGGTACAAAACGCATTGAAACAGTCATTATGGTATTCGTCGAGATATGTCTGATGTTTTTGGTTGGCGCAGCTATTGGAACAATTCTCATCCTGGTTGTCCAAGAGACTGCCATCCAATATGCCATGGCCGCAGCACTCTTTTTTGCTATGAATGTCGGGGCAATTACAGCTTGCTTGATGGCAACTGGAAAAAGCGGAATCCGATTACTACGGGAGGTTGAGTAGTATGTCCGTATTATCTGTGCAAAGTGTTTCTTATTCATACAAAACAAAATACCAAACTGTTCAGGCTGTAAAAGACGTCTCCTGTGATTTGAGTGCTGGAACTTTTTATGCGTTAGTCGGCAAAAGTGGAAGTGGGAAGACAACGCTGCTTTCATTACTGGCAGGATTGGATACGCCGCAGAGCGGAGACATAATAGTCGGCGGCCAAAGTTTGCGGGAAATCGACGTGGATATCTACCGTCGCAAGCAGGCGTCTGTGATTTACCAAAGCTATAATTTGTTTCCACTTATGACTGTTTGTGAAAACGTCATGTATCCCTTAAAACTGCTGAGGCATTCCGATGCCGATGCAAAAAAAGAGGCGCAGATTGCTCTTGAAAAAGTAGGTCTGGGCGAAAGCTATTGGAAGCGACTTCCTGCCATGCTGTCAGGCGGCGAACAGCAACGAGTCGCAATTGCCAGAACATTAGCCGTTCATGCGCAGATCATTCTCGCAGATGAGCCTACGGGAAATCTGGATACAGAAAACAGCACACAAATTATTCAGCTGCTTTCCAGACTGGCACATGAGGAAAACTGCTGTGTAGTGGTTGTCACACATGATCTGGAGGTAGCCAAAGCAGCGGATGTTGTATTCCGTATGGACAGCGGCAGACTCAAGGAGGAAACTGTATGACCCCTTTGAAACAGCTCTTTCGACAACCGGTTCGTTTGTTTGCAATCTTCCTGCTGGTGGGAATGGCCTCCGCTTTTATCTGCCTGAGCGCAGGCGTATTTGCATCCGCTAAAGCAACGCTCGCGCAAATTGAAGAACGTTATGTAACCATTGGTGTCCCAACAACGGAGACAGCAGACGTAGCAACAGAGTACAACGGGCTAACGCTCCACCATGAAGAAAGTGTAATAAGTCAAGATATGTGGGCGTATATGGATCAGCTTGCTGCGGATGGAACAGTCATAAAAGGTGCGTACCAACAAAAATATATCAGTGCTTATTGCCCCTCCATTCAGAGTGTTACCAGCGGCAAGGAAGACGGCACATATGTGCCAAGCCTTGATTCTCCGTATAACAGGGCAATTATGATCGTTCGGGTTACATCGGTGGATAAAACGAATCTGCCTGAGTCAACCGAACTTGCTTTAGTATCTGTTACTGCTTCGATTGAAAACGTTGTTAAAATGCATCCAGACTATGCTGTTCGCAGCACACTGCGCCTCATCATAGGGTGCAACTCTCAGGAAGAGTTAGATGCTCTTGATATCCGTCCTGGTGGGCGGTATTTGGCCTTTGGGGCAGATTATATTGACCGTGATTTGGAATTGCGTACAACGTTGGCAGGAACGCACCGATGCTCTGTGGAAGATATTGATTTGTCTAAAATATCCTATGATTTGACAGAGGACGAAAAGAAAACAGCTTCGCCAGATTTTCTGCCGGTAGCAAAATATTCCTCTGGTGAAAAAACGACCATTTTAGGGCAAGACATGGTTGATGCAATAGATTCCTGCACAATGACCGTTACGCATTGGCATGGCTTGTATTCTGAAACACAGCTGGACTATGCAATTGACGGCTCCGAAACAGGTGTGTTGCTAAACGACCAATACCTTGATGCATACATGACCCCGTTGGAAACTGATCTGGATGTCTTTCTAAGTTCAAATGCGGGAATTGAATGGCGGAGCGCAGTCCAAGAATTGGATACGCAATATCATACTGTCAGTGTAATTGGTACAGATCTTCTGGAAAGCATGTATTGTTTCCATCAAAAGGACTCTTTCGTAACAGAAGGACGGAGTTTTGGGGCGGACGATTATAAAAATGGCTCTAATGTCTGCCTGATTTCTGAAACAACTGCCATTGCAAGCGGACTCGGTATAGGGGACAGCATTGATTTGTCGTTCTATTGGGGTCCAAACCCTCTTGCTGATTTAACAGCTCCGGAATGGAAGGTACAGCCACAGCGTTTTTCCCAAAAGATTGGGGTTTCGGGTGATGCGAAAACGTATCAGATTATAGGGATTTACCGACAGTCAGACTTGTGGGATACCGCAGACTATCGCTTCCTTCCGAATACCGTCTTTGTCCCTAACACTTCTCTGCCAGAAAACTGCTATAGTAGTCGAAATGGCGTTTTCTTTACATACGTTCTGCAGAACGGAAAGGTATCTGCGCTCCAAGCTGCACTGGAATCGAATGGATACCCGGCAAACATTCTGTTTTGCTTTGATAACGGATACACTGAAATCGCCGAAACTTTGCATGGATTTTACAGCAGTGCGCAGCAGCTTCTTTTCGCTGCCTGCATAACAGCGAGTGCGGCCCTGTTCGTATTTCTTGCTCTGTTTGTAAACCGTCAACGGCGGACGCTTGGCCTGATGCTCTCGCTTGGTTCCGGTAAAAGGACCGCTGTGATGTTTAGCTGGGAGGTAGCTGCAATACCTATCATCCTTGCGACAATAACTGGGATCATTGTTGGAATCCTTACAATGAATGCTACGACACTAAATCTGTTTTCCTCCGTTTCAGAAGTGCTTAATACAAGTTTGAGCGGTGCAGCCACGATTGGATATAACAATATGATAACGGAAGTCGTATCAATGCCAATTGCGGTTATTGTGGCAGGTGTCCTGCAACTGATTGTTTATATTGTGGCGACTTACCTGCATTTGCAGCGGTTGGCGCAACGATCCCCGCTTGAGTTAGTGCGGAAAGGCTAAGTTTCAGTATTGACAAGAAAAAGCAAACTTGATTGGTTATCAATTCCAATACTTCATTTAGAGAGCGCCCTGTCATGATTATGTGCAGGGCGCTCTCTTATGAGGAAAATACCCTTGACAAATCTCGTCTCAGAAGCGTATCCTTGAAACCTATGCAAAGCAGAACGGCTTTTCCAATCTGCGC
>ERZ1027243.1588-NODE-1588-length-10522-cov-8.394956_pt1 | contig 10522 bp, 9 predicted proteins | sample MGYA00519243_ERZ1027243 | MGnify/ENA primary metagenome ERZ1027243 (study PRJEB26926, sample SAMN06164727) | human gut metagenome | biome: ENVO:00009003; feature: ENVO:2100002; material: ENVO:00002003 | host: Homo sapiens | place: USA | collected 2012 ...
ACGAGATTAGCGAGTGTCTCGTGGGCTCGGAGATGTGTATAAGAGACAGTCGTTCAGGTGCTCTTCCACCGTCCGGATAAAGCAGGCCTCGATGTAGTCAAAGGTGTGACGCTTGATGACGCCGGAGGCTCCGGACACCGCGTAGACTGCGGGGATCACCTCGATGCCCGCCTGTGCAAAAATATCGCCGACGTGCATCTTGCGCACACATTCCTCGCCAAATGCGATGTCATAGGCCGTGATCTCATTTTTGCGGGGAATATTTTCGTTGGACTCCGTGATAAACTCGCCGATCAACACTTTCATCTTCATTTACCTCATAATAAACAGTAGTCCCTGCCCGAACCTCTCCAGAGCAGGGACTACCCGTTTAATTTACTTTACATTTTTCTTGGCGTCTCTGCTCAGGAAGAAGCGGGTTGCGATAAAGGAGGTTACAATGGTAGCGGCTGCAACGATGACTGCGATGATCACATGATGCATACCGCCGTTCTCGTCGATGTACATGATGAAGGTCATCAGGCCGGGGCAGCCGATCTGGACGAACTTCTTCAGCCCAGTGATACCGGCGATCAGGCCGCCGACCACAGCGCCGCAGGCAGTACCCTTCAGAGCAGCGGGGGTGGAGATCAGTGCGCCGTAGAATGCAGGCTCGGTAACGCCGCACAGAGCGGTCAGGCCGAAGGAGCCGTACAGGCCCTTCTTTGCGGCATTGTCGGAACCCTTGAGAGAAGTTGCGATGCCAAGGGTGGCAGCACCGACTGCCAGATTGGAGATAAAGCCCATGTTGCCGAAGATGACGTCATAGCCCTGGTCTGCGATGAAGGCGATGGACATGGGGCCGATGCCCTTGTCGATGCCGAACATGACCATGTAGGGATACAGAGCGGCCAGCAGGGGCTGCAGCAGGAATCCGATCGTGTTGGAGAGGAACATACACACAGCGGCGACACCATTGCTCAGCTCAGTACCCAGAGGTCCAAGGACGATCAGTTCCACAGGGACCACAATGATCATGGTGACCAGCGGGGTCATGAAGAAGGTGATGACTTCCGGCATGATCTTCTTGACGAACTTGTACACGAAGTACATGAAGAAGACGCCCAGCATCACGGGGAAGACGGTGGAGCCGTAGGAGACCTGCGGCACGGGGATGCCGAGGAAGCTCAGGCCTTCAACATTGTTGATACGGTCACAGACCAGAACAGCGCCTAAGAAGCCGCCGTAGATCTCAGGCATTTTCAGCTGCTTGCACATGAAGATGCCGACCCAGATGGGGAAGTAGGTGAAGCCTGCCTGGAACAGTGCCATGCAGATGTTCACCGTGCCGGTGCTGGTATCCAGACCGAAGTAGTTGATGCCGACGCGGGCGATTGCCAGGATCATGCCGCCCACGATCATGGCCGGGACGATCGGCATAAAGACGGGAGCCATGAAGCCCGCGATCTTATCCATGACCCACTTTGCATTATGGGGCTGGTTTGCGTTGGAATCCTCGATCTCCACGCCTGCGTTCATGCCCTCTTTCCAGCCGGAGACGGCCAGGAACTCATTGTAGGCATCGTTGACCTTGGGTCCAATGATGATCTGATATTGACGACCCTTCTCCACAAGGCCTGCCTGCTCGGGAGCTTTCTTCAAAGCCTCCACATCCACCAGGCTAGGCTTTGCCACTTCGATGCGCAGACGTGTTGCACAATGCGTGACGTTGGTGATGTTGCCCACACCACCGATATTGTCCAGAATATATTTGGACATTTCGTCAAATTTACCCATGGGTTTACCTCCTGCAAAGTTTTCAAGCAGAACGTCTCATTCCACTCGTTTCCGAAAGAATTTTACGGGACGGCTTCTTTGTGCTCCTCCACCTCGCTTCCAATTTGTTCATTTTTGTTCTCGTTCTGTTCTCTTTTGTTGTATTATATTCCAAGTTCTTCGCTTTGTCAACAATTTGTTCACGTTTTTATAGTCAGTTTGTTCATTTTCGTCGCATTGTATGTTTTTATTCGTTCGTTTTGTCAGTTCTGGCAATTATCCGGACACAAGGTCACATTTTGGGGCCTTATTTTCCGCTTCGATTTTTCCATTTTTTCACAAAATCATCTGTGCTGTGCGCTTTTCGCTGCCGCACCTTTTCAGAAACGGATCAGCCAGAATGTCACAAAAGACAACATTGCAGAAACAAACACACACGCATTGGTAAAGCCCATGTCGCCGTGGTATTTCTGGCAGTAGATCGTAGCGGTGTTCACAACAGGCGCTGCATTGATGAGCACCGCCGCCGCACACTGCACTCCCTGCACCCCCAGCAAACGGCAGGCCGCCAGCGTGATATAAGGAGAAGCCAGTAGCCGGAACAGGCTGACGCCAAACACCTGGCCGGAAAAAATCTGGGACAGAGATACCGTGCGGAAGGTATCCAACAGCGTGGAACCCACGAGGATCATTGCCATCGGACTCATGCAGGCTGCCAGGCTGCTGCACATCCCCATGACGGGTACCGCCACCGGAACTTTCAGAAGGTTGAGGAGAAAGCCCAGTGCCATGCTGATGTTCAGGGGGTTGCGCACAAAGTTTTTCAGCCCTTGTTTTACCCCGTTGCCGTGGCTAGATGTATCAAAATAGTACTGGCCCGAAATATTGGAGAGGATGCGGGTGGACACCATGAACATATTAGCGTAGAACACGCCCGTGGGTCCGTACATCGACTCCACCAGCGGGATGCCCACCATCGAGCCATTCGAGATGAGCATACAATACTCCGTGATCCTCCGCCGGGCCAGCGGCACGGAGGCCGGGATGAGCCGGGCGCAGAGCATCACTACGGCCATCACCAGCGCACCTGCGGGTATCAGCCACCCGCAGGTGGAAAGCTCCTCTAGCGACATGGACTGGTAAAACGAGACAAAGATATTCATCGGCATCAGGACGTTCATCAACAGATCCGAGAGGAACTGGTCTGCCTCCGCATTTGTGAGCTGCAGCTTTTTCAGCAACATTCCCAGGCCGAACAACAGCAGGATCTTACACTCCGCCTGCAGCAATACAATGCCGTCCATCCCGATCACACGTCCTTATGTTCCGCGATGAAATCCCTGTACCAGTAATAGCTCTTTTTGGGGATGCGGCGCAGCAGGCCGTCCTCATAGTCTACCCGCACAAGGCCATACCGTTTTTTGTAGCCGTTGATCCACGAATACAGATCCATCGTAGACCAGCAGTAATAGCCCTTCACGTTCACGCCGTCCTCCTTGGCCTTGAGGATCCAGCCGATGTAATCGTTGAGGAACGCGATCCGGTCGTCGTCCTCCACATAGCCGTTTTCGTCCGGCACATCGTAGCAGCCGTGGCCGTTTTCGGTGACGTAGATGGGGATATTGCCGTACCGCTCCTTGCGCAGCATCAGGGTATTGTAGGCGCATTTGGGGTAGATCTCGCGTCCCCATTTGTTCAGCCTGGTATCGGTATCGCGATCCGACTCGAACCAGCCTGCAATGGCGCGCGTCTCCCGGGCTGTCTTGCCGGTGCCGTCGTTGTTGCCCGCATTGTTCACGGTAAAGGCGGTGATGCCGGATTCGTTGGGCTTGACGATCAGGCGGCTGTAGATATTCTGGCCCAGGAAATCCACCGTATTGTTTTTGATGATCTCGAGGTCTTCGTCCTTCATAAAGGAGAGGTCGATCCCTCTTGCCTTGACTGCTTCCAGCAGCTCCGGCTCAAAATATCCCTTGATGGCCGGGTCAAGAATGCCAAAATTGCAGAAGTAATCGCAATACTTCACAGCCTCTCGGTATTCCGGCGTATCCTGCAGGGACGTGGCGGGGCCGCAGCCCTGCACGATGCCGATCTGGCTGTTCTTGAAGCCCATCTCCCGGAACTCCCGGATGGCTTTGGCATTACAGACATCCATATTGTACAGACAGTGGGCATAGCTCTGCAGGTCGTTCTTGTGGTTCGGGGGATAGTTGCCCACGCAGTAATCACAGTAGGCGTTGTGATTCGGCTCGTTGATGGTAACATAGAGCGGGATGCGCTCCCCATAGTGCTGGAACACCACGGCTGCATAGTACGCAAACTCGTCGGCGATGCCCTCGTAGCACCATCCGCCTTTCTGGCCGATATACTCCGGCAGGTCGTAGTGTACCAGCGTCACATTGGGTACGATACCGTACTTCTCGCACTCATCCAGCACCCGGTCATAGAATGCAAGGCCCGCTTCATTGACAACGCGGTCTTCCTTCGGGACGATGCGCGGCCAGCTGATCGAAAAGCGGAAGGTATTCTGGCCGCTTTCCGCCATCATCCGGATGTCCTCGGCATAGTGATGGTAAAAATCACAGGAAACGTCGCCCGTGATGCCGGTGGTGTTGGCCGGCGAGTGGCAGAATGTATCCCAGACGCTGGGGCCTTTGCCGTCCTCGTTCCATCCACCCTCGCACTGATAGGCCGCCGTAGCGGAACCCCACAGAAATTTTTCACTCATCGTTCTGTCTCCTTATTCCTCGGTGTGATCCTTGATGTACTGCTTATACCAGTAATAGCTCTTCTTGGGGATGCGCTTCAGTCCGTTCTCATAGTCCACATAGATCAGGCCGTAGCGCTTATCATAGCCGTTGATCCAGGAATAGCAGTCGGTCGTAGACCATGCATAATAGCCCTTGACATTGCAGCCTTCGTTCTGGGCCTTGATGAGCCACTCCAGATAGGACTGGATAAACTCGATGCGCTCGTCGTCGTTGACGCAGCCGTTCTCGTCCGGGTGTTCATACAGCGCGTGTCCATTCTCCGTGATATACACCGGAATGTCACCGTAATCCTTCTTGATGCCCATGAGCATATCGTACACGGTCTTCGGGTAGATCTCGCGGCTCCACGCATTCTTCGGGGTGTTGGGGTCCACGTCGGTCTGGAACCAGCCCTTGACAACATAGCCTTCGGTGCTCTTCTGGCCTGCGCCCACATTGTTGGGGTAGTAGTTGGTCTCACCGGATTCGTAGGGCTTTACCAGAGCGCGTGTATAGCAGTTCTGGCCCAGGAAGTCCACCGTATTGTTCTTGATGATCTCAAGGTCTTCGTCCTTGACGAAGGAGAGGTCGATGCCACTTTCCAGTAGCAGAGGCTTGAGGTCTGCAGGGAAATGCCCCAGAATCGCAGGGTCGGTGACCCACTTATTCTTGAACAAGTCGCCCCGGCGCTGGGCGATGCGGTATTCCGGCGTATCCTTCAGGATCTGGACCGTGTTCGTGGTATGCACGATGCCGATCTGGCTGTTTTTGAAGCCCATCTTCCGGAACTCCCGGATCGCCTTGGCGTTTGCCACCATGAAGTTATAGGACACCTGCACCAGTGCCTGCACATCGTGCTTGTTGGGAGGATAGTTACCGGTCAGGTAGGAACAGCAGCCATTATGGGTCGCCTCATTGATCGTGACATAGAAGGAAATCTCCTCGCCGAACTGCTCGAAGCAGACCTTTGCATACTTGGCGAATTCATCCGAGAAGATCGGATTCTGAAATCCGCCAATGTCCTCCAGCCATGCCGGAATGTCGTAATGGAGCAGTGTCACGTTGGGTACGATACCGCTCTCTTTGCAGGTCTTGAGCACATCCTTATAAAAGGCGACTCCTTCCATATTCACCGGGCCGTCCCGGGTGGGCAGAATGCGGGTCCAGGCAATGGAAAAGCGCAGGGTGTTGTGTCCACCCTCTTTCAGCAGCCGAATGTCCTCCTTGTAGCGGTGGTAAAAATCTGCCGCCACATCGCCGGTAAATCCCTTGGTGTTTTTGGGGCCGTGACAGAACTGATCCCAGTTGCTCTCTCCTTTTCCACCCTCGTTCCAGCCGCCCTCACATTGGTATGCTGCGCTGGCCGTACCCCACAAAAAACTTTTGTTCACTTTTCCGTTCATATTTTTCCTCCAATCTGTTTCATTTTGAGCTTTTTGCTCTTTGTTGTTTCTATTATAGAAAAAACCGCGCATTGTTCAACACAATGCACGGTTTTTGAATCGTTTTTGCAAAATTACTGGTCATCTATGCCATATTTTGATTTTTCCATTTCGTTCTTCCATTTCGCAACTTTTTCCTCCGCATCGGCAACGTCCGCCGCATGGAGCCGCTCATAAGCGCTCAGCTTTTTCCGGACATTTTCCTTGTAATGCCGTTTGAAGTAGAACGCATAGAGCGAATCCAGAAGATACATCAGCGACGTCCGGGTAGAAAAGGCCGAAATCTTCTGATAATGGTCTTCGTTGGATGAGAGATACAGCAGATGATCTGCATAGCCGCACAGCGGAGTCTTATCGGTGGATGTGATAAGCGCAATGGGCGAGTGCTGCTGCCTGAGCAGCCGACAGATCTGGCCCACCGTAGAGCTGCGCCCCCCAAAGGAGATGACGATGGAAAAATGCTTCGGGTTCGAATTGGCCGCCGCCAGTTTCTGCATATAAGCCTCGTGCGGCACCTCCACCGGCACATTGATCTCCTGCATCTGAAACCGGAAATTATCTGCCATGCAGAAATTACCCGCCGATGTGTAGATATCAATGCGCTCTGCACGTTCCATCGCTTCTGCCACCTGTGCCATCGCGTAGGGATCTGCCAGTTCCAGCGTGTCCGAGATCGTGTACTCGTAAACCTCTTTCAAATGGAGCAGTATTTCGTCCGGTGTTGCCTCTGCCTCAATAGGAAAATTGATGTCCTGCACCGCGCTTTCCGATTTCTGATGCACCACCGTCCAAAGAGCCACCTTAAAGTCGCTGTATCCTTTCAGATCCAGCTTCTTCAGCAGCCGGTAGACCGTAGATGTAGAAAGATACAGATCTCCGGCCAGCTGCTGCGGCGTTTTGGACAGACACTCCATCGGGTGATTCCGGATGTAATCACACAAACTTTTTTCATTGCTGGTCAGATGTTCCAACTGGTTGATCTGGGTCAGAAGATTCACGGCAGATCCCTCCTCCTGATTTTTGTCGCAGCCCAGGAAAAAGTGCATCTCAACACAGCATATTTTAGTATGCAGGCCGATGCTGTTGTCGTATAAAAAGGGTGATACGTTTTCATTATAGCATAATTTTCAAAAAAGTTCTATTCTTCTGTTTCCCTAAGATTCAGAGTCGCACCAATCAATAGATTTTTGCGATGTGGTATCAGATGCGAGATAAAACAAAAAATCCGAACCCTTCTCCTATTGGAAAAAAGTTCGGATTTTATTGTTGTGGTGCACCTCCAGGGACTCGAACCCTGGGCCCACTGATTAAGAGAGCAAACCGCCGGTTCGTCTCAATTTATGGAAGTTTCGAGTCATCGTTATTTTTAATCAAATCAACGTGATTTTTCACCCAGCAATTTCTGCGCCCTTTGTCGGATTTTGCAGCGAAAAGCACCCTCTGCACGTTTTGAAACCGTGCAAAATCCGTGCAGAAACCGTGCACTTACTCTCTGACAAACAAAAATCACACTATCCACCACCGACTTGACGGCAATGGTTTGAGTGACCGACCCAGATATCCTAAATTATCTCTCTATGTTTACAAAACATCTGTGATTCTCTCTTTCTATTACGTAAGGACGCAAATGAAGGGCCCCATAAACGTCCTACTAAAAAAAGGAGATTATTACTATGTTACTCAAAAATGGAAGTACTGGCAACTATGTTATGTACCTGCAGTATGGACTGCATATCATGTGCTGCCCTCCGGGTAGTTTTGACAGCAAATTTGGCTCTGGTACTGAAAATGCTGTTAAGAAGTATCAGAGCAAAAAAGGTCTTACCCAAGATGGCATTGTTGGCGATGGTACATGGAACGCACTGGTAAGCGACATTAAAACCATCCAGCAGCTCCTGAAGAACAAAGGTTATTACGCCAGTACAGTGGATGGCCTTGCAGGTTCAGGCACTTATAACGCTGTTATCAGTTTTCAGAAAGCATCCGGCTTGACTGCCGATGGTATGGTCGGCAGTGCCACCCTAAACGCATTGAACGCTTCTTCGGGCGGTACAAGTGGTCAATCTCATTCAATCACTCTGCCTACTGATAGAAACTATCTTTGGGCACAGAAGAATCCGGACATTGTTAAGCTTGTTGGAAATAGTGGTTGCTCTCTTGTTGCCGTGTTGAATACCGCTAATATCTATGGGCCTCGTGAATTCACCCCTAACGAAGTCCTGACTGCCTGTGGAAATTGGGGTGCAAACGGTCTGAATACTTGGGCTCTTCCCAGCAAGTGCAATGGTAAAATCGACACGAGCAACTACACTCATGGCGGTAAGGAGCAGGCGACTGTATTCAGTGCAGTCAAAGCAAGTATTGACAATAACCTTCCCATCATTATTCGGCTCAACAGTAGCGATGGCAAAAAGACGCATTTTGTCACAGCGATTGCTTATACTGGCAGTTGCTCCTCTGCAAGCAGCATTTCCGTCATTGATCCTGCTGGTGGTGTCATTCGAACTCTTGAGGAAGCGGGAACTGCACGCAATGAAACCGTATACGGTGATTATATCGCAACCGCTCGTCGCTCCTAAATATCTCTACTCTCTTCATCAACAATAAGTTGTAAAGCATCATTTTTAACATATATCCCCCCCAAAGTCTTTTCTCAACTCTCGAAAAGGCTTCGGGGGGGATTTTTCAATGCCTATTATATGCAACACTTTTCACTATCTGCTTATCCAAGCTCAGGCGAGTGATATTTATTTACTCTCCACACATCCCCAACTTTTACCAACTGCATTTCATATTCGACTTTATTCATGTCATCATATGAATACTCATCATGTTCCTCATACGTTTCATTGGGATTATAGTATGCAATCATTACAAAATTTACTTGTGCTTCCGTTTTATTTTTCAAATAGTATCGCACTGAGCAGAAATCATCCGGATAATATTCTCCCACATATCCAGTAAAATATGGAATTTGTGCCAAATCATAGTCATCACAAACGGCAAGTTTTCCATTATAATTCACAAACTTTTTCTCAATTGAATCTTGTGACAAGAAATCATTTGTAAAAATAGATTTCATATATTCTTCAAACTCTTTATAAGAATTTTGATAGACCTCATAATCATGTCCGTTCAGTTTTACATATGTCGGCGCATTTTGCGTCATAGGCACAAAAGTCGGAGCATCTTCAATTTTAAAATTCAGTCCTTTTAAGTTACTTGATTGTCCCCAAAGTGCATAGTCTATTTTCTGCGCTTTTTCAAAAACAGTATATTGATCTTGATCTAAAAATACCGAGGTCGAATCAACTAACGTCTGGGAAAAATCTTGCAAATCATTTTTTTCTTCAGAATTGCATGAACTTGACGATGTATCCTGTGACGAAACTACTGTGGACATTGATGATGCTGTTGTATCATTCATTCCACATCCCACCAAATTCACCACAATACAACCTAGAATCACTATCATTTTTACACTTTTTGCACAATTCATATATGTTCTCCTTTTTTATAAGTTTATCAACATATTTTTTAGTCTCTATTACCTTCTTGTAAACTTTTTATATTAGCTCACAAAAATCTATTTTTCCGTTTACAAATCTTAACATTTTTTCTCTTTCCTCTTAAAAGGAGGAAAGAAAATTGAATTATACGCTTTTTGACCTTTTTCTAAATGCATATAACGGCAACTCCTTTGCACAGCTACAAATCGTCCAACGTTTTCAGCCATTACTGAAAAAATATGCAGCTCTTCTTAAGTATGAGGATGCCTATTCAGATTTACAATTATATCTTCTCGAATTACTGCATTCCGGAAAATTGACCAAACTTCAAAGAAAAGATGACGGCACATTAGTGAAATATATTGAATCCTCTATCCGGCATCAATACATTTCGCTTAACAGCCGAAAAAACGCCGTAGATAACTCTGTCATCGCAAGCGTTGATGAAATTGATTTCGATCAGATGTCTTTGTCCTCAAACGATGAATATCCTGAACTATTGATTTCCGATTTACATTCTGTTCTTCAACCTTCTGAACTGACCTTATTATCTCAATTTGTTTTTAAAGGAATGAGCATCGCAGATATAGCAGAAAAATCTGGTGTCAGTAGACAAGCTATCAACCGTAAAAAGCTTTCCATATTAAAAAAATTAGAATGTGCATTCTTCCCTAAAACTTCCAAATAAATTCTCATTCATTTTGATTTCATTCTTTAGTGTATAAAAGCTATTTTCTTCGCTCCCTTTAATCAAACCACCACGGCAGTTCCAGCCACAGGTTATCCATGGCCTGTTCCTCGGTCTTTTTGGCGCGGCCTTTTGTCAGGTGAAAGTATATCGCCGTGCCGATCAGCGGATGTTCCTCGCCATCGGTGAAGCCATAGCGGTACAGCAGATAGGTCTGCTCCCGTTGGGTCAGCCGTTTCAGGCCATCGTACAGTTCCCGGCGCGATTCCTGCTCTTCCATAATACTCTGCGGCTGCATGGCGTAGGGGTCGGCTATGGCTTCAATGCGCCGCAGTTGTTCCTCTCCCGGCAGAACATCGTCCAGCGAAACGCGCTGGT
>ERZ1027243.1601-NODE-1601-length-10464-cov-6.083005_pt1 | contig 10464 bp, 7 predicted proteins | sample MGYA00519243_ERZ1027243 | MGnify/ENA primary metagenome ERZ1027243 (study PRJEB26926, sample SAMN06164727) | human gut metagenome | biome: ENVO:00009003; feature: ENVO:2100002; material: ENVO:00002003 | host: Homo sapiens | place: USA | collected 2012 ...
AGCGTCAGATGTGTATAAGAGACAGGAGTAGAGCCTTGTGCCGACAGCTTTTTTTATTAATAATAGTTGATACAGTTTTGCATCCACACCCTCCTTTATCACCGTTTCATCCGCTTCAAACTCATGGATATTCTGCAATTCCTGCTTCAGGAGCCATGATGCCGGATTGAACCACTGAAAGAAAATGCAGACATCAGCCACCAGCAAGTCCCAGGAATGGCGGTTATGGATATGGGCAAGCTCGTGGATAAGGATTTCCCGTCCGTTCTCCTCCAAGTCTTTCCGTGAAATGACAATATATCCCATCCAACTGAACGGAGCGATGTCACAGTTGTGTACAATCAAAGTAACGCGCTCTTTCCTGCCCGGTAAGTAGCTGCCAATATCCTCTTTTTTACCCGATTTCAGCAACATCAGTAACCGTACCAACGAATATACGTTGCGGAAGGCAAAGAAAACGATTCCTGCCAGATAGACAAGCAGCGCCACTTGTATCCAGGTGACTGTTGCCGTTTCAGCCCTTGCTCCGGCCTCAGTGGCATTCACTGCATCTGCCATCATCAGCAACTGCTCCAATGTCAGCATCGTCTGGTGCACTTCCGTCTCCTGCTTCACACTTACCTCTACCAAAGGCAATAGGCAGGACAACAGCAAAATGCCCAACAATGAAAAACGGTTGAAACGATGAAACGTCTCGCGTGCCAGCAACAAGCGATAAAACAAATAGAATATCGCCAGGCAAACAGAAGATTTGAGTATATAAACAAAAAACAGACCCATGGAATTATTTACTATTTAGGGATTTACGATTTACTATTTACAGTTACTTGGTCAGTTCATTCCGTAGCATCTCCACTCCGGGAAATCCGGTTGCTTTGTAGGAAATATCTCCTTCACGGTTCACGACGAAATAGGTCGGGATACCCGGATATTCGTACAGCTTTGCCAATGCCGTACTTTGCTCATTGCTAATGCGACAGTGAATACCGGGTATATCCGGTATCATTACTTTCCATTTTCCTTCAGGAGATGTTTCGTCGACAATATATAGATAAACCACCTCTTTCAGCTCCTCTTTCAACGGTTTCAGGCTTTTCATGGCCCGCATACAAGGACCACACCAGGTGTTCCACATATCCACCAGTACCATCTTGCCACGATAAGGACGAGTAATGACCTGCAACAAACTGTCTGCCGCTACCTCCTTTTCCACCTCAACAATCTTATATCCGGTCTTTCCCTTAGTAGCTTCCAACTCTGATTTCAGTTCGGCTTCAATCCTCCCGTTTCTCATCAGGAACAATTGCCTGAGGTCGGGAGAAGCGATGCTGTCCACCGTCCGACGCTCTTCCTCAGTCAAAGGCATGTACTTGCTCAGATTACGGGAAGCACGCCCGGCAAGAAGCATGTCCGGCCAAAGAGGGTCTTGCACAAACTTATCCCGGAAATTTCCGGTAGCGGTCTTCACAAAGTCCGTATAATAATTGTAATATTTCTGTTCGGGGGTATGCAGAATATCCAGTTGCAGTATTTCCTTGAAGTATGAGGTACTGTCCACCGTCATGTCCGCCCTTTTCACCCCCTTCCTGCCCGAAAGCATCGGGGCATAACTAAGGTTACTCTTGTAATTATAGATAAGGCTGAACAGATTCATATCCAGATTTGCCCGAATATAAGTACGGCAAGCCTGGCTCATATCCTTGTTTTTTACAAGTTTCTTTTGCATATCTTCATAATGCCTGAACAGATACTTTTTATATGCCTGCGGAGTCATCCCACAAATATCTGCATAAAAATCATCAGCTCCCGATAAGCTTTTCATTTCACCGAACCGCAGCAACTCGGTATTCAGACCGGCATAGTCTCCTTCAAACCAAACACAGTTGTCCGTTACACCATCCCTTTTCCGGCTTAAAAGACGGCTTTGCGAATAGAATATTTCAGGCAGATTGATTGTGACATCCAGTTCTCCACCCGGAACGAGAAACAATTCTATTTTCGAACGGGATATCCACAGCGTAGCACCGCTCGGCAACAGCACCTCTGTCTCATAACGGAACGTGCCATCCTCCGCTATCTTCAAGTCCTTACCGGTGAAATACATGAAGAACCAAGGCGAGTCATAGTAGCGTAACGTCACTCCATACTCCGGTTTATACCCCAATATCTGCCCCTTTATGACAGTCTTTCCCATATTCAATTCCGGTCCGGGCAATGGCAAAACCTCATCCGGTTTCTTATTCCGCAAACGTTCGGGAATATCCACCCGAGGTTTCTCTCCGTTGAGCTGTATACCATAAATTACCCATCCTTCATCACTGTCCGGTGTCTCTACAAAATCAAAGCTCTCAGTATCCATCGGAAGCGGACTAAACTTCAAAACAGCAGTCATTTCACCGGAAGCGGGAATATGCGTCCATTCATCCCTGGCAAAACCGGTATTTCCCAAATATCCGTAATCCTTTCCGGATGCCCGCAACACAGCTGTCGAATCAATCCTGACCCTATCGCCCTGCATGCCATAAAGCCTCACCGCCAGCCAGGTCGTATCTTTTCCAAGCGTCACTTGCTCCACTTCAATGCTACGCGTATTGCATGCCATGAAATAGGGTACCTTTACGATTTTCTTTGCCTGCAATCCGCAGCAAATACTTACCAGCAGCAAACAAACCAATCCGATGTTTTTCATAAGCCAGAGTTATTAGAGTCTCAACAATCTCAGTCCCTTCCCTTTTCCACGTCTTGTATCAACTGCTTCAGTTCTTCCAGGGATATATCCTCTTCCTTCACCAGAGACGACACTGCGCTGAGATAGGAATTATTGAAATATTTGCTGATAACGTTCTTCAGTGTCCGCTTGCGGAAATCCTCCTCGCTGACCACCGCATAATACTGATACGTGTTGCCGTACGTATGATGGCTCAGGAATCCCTTATCCTCCAATCCTCTCACAATGGTGGACAAAGTATTGAAATGTGGTTTCGGCTCTTCATAGAATGCCAGCATTTCCTTCACAAACAAGGGTCCCTTTTCCCAGAAAAAGCCCATGATTTCTTCTTCTTTTGCAGTCAATCCTTTCATGACATTCTTTGTTTTCCGCAAATAACTAAATTATTTAGTTCAAAAACTAATTTCTCTCGTTAAATAAAACTAAAGCTTTTAGTTTATTCGGCAAACACCAGTCTCCAACCGTCTCCCGACAAGCAAAATACCTACTAATAGTGATTGCAGTTCTCGGATAAAAGCCGTTACTTTGCGCACGAATCAGAGAATTAAAAACAATAACATACAATGAATGAGCAACATAAGTACCGCTCCACGGACAAGATGAGCGACCTCATCTGTGACAATTACTCCTTATTAATGGTGATGAGCCGCTTCGGACTGTCATTAGGATTCGGAGACAAGAGCGTGAAGGACGTCTGCGAAGCACAAGGCGTCGATTGCCCTACATTCCTCGCCGTAGCCAACTTTATCAGCGAAGAACAATACTCTTACAGCGGCAATGAAAGTGATTTTTCCATTCCCGCCCTTATGGATTATCTGAAGCGTGCCCACACATATTTCCTCGACTTCAACCTGCCGGCCATCCGCCGCAAACTCATCGAAGCCATCGATTGTTCCAGTACAAACGATGTAGCCTACCTCATCCTGAAGTTCTTCGATGAATATGCCAAGGAAGTACGCCGCCACATGGAATATGAAAACCAGGCCGTATTCACCTATGTAGAGCAATTACTCCAAGGCAACCTATCGGACGAATACAACATCGCCACTTTTGCCAGCAAACATAATCAGATAGACACCAAACTGAAAGAGCTGAAGAACATCATCATCAAATACTACCCGGAAAAGGAGAACAACAATCTCCTGAATGCGGTCTTGTTCGATATATTCAACTGCGAACAAGACCTTGCCACCCACTGCCAGGTAGAAGATTATATGTTTGTTCCCGCCGTAGCGCAAATAGAAAGGAAACTGAAAAATGAACAATAATACTTCTTTGAAGATTGTCATTGCAGAAACTTCGGTCATCATCCGGAGTGGTCTGACGGCTGTTTTGAAGCGTATTCCCAACTTGAATGCACACCCTATTGAGGTTTCTTCTCCGGAATCGCTGCAAAACTATATTCACATGCATCCGGCAGACATTATCATCATCAACCCCACTTTCGGTGGCTGGTTCGACCTGCCCGCCTTCAAGGCAGAACACGGAAAATCCGGTATCAAGTACATTGCTATGGTATGCTCCGTCATCGACAACAACATATTGAAGGAATATGACGAGAACTTCGCCATGTGCGATGACATAGATGTCATCACCTCCAAAATCAACCACTTGCTGCACACCGAGGAGGAAGAGGAAAAAGACGGCGAACAAGAAACCCTGAGCCAGCGCGAAAAAGAAATCATCACCTGCGTTGTGAAGGGCATGACCAACAAAGCCATCGCCGACAAACTCTACCTCTCCATTCATACTGTCATTACCCATCGCCGTAACATTGCACGCAAACTGCAGATACATTCTCCGGCAGGGCTTACCATCTACGCTATTGTGAACAAGCTGGTGGAATTGGGCGACATCAAGGACTCTCTATAAGGTTCTTCCGGCAACTGTCTCCCTACCCGCTGCGGCCTATAGGGAAAAACCGGATGAATCCCTTGCAAAAGTATGCTCCTCCATACGGGAAAAGCCCTCTGCCTATTGATTAAGGTTTATCCTGAAGACAAAGCTCATCCCCTATGTCATCCCTCCCCATCCTATGACTCTTTATGCCCCACAAGTATCCTTATCCAACCTTACCCACAGTATCCGTCACGCCATACACAAATCCCCGCTTCACGATATCACATCGGGAAGCGGGGATCCTTTTATCTTCATAAAAGTGGTTACGTAATTATGACTAACTAATTCATTCAAATCTGATGTTGCAAAGATAAGGCATCGGCAGACAGTACGCAATCACTTAAATTAGGTATAATAAAACAAGTCAGTCATCATAAATAGGTAGAACCACCCACAAATCAGGCATTGGCATAGCTGTGCATTCCTCCAAGGATGTAGTTCACCCCGAAATAGGTCATCAGGACTGTCAGAAAGGCAACAATCATATAGATATGGAAGAATAACGGACTGCGGAAAATGCGCAGGCTGCGCGCATGGAACGCCGCTCCATAAACCATAAAGGTAATCAGCGCCCATACTTCCTTCGGGTCCCAAGCCCAATATCGCCCCCAAGAAGCATTGGCCCAAACCGCACCCAGAAAAATACCGGCTCCCAAAAAGAAAACGGCGGGATAAAGCAGCAATCGGCTGAGCAGCATCAACATCCGGGCTGAACGGCGAAGACACAATGCCAGTATGCCGTTCAGCATCATAAAGGCAAACAAAGCATAAGACATCATTATCAACGACACATGCGTACTGAGCCATGGAGAAACAAGCACGGGCATCAAGGGAGTGATTTGGGGATTCATCTGTCCCAAATAAGACACTAGCAAGGCAAAACCGGACAGCAAAAAACCGAAAGGTACCATAAACGGGAAGCGCCGCCGAAACAGACAAGCCAGGAACAGCGCACACAATGCCATGAACTGCATCGTTTCGTATCCATTACCCAACGGGATACGCCCGCCGATGTACCACCTCAGACCATACCCGAAGAGCTGAAAGAGAAACGCCGCATAAAGAGAAAACGGGAAAAAAGTATCTGCCAAACGCGAAGAGAAAGAGAGCGCTACAATCCTACCGGAAGAGTCTGACAATGCCGACGAACGGCGCAGGCCGCGATACAGCAGACGGAAGAAAGCCAGCATCCCCACCGTAAGGTTGAACATGAACAGCCATTTGCTGAAAGGAATACGGTTATACAGCAATTCGGCTTGTATTTTAGTATCGGAAACAGGCTCCACACTCCCGTCTTCCGGCAAAGGACGAATCAATGTACCATTTTGGAGCATCAAAATCAGTCCCACCTTTTCATCCGCCTCTACAATGGCCTTTTCCAGAGAAGTCATTTTCTGATGATGGTCTTGCTTCCCCTTCCAGAACTTCTGCAAGCGATACTTCTCACCGTCGAACAAATCAGCCAGACATGCATAGGGTGTCTCCAAATGAAGCAGGCGACGGAGTGCCTCGTTTTTGATATAAATCATCGGCTCATTCTGCCAAACCTCCGGACGCAGAAGCCATCCGCCAATCACCTGCTCCGGCGTCATGCCTCCATAAGACGATTTTCCCGTCAGTTTCAGTACAAAATCGCGCGCAAGGGTATTGAAAGGAACCACACGGTCATTATAAATCACCTGCTTACGGGCAAGACTATCCGCCTGCTTGCGTGCCAGTGCCGGAAGGCTTCTCTTCTGCGCATGTACCCCACTTCCCAGACACAGCAACAATAGGACAAACATTCCTCCCTTCTTCAACAACGGATGCCTCAGCAGCCTGCGGAACTCTCCACCCCGGCTGACCAGCATCCAGAGCATGGAGACACCTAACAAGAGGTATCCACTATAGGTAATCCCTATCCCCCACGGGTCATAATTCACTGTCAGCCAGCTCCCCTGCATATCCTCATCAAAGGAAGACTGATAAAAGCGGAGCCCCTGCCGTGAAAGAATACGGTTCATGGAGACGGGCGTCTCACCGTGAATATAGCTGATATAATCTGCAGGAGCATCCGTACCCGGATAGTACTCAATCCGGAAACTGTCCAGACGTAAGGTGAACGGTAACTCTACAACCTGCCTGCCGTCTTGTTCCAAAAAGCAGTTCACCTCACTGCCGACAGTAAGATGCACATATCCTTTCCGGCCACAAAGAAACGTAGTCATGGCTCCCGCCAAAATCACGAGGAAGGAGCCATGCAACAACAACGTCGGGAGACACCGCCACAACCGCTGTCTTACAAGCACAACAACAGTCATCGCAGCAAGGGCTCCCCACAAACAACAGAACCAAATCGTATGATAAACATGCTTTTCTACAAAATCCGTACTGTATGTCTGCTCTACAAACGTAGTTGCAGCAAGTAAGAGCAGCAAACAACCATAAACAGCTATGAGAAACTTTTTCAATTAAGAGCTATCAATTAAAAGTAAAAAATCAATATGGAGCAAACTCCTTGTTTTCTAAAGACTTGACTCCCATACATTCCATCTCTATCAGCCAACCCGGACGACATACGGGAGCATATACAAACACTCTCGGAGTATCCGGAAAACGCTCGTCATACATTCCTTTGACCACGGTATAGTCTGCAACATCCCGCAGATAAACAATCATCTGTCCTAAATCATCAAACGTACAGCCAGCCTCTTTCAACAAAGCCTCCACATTCTCCCACATACGTTCCGTCTGCTTGCGAATGTCCCCGGGATATACCACCTCACCTTTATTATTGATGCTCGCAGTACCCGAAATAAACACCTGGCGACGGTCGCCATAATCCACATACGTACCTCGCTCGAAACTCACACCGTATTCGTATGTGGGATTCAGATGTGTCGGTGCGTAAAGGTAGTGAATTTGTTCAGATTTCAAACCATCTACAGCATAAGTATCCATCTGAACCGTCACTTTTGGGTCGGCATGACGGCCACCGATACCGGTACTGGAAATATAATGAGTCTTCTCCGTCAAGTCCTGGGTAACAAACACCTCATTACGCGCCTTCACCACTCCGGCATAATTCACATCCACGTTCTGTACAAAGAACCAGGTACGTATGCAATTATCAGCCAGCTTGCAGCCCTGTTCCATCAGCTGCATCACATAGTCATTCAACAGCAGACGGGTCTGGTATTCCGAATTGGCTGCACGATTGAAAGAGCCGCCTCCCCAAAGGTGACGGTAGGCGCCATGTCTCACTTCGAACAATCCGTTATGAAGTACCTGTGTTTCCACACCTTTCTGCAGATAGACCCACAGTGCGATCTTTGTACCGTTCAACGGCGGCTGCTCTACCACGGAGAGTGCACAATCCGAACATTCTGCCGAAAGCGCCAGTAGCATATCTGCCTGATTGGCGGCGTCACTTAGAAAGTAGCGTTTAAAGATGGCAACAGCACCTTGTAGTTCACTTTCACGCAGTTGGCAGTAAGTGTCGACCACCGCATTCAGCTGTTCTTCATAAGTCGCTTCCGGTCTGGTGGCATGAATCATTACATGATATTCCGAAACACCCGCTTCTACCTCATATTTAAAGATTTCGGTTAAGGTATTCTCCGATTGATTAGTTTGTTGTTGTTTATCTTTCATATTAAATATCAATTAGTCGTTGTTGTTCAAAAAAGTACCGGTATTACCAGTAAGGCCCATCATTATTACGGCTGTGCACCATCGTCAATCCAGTTGCCAATCAAAGACTGCATATCAGATGAGGTTATCATCTGAGAATGGTCTATACGCCAATCCGAGCTGATGTCCGTACCCAATATGAGATGCAAGACACTTTCTGACGCATTGCCGGGCATAACCCTCATTTTACCGTCCACCGTCGTTGAAGCCCGGTTGACCAGATCAGCATGGCTATGTCCTTCCAGCAGATTCAAGCCACCACCCGGAGTGGTGCTAAGACCATGGCAAGCCGTACAAGTGGCATTGAATATTTTTTGTTGAATGGCATTGTACATACTTGCATCAACTGTTCCTGCATCCATAAGTATAGTATCAGCGATTTCAGTACATTCCATTGCCACCAAACTGACAATGCGCTTCCTCAACTTATTGATTACACATAGCTCGACAGTTGTCACCTCATCCGTTATGCCGGACATTGTCAACTGGATTTCATCATTATCCGATTCGGATGCCGGAACAACCTTTGAAACAATGGCATAATCGCTTTCATCATCAAATCCTGCCACTACCACACTATAGTCGCCCGACCACTTATCCACACCACTAATCCGGCCTGTCATCTTCACTGTGCGTCCTTCACCCGTGGCCACAACGGCATTCTCATAAATTCTCCCCTCATCGCATGCATGCAGGCCTACAAGAAGCACGGGCAGAAAAAAGAAAAGAATGTATTTTTTCATAGACGAATCCTTTCTTGACTTCATTTAGAATGTATATTGAAGCATCACCGTGGCAGAGTGAGTGGCCAGACCTAAATTATCATTATCACGGTCGAGCTGCGTGTCGTGTCCCCAACGGGCTACATACTGATACATTGCCTGCAATTTCAAGTTGCATCCTCTGAAAAAGTAGTTCATACCTACAGCAGGCATATTCAGGAAACCGTCGTCATCCGTACCGTTACGATTGAAGACATCGTAGCGTGCGGCAAGCTGCAGACGGGGAGCGACAAAGTAACCACCTTGCACATAACCGCCTAAAAAGTTATACGATTCATTTATCTTTTGCCGTTTGGTGAAACCTACATTCATATAATAAGCTTCAGCCGCCAGATAGAGCTTGTTCTTCAACATGGCAAATTCCAACCCCACACGGGTATCGTTGGTACTCTCATTTTCACTCTCCACATTGATAGAGCCCGAAAGACCGAATAATATCTTGTCCTCGTTCAAACGGTTAGGATTACCTTGCGTGGAAGGCATCACCCCCTTGGGCATATAAGTCAGACGTCCGGCATACAGCAATGAAGGGATATGCCAGTCATCACTCATCGTCTTTGAAGCTGTATTCACGGAAGCTCCGGTTCCATTGAACAAGCCGACTTCATAACCGAACTTATCTGCCACCAGACCGTGGATTTCAACACCCAGGTCAAATCCCGTACCGATATTAGGCGTCACGGCATTCAACGAATAAGGCAAAATTACAGAAGACGTCAGAGAAACCGGCAACTGGGGAAGCAGTGTTTCGCCAAGAGTTGTCAGATAGGCATGCGAGAATGGAGTCTTGAACTTTCCGACACGAATCGCAAATTGTTTTTTCAGCTGTACATCAAACCACGCCTGCTGTAACAGCGCTCCTCCACTTGCAGCAGCATTGATGGACAGATTGAAAGCGACTTTTCCAAAAGCCTTGCCGGTAAAGCCAAGTACGGCATAAGGAATGGAAAAACCCGAATTGGCAATATTATCTTGGTTATAAGCTTTATCCAAGCCTTCATCATCATACCAATTGAAATTTGCACAAGTCTGTACCAACAGATAGGGCTTGAATACAAAGTCTCCCTTCTTGGTTTCTATCGTAAATCCCTCTCTTCCGGCAAGTGACACTACACCGTTTTCTGTATCTTCTTCATGCTGTGCCATAGCAGCCAACGAAAGGGCAGCCATTACAACCATTAAAATTAATTTCTTCATAATTGCTTGTATAATACTTATTGGTTTTATTGTTCGTTATTTGTTTTATAATGATTTCAGAAATGCGACCAAAGCATTACGATCTTCTTTACTCATCTTTTTGAAGAGATTCTTCGATGCTTCACCTTCACCCCCGTGCCACATGATAGCCTCAACATCTGTCTCTTATACACATCTGACGCTGCC
>ERZ1027243.1605-NODE-1605-length-10455-cov-9.294519_pt1 | contig 10455 bp, 11 predicted proteins | sample MGYA00519243_ERZ1027243 | MGnify/ENA primary metagenome ERZ1027243 (study PRJEB26926, sample SAMN06164727) | human gut metagenome | biome: ENVO:00009003; feature: ENVO:2100002; material: ENVO:00002003 | host: Homo sapiens | place: USA | collected 2012 ...
GAGATTAGCGAGTGTCTCGTGGGCTCGGAGATGTGTATAAGAGACAGGTATTAGACATATAAAAAATAATGTGAGAGTAATTTTGTTAAACAATGGTGGTGGTTCGGAGTTCCATTTTTTTATGGGAAAAGATAAAATTCCAACAATTAATAAACATATTTCAGTTGCAAATAACAGAATAGCTAAAGGATGGATTGAATCATTAGGCTTTTGTTATTATTCGATACATAACAAGGAAGAAGCAGATAAAATTATCCCATTGTTATCGCAAATGTCAGATAAACCAATTTTTGTAGAGGTGTTTGGTGATATGGAAGAGGATGCAGAGCTTAGTAAACAGTTTTATTCATCAAACTATCCGGAAAATTTTAAATCTGAAGTAAAGAAGATAGCGAGTAAACTATTAAGTGAAAAAGGGTATCAAAAAGTTTTAGATATTTATGGTAATATAAAAAAGTAAAGGGGATTTATATGAAAAAGATAATGTTAGTTTTTGGAACAAGACCAGAAGCTATAAAAATGTGTCCGTTAGTTAATGAGTTAAAAACAAGAGAAACAATTGAAACAGTAGTATGTGTTACAGGACAGCATAGGCAGATGCTTGATCAAGTGTTGAATACATTTAATGTTATTCCTGATTATGATCTTTCAATTATGAAGCAAGGACAGACTTTGTTCGATATTACGACGGGAATTTTGGATAGGATAAAAAATATACTCGAGAAGGTTAAGCCAGACGTGGTACTTGTTCATGGTGATACATCCACAACATTTGTTACTGCTTTAGCTTGTTTCTATCTTCAAATTCCGGTGGGACATGTTGAAGCTGGACTTCGTACATATAATATCTATTCACCCTATCCAGAAGAGTTTAATCGTCAAGCAGTTGGAATAATTTCACAGTATAATTTTGCGCCAACTAAGATGGCAGCAAATAATTTAATAAAAGAAGGCAAAGATTCGACTAAAATTTTTATTACAGGTAATACAGTTATTGACGCCATGCAACATACGGTTAGAGAAAATTATTCTCATCCAGAGTTGGAGTGGGTTGGTGATGGAAAATTAATTTTTATTACTGCCCATAGAAGAGAAAACTTAGGACTACCGATGCACAATATGTTTCGTGCAATTCGACGAGTGCTTGATGAGCATCCGGAGTGTAAGGCAGTATATCCAATTCATATGAATCCAATAGTTAGAAAAGCAGCAGAGGAGGAATTAGGAGGTTGCAATCAAATACATATTATTGAACCAATAGAAGTGTTTGATTGTCATAATTTTGAAGCACGATGTCATTTATGTTTAACCGACTCTGGTGGAATTCAAGAAGAAGTCCCATCATATGGACGACCGGTTTTGGTAATGAGGGATACTACGGAAAGACCAGAAGGGGTAGAAGCAGGTACATTAAGGCTTGTTGGCACAAACGAAGAGACAATATATAAGAATTTTAAAGAACTACTTGAAAATCAAGAAGCGTATAATGCAATGGCTAAAGCTTGCAATCCATACGGTGATGGACATGCTTGTGAGAGAATTGCCGATATACTTGAAGGAAAACAGTATCAGCCATGGATTGCTGAAAGATAATTTGTTCGAGAGAGTCGTTCAAAAAATATATAGATACACCATCTGCGCACTCTCCTTAAATATGTAGGAGAAGCTAAGCTCCTCCTACATATTAAAAAAATTTACTAATCGCGTCTGAAAAGATCTCTGGTGTAAACCTTAAATTGTTGGGGCAGACATCATTAAATTTTGGAGCGGCTATATCTACATCAATTTCAATGTTTATTACTAGCGTGATAATAATGAACTGGTATTATGCTAAAAAGGCTGATTTAGACATAAAAGAATTTTGAAAATAATCGAGCAAAATTATAGTAACTGTTTTTATAATTACAATTTGGCGTATTATGTAGTTAAATGGTGTATATGGCATGGAACAGTATCAATTATACGTTTAGGAATAGGATTTTTTTATATATTGAATATTCTTGTGACTCGAAATCGCAAATCCGTAAATTTGAAAATCAGAGTTCCGATACCCGGAAATTACCTTTTTGTGCTTCATTACAGTTTCTATTTCTATGGGAATATTTGTCAAGGCCTTGCCGCATCTGTGGTGCGTAGCAGTCTTTACAAATATCACTGTAGAAATTATGATTCAGTATGCACAAAAGTGAATCTAAAAAGTGATTTCCATATCGCTGGACAGCTGATGGAAGCTTATCCGGAATATTCAATATATGATATGATTGTGTATTTACTTGTTATGAATGCTGACGGAAAGGAACAAATTAAATCGTTGTTGATACATTTGAAGGGGAAATAATACATTTATGGAAAATGCTAAAAAAAAAGAATATAAGTTAATTGATGTTATTAGGTTAGTAGCAGCATTTCTTGTTATAGGCTTACATACAAGACCATTTAGGAGTATAAGTTCAATTGCAGATAATATTTACGTGTATGATATTGCAAACTATGCAGTTCCATTCTTTTATGCCTGTACGGGTTTCTTTTTATATTCTGCTCAAAAAAATGAATTAAAATTTAATATACGAACAAGAATTAAAAAAGTAGTTAAAGCATATATTTTGTGGACTGGTATATATCTGCCACTAACATTTTATGGATGGATAATCAGTGGGAATAGTATAATTAGAAATGTATTGGATTTTTTGAGAAATTTTTTGTTTGTTGGTGAAAATTATTTTTCTTGGACATTATGGTATTTAAATGGATTAATTGTAGCATTAATACTTGTTTATGCGCTACGCCAGAAATACAGTATTCATATGATGTTTCTTATTTCAGTTACTTTTTATGTTTTTGGATATGTGATTGAATTGGTATATACATATATTTCAGGTTTGCCTTTTGGCATGCAGATAATTTTGAAATTTTATTACATGATATTTCATACCACAAGAAACGGAATATTTAGATCATTTTGTTTATTAGCAATTGGTTTAGAGGTTGCAGAGATAATAGCTACAAATAAGACATTTAATAGATTGCGAATTAGTTTTATAGCGGTGATTTTGTATGTAATAAAAATATTGTCTAGTACTTTCGAGGGGGGGCAGTGGAAAGTCCTGTGTCAACTTTTTGATGTACCTACGTTTTATGTTATATTCTATTATATCGTTCGATGGTCTGCAGATAGCAGAACACTTAAAACAAATATAGCATTATTTTTTAGACGATTAAGTAGCAAAATTTATTATGTTCATATGTATTTTGTGGCTTTGTGTGCGATTGTAATTATGGGGGAAGATAATTATAATAATCCGTTATCATTTATAATTGTGTTAGGTTTATCATGTGTGCTAGGCTGTTTAATGATATTAGTTGAAAATAAAATTTATGAGAGTTCACACTATCGCAAGGAACATAAATATTGACAACTTCTCAAACAGGTTTCCGTTTTGGTGTTAACTTCCAATTTTGACCACAGTGGGGTCAAGCGCCAATGTGGTCAAAATAGCGTCAACTTAAGGAAAAGTCTTAAGTTGATGCAAGATAAAGTTATCAAATAGAAGTTAAAAAACAAAGCAATTCAGAAAATGACGCACTTTAACAAGGACTCCGTGAAAGTCCTATTAATTAGTATAATTTTTATTTGGGCGTGTGAAAGACGAGAGTTTTTCATGCGTCCTTTTGCTTATGGTTATAATAATAGTTATATTACATAAAAAAGGGTATAATTCCCCTTACCCCATAAGAATGCTATTATGAAATCCTATGCGGCAGTTGCACCTTTTTTCTGTTTGTTGTGATATTTATAAAGATTGTGTCCGATAGAAACAAGAAATACTTCGAGCAGTACAGATTTTATTCCTCTTCGGACAATTCTTTTGTACCACCGATCGTTTTTCATGATACCAAAGGTACCTTCTGCCTGGATGGATCTGTTCATCTTCAGAAGTGCTCCCTGGATACTTTCGAGATTTTCTATCACTTCCTGATGCATCGCTGTAAGTTCGCGGTTGATCCGAACAGTACGGTTTTTATCTGTCTTTTTACATTGTTCTGCGTATGGACAGCCGGAGCAGTCTTCACACTGATACACTTCTTCCTGACGCCCATACTTGTTCCCTTTTACGTTTTTTCGATACTGAAGATAAAAGTTTTTCCCGTTTGGGCAACGCATGATTCCGTCTTCCCCGATTGGAAAATTTACTGCACGAAATGGATCTTCATGATACTTCTTGTCTGTAGTCTCTTTCTTGAACATGGTAAATTTCATATATTTTTCCATTCCATGCTGCCCACAGAAGATGTAATTGTTGTAAGAACCATATCCAGCATCTGCTACTGGGTACTTCGGATAAAAGCCATATGTAGTATAAAACTTGTTCATTAATGGAATAAAACAATCCATATCTGAGCGATACTGATTTACATCAACAACAGCAATATATTCATCTGCAACACCGACCTGTACATTATAAGCTGGAAGCAACTGGTCATTGCCCATGTAGTCTGTCTTGATTCGCATAAAAGTGGCTGAATGGTCTGTTTTCGAGTAACTGTTGCGATCTTCTCCACAGATTTTGATTTTTTCCACGTATTCTTCCAACTTAGCAGCATACTCTTTGAGTTTCTCATAATGACGTTGTTGTGTAGTTTTGCGATGTCCCCTGCCATGAACAAACATTGCTTCATTAATCTGCCAGACTTCTGCATACTGTTCAGCAGCTTCCTTCAGATACTCTGGTGCGTACTCACTATTGATACAAAGTTTCATACCTGTACATGAAAGTTCCTCATTGATTTCCTCAAAGAGTGTAGTGATCTTACCAAAGAGACGGTATCTGGATTTTTCGGTTGCTTTTTTCCATACCCAGGAGTATTTATTCGCATTTGCTTCAAACTTGGATCCATCAATGTATAGATGTTGAAGATCCACATGCTCTGTCTCGAAGATTTTTTTGTTTATATCTTGAAATATTTCTTCAATGGAATCAGCAAGTACTTCGTTGATGAAGTAGCCGAAAGTACGGTAAGAAGGTGCTTGATGATCCATAAGATACATGAAGCGGAGATTGACTTTACACTGATCCTCCAGTTCACGCAATGATATATAGCCATTCGCCATAAATCCAAACAAAACTGTTTTCAGCATGCTGACCGGGTCATATCTGAGTCTTCCTGTATAATGTTGAGGAATATTTTTCAGATATTTCTCCAGTTCGATTTCTCCCATAAATCTATCAAAAGTCAGCACTGGATCACAGATGTCCAAATAATCTTGAATTAGCATTGGCAAAACTGCCTGTTTTGGGTTAGGATAGATTATGTTATTAATTTTTTTTCACAAGTTAATTATAACAGAAAGAAAGACCTTGAGTTCATTATAAACTCTTGTTCTTTCTTTTTTGGGGGACTATTCTTTTTTCACAGCCCCTTAAAGTGTGTTCGTCCCTTTGCTTTATTCTTTTTTCGTTTGAAAGTACGGCCTGGCATTATTTGAGACCTGTTACGGACAGCTTCTGAATAAAGTCTGTTAATTTCGTCGATAGTACTGATGGTACACAGTATTTTTGGAAGAAGTCTTTTCATGAAACCTATAATAAAAGCACGATTTGCTTGATAACGATATTTGTTTGAACTTTTGGCTGAGATTTCAATCTCTTCATTAGCTTGATTTTTTATAAGTGATGAGAGATTTGAAAGTAGCATATTAATATAGAATTCCTGAAATACAGAGGTTGTAGTAGCGCTCTTTAAAACGCGATTGACCGTTTTCTTGGAGACATTGCAGTTGTCGGCAATGTTCTGCTGACTGAGTCACAGACCACTAAGTCTGAGAATCTCTCGGTACTTGGTCATAGTCATGACCTCATTTGAATGTATTTACACCTTTTGGTGCATGATTACATTCTAAGGGATTTATGATAAAGGTTTCCACCACCGGAATGGTGGTTTCCTTAAAAACGGATTTGAGGTTTCCCATCCCGGTTCTTCCGCAATTATCCGTTTCTCTCTTGCCTCATATAGCGCAGTTTTGCTTCCAGCAACTCTCGGTTACATTTTCCGTACATAGTACGTTTTATCATTTTGAGCCTGCTGTTAGTTCCCTCTACAAAACCATTGCTATAGTCATAAGCTACCGCATTTTCAACAGCATCCAGATCGTTTTCCAAACCTTTAGCAAAACTTCGTAATCCTTTTATGTTGCTTTTTTTGTACTTTTCAATAAATAAGTAGAGAAGTATCACACTCTTTTTCTTGAAAACATTTCGAAACTCTCTAATACATGCATACAGTTCCCATAGGTTTGGAAAGTGACTGTAAATGTAGCATTTATGCAGATCTGTCAGCTTTATATCCATCCACATATATCTAAATACGCCTTCTCTTGTGATATAATCTGCTGATTTTCCTTTACTTCCTGTCCTGTATTTAAGTGCCTCTGTTTGTGTCCTGATATATGGCTGGAGTTCAAAAGCTTTTCCTTCACGCTGCTCTATTTTTACGAGATAATCAAAAGCATTGCTCTTTGAACCGGTGTAACCTTTAGCATATACAGCTTTTACTGTTTTGCTTTTACTCTTTCCGGAATACAGACATTCTAGAATGAAGTCGTGATAAATATCCAGTTTGCTTTGATGTATTCCATACATGCTTAATTCTCTGGGTTCACCTGTTCTGTATTTGGCTATTGTATTCCTTCCCACTCCCATACGGCGGGCAATTTCTCTGTAACTACAACCTTCTTTTAATAATTGTTGGATCTGACAGATCATCTTATAACGTTTTTCGGAATAATTTAAGGAGTTATCCACATCCTGTGCAATTTTTTTTATCGGTCTCACGACTTTCTTCTGGTTCATCGTTATGCGGAATCTTTATAGTGGCAGGTAATTCATGATTTAAGGCCTTTTTTATGGCTTCCAGTAAATTTTGATGAAGATGAAAACGGTCTGCCACCTGCATTGCATCCGGCAGTTCTTCTGCTATGACTTTTGCATAAGCACTGGCCCTATCTCTGGTAATTACTTTGATATGTTTATTATTTTTCAACCATTTCCGCAAAGCGTCTCCATCTCTTCCATCCAGTAGCGTGATAGGATTATGAGTTTCCTCATCTACTATGATAGTTCCATATGTATGACGTTTTTTATAAGCGAAATCATCAATCCCTATTTTATCTCCAGTAAAATCATGTTCCATAGCCTGATATCTTTTCAAAAGAAGACGGATTACCGTATCTCCACTGATCTTTATCCCTAATACCTTACATATCCTGGAACATCCTTCACAGCTGGTTTCTAATGCTAATGAACAAATAAAGTCAGCACAGCGTTCTGTCATCCGGCTATAGTAATTAAGAAAACCATTAAAATTCTCTGCGATTGTACTAGCATTACAATCGGTATTGGTACACTTATATTCATGTGCTTTAATATGTAACTGAACATTCTTTCCTAAAATAGGAAGATCCTGAACATGTCTTACATAGGTCCCATGATATTCCTCAGTAGATTGACCACATTTAGGACAGACACAACTTTTTGTTTTTGATTTCAGGTAAATATGAATTATATCATTGGTTTGCTCAGCCTTGATTAACTGCAACTTTTCTTTCGGAAAAAACGAATCTAAATCAAATGTATTCATAAGAAATCTCCATACCTTTAATACAAGTATTATACTATAAATTGATGAGATTTCCTATATTAAAAACGGATAATTGCGGAAGAACCCCCATCCCCGGACAGCGGGGACATGGAGACCGGATTATTCAGGGTGCCAATAACATGTAAATTTCCAGCCTAAGATGCTTTTAGTGCTACTTTAGACTGGAAATTAAGGTATATGTATTAAAAAACTTAGGGACGTTATTGGGTAAAATAAATTTGGGGCATAAAGCCCCAGAAATGTAATCTTAATTGCGGCAATGAAATGAGCAGATACCAGATAAAAATGAGAGCTGAATTTGGACAATATAAGGAATCATAAACTCCGAAGTGAGGCGGCTATTTTATGATATACATTATTTACTATTTTAATCTCGTCTAAACAAATCTCTAGTATATACCTTATTAGTTACATCATCCAAACAAGAATCATATCTATTAGCAATAATAGCCTGTGATATTTTCTTAAATTCATCTAAATCATTTACCACTTTGCTTCCAAAAAATGTACTGCCATTTTCAAGGGTTGGTTCATATACGACAACGGTGGCTCCTTTTGCCTTTATTCGTTTCATCACGCCCTGAATACTACTCTGACGGAAGTTGTCTGAATTACTCTTCATAGTAAGTCTATACACACCAATTACGCATTCCTTTTCTAGTTCAGCAGAAAATTCATCACTATTGTTATAATCATAATATCCTGCAAGGTTAAGTACTCTGTCTGCAATAAAGTCTTTTCTCGTTCTATTACTTTCAACAATTGCACTCATCATATTCTGAGGCACATCATTGTAGTTTGCTAAAAGCTGTTTGGTATCCTTTGGCAGACAGTATCCACCGTATCCAAAAGACGGATTGTTGTAGTGTGTTCCAATACGTGGATCTAGACATACACCTGTTATGATATCCTGCGTGTTGAGATTTTTCATCTCTGCATATGTATCCAACTCATTAAAGTAAGATACGCGGAGTGCAAGGTATGTATTGGCAAAGAGCTTTACTGCTTCCGCTTCTGTAAATCCCATAAACAGAGTATCTATATCTTCTTTTAGTGCACCTTCCTGCAAAAGAGCAGCAAAATTATGAGCAGCCTGAGTAAGTTTTTCGTCATCTTTGTCTGTACTTACGATGATTCTGGATGGATAAAGATTATCGTATAAAGCCTTTGATTCACGTAAAAACTCAGGACTGAATATGATGTTTGATGTATGATATTTTTCTCTTACAGAGTTTGTGTATCCTACTGGAATGGTTGATTTTATGACCATGATGGCATTAGGATTTACCTTGAGTACAAGCTCAATTACAGCTTCTACTGCGGAGGTGTCAAAGTAGTTCTTTTTGCTGTCATAGTTAGTTGGAGCCGCAATTACGACATAGTCAGCGTTCTTGTATGCGGTCTCACCGTCGAGTGTGGCTGTAAGATCTAAGCATTTTTCGGACAAGTATTTCTCAATGTAGTCATCTTGGATAGGTGACTGCTTTTTATTTATCATATCAACTTTTTCGGGAATGATATCCACGGCTGTTACGTGGTTATGTTGTGCCAGAAGAGTGGCTATTGAAAGTCCTACATAGCCTGTGCCGGCAACAGCTATGTTAAGCGGTGATGGTGAGGCAAGCTTTCCATCATTGCATTTAATAAAAAGCTCGGTTATATCAAAGTTCAGAGCTTCTCCGAGACTTTCCAACTGCTCTATGGATGGCATGAAATCCTGCTGTTCAATACGTGATATTAGTGCTCTATTGATACCGGTTGCATCAGAAAGCTCTGCCTGTGTCATGTTTTTCTCTTTTCTGAGTCTTGCAATTGTATCGGCAAGACGGGATGATGATAATTTTTTCATGAGTACCTTCTTTCAATATTTTAAATAAAATGTTAGTATAAATAACATATAAATGTTTTACTACATTTACTAAACATACTAAATATAGCATAAAGGGGATATGACTTCAATAAATTGATATGAAATAGAAAAAATGTTAATGAGAGTAACATTGCTGGCTGGGATTTTTAAATGGATAAGATGGTTTTTCAATATTATATAATAAAAATGATTTACTTTTGCAAAAATAGTGGTACTATAGACTTATGGCACGACTGCTTTAATAGTATTTTTGAGAGAATGTTATTAATTTATGAGGTAAAATTGTACATTGATAATGCGGTCGAAAGAGAAGAAAATCGAAATTTAAATGGGGGTATAAAGCATGGATAAACTTAGTGTAATCGAAATGATATTGTCATCAGCAGTCATAGCAGATTTGATAGCAGGCATTTTTTCATTAAGAATATCTTTGAAAACTCATAAAGAATTAGAGAATATTGAACATATAAAGCAACAATATGAATTAACTAAGATACGGTACGAACAATTAAATTCATATTATAAAGAGTTAATTATAAGTTTAGAAAAATTTGAATATAAGGGCAAAATAGAACAAAGTATGTCATGTATGAAAGAAATGGTCTTATTAAGATTTCAAATGTATGAATATATTAAAAAACAACATGAGCAACATACATATTATTTTAGTAAGAAATATAATGAAAAAATAATAGAAAAAGAAAAAACTATTGATGCTGTATTTGGAGAATTTATTCAAAAATGTAAAGAAGCAGACAGTATAGATTATACGAATTGTTTAGTGGATTATATGATTACAATCAACAAAGAAATGGAACTCTTCAAAAGCTTTTATATAGAAAAATTAAAGTTGGAAATGAATAGTATTCTTGAAGTCCCAAATTAAAAGGATAAGAATGATATTCGTAATCTGTCTCTTATACACATCT
>ERZ1027243.1606-NODE-1606-length-10430-cov-6.039325_pt1 | contig 10430 bp, 10 predicted proteins | sample MGYA00519243_ERZ1027243 | MGnify/ENA primary metagenome ERZ1027243 (study PRJEB26926, sample SAMN06164727) | human gut metagenome | biome: ENVO:00009003; feature: ENVO:2100002; material: ENVO:00002003 | host: Homo sapiens | place: USA | collected 2012 ...
GATCTACACCTATTAAGTCGTCGGCAGCGTCAGATGTGTATAAGAGACAGGCAACGTACTGAGCAGCGCGCAGGGGGTGTCGCGCCGACAGCCGATCCCCGCCACCACCCGCTGGGGCACCAGCTTCCAGTGAGGCACCGGCAGCGGCGGCAGCGACCGGCGCAGGGTGACGCAGATCAGGGCGTCGAGCGCCGGCAAGCGCGCCAGGTCGCTTACCGGGATAAACCCGCGTCGGTCGCAGCGGCTTAGCGCCCCGGTAAATTCGCCGTCGCACCACAGCCCCACCCGCTTACCGCTCACCAGCATCTGGTTAACGGTTTTCACCGCCGCGCGAAAATCGGTCATCCGGGCGTTCAGCTGGAAGGCCAGCGTGTCGAGGGCGGCCAGCTCGTTGACGTCGGTGGCGGTGGTGATCACCGGGTCGGCGTCGAGCATCCCGGCGAGATAGCGGGTCAGCGCATTGGCCCCCCCGGCATGGCCGGAGAGCAAGCTGATGACGTGCCGGGCGCGCTCATCAATCACCACCACCGCCGGGTCGCTGAGCTTGTCATTCACCAGCGGGGCCAGCACCCGCACAGCAATCCCGGTGGCGCCGATAAAAATCAGCGCCGAGAAGCTGCTGAACGCCTCGCGGGCAGCGCTGGCAAAGCCGCCGTTGAAGGGGATAAACCCCTCTTCCTGCAGCGCTTCGCTGGTGTAACAGGTAAGCGGCAGCATGGCCGCCAGCCGTTTTGCCAGCCGCACGCCGCCGGGCGTCAGGCAAAACAGGGCAATGGATTCAGGCTTTACGGTATTCATGGCTAAAATCCGCTGCGTACAGTTTTGAGTAGTGATACTCATCGCCGAGGAAGGGGCCGACCAGGATCAGCGCCGTTTTGCGGATCCCGGCGTCGCGTACTTTGTCGCCGATGTCCGCGAGGGTACCGCGGACGGTCTGGCTTTCCGGCCAGGTGGCCTTGTAGATCACCGCGACCGGGGTGGTCGCGGGGTAGCCGCCCTCCACCAGCCGCTCCGCCACCCGGTGAATACGTTGCACCGACAGGTAAATCGCCATCGAGGTTTGATGGCTGGCAAAGGCTTCCAGCTGTTCGCGCGCGGGAACCGGCGTGCGCCCTTCCAGACGGGTAATAATCAGACTCTGCGAGACTTCGGGTACCGTGTACTCCACCCCCAGCTCCGCCGCCGCGCCGAGGAAAGCGCTGACGCCCGGCACCACCTGCCAGCGGATCCCGCGGCGGGTCAGCTCTTCGCCCTGCTCGCGCACCGAGCCATATAGCGAGACGTCGCCCGTCTGCAGACGCACCACCGTTTTTCCCGCCTTCACCCCCGCCTCCATCAGGTCGAGGATCTGCTCCAGATGCAGCGCGGCGCTGTCGTGGCACTCCGCCTGTGGCGGACAGTAGGCCAGTAGCTCGGTGTTGATCAGCGACCCGGCGTAGATCACTACCTGCGCCTGCTGTAGCAGACGGTAGCCTTTGAGAGTAATCAGTTCGCGATCGCCCGGACCGGCGCCGACGAACCACACGCAATGGGGATCAAAAGTCTCAGCCATGGTTTTCTTCCTTCTGACAGGCGATGACAAAAACGGGATTATGGGGTTTGAAGTAGTGGCCGCTGCCCAGGGTAGCCAGGGTGGAGACCGCCAGCTGCTGGCAGTCCACCTCGTGGATGCCGCTCTGCCGCAGGTGCGCCAGGGCGCTATGAAGGTTTTCCTGCAAAATAAAAGTCATCACCAGCCGGCCGCCGGGATGCAGCTGCGCCAGCGACCAGTCGATCAGCGCCGTCAGGTGGCCGCCGCTGCCCCCCATAAAGATCGCGTCGGCTTTGTCGGCGACCGCCAGCGGCGCAACGCCCGCCACGATAGCGATGTTGTCGCAGCCAAAGCGCTGCCGGTTCTCCGCCAGCAGGCGCAGCGCGTCGGCCTGACGCTCAATCGCCGTCACCCGCAGCGCCGGGTTCTGTAGAGCAGCCTCAATGCTGACGCTGCCGGTGCCCGCGCCGATATCAATCAGATGGCGCGCCCGGTGCAGCTCCAGCTTCGCCAGCGCCAGCGCGCGCACGGCCTCTTTGGTCATCGGCACCTGGGCGCCGCGCAAAAACAGCTCATCTTTCATCGAGGATCACCACCGCATTCATCTCATATTCGTCCTCCACGGCGCTGACCGGCAGCCAGTGGATCCGCTCGTTTTCCATCGCCAGGTTCTCGCCTATCACCATCCAGCGATGGCCTTTGCCGCGGGCCATCAGCTGGGCGGCTATCTCCCGCGGTCCGCAGCGGCCGTCGGTCACCATGGCGACTTTCCGGTGGGCGGCCAGAGCATCGAAGCTCACCGCCCGGCCATGGCTGCTGGTCAGCCACATATCGTTCATGTCGATGCCCGCCCGGGCGCAGAGGTACTGCACCGCGCTGATGCCGGGGATCACCTGCACTCGTTCCCGGCCAAAATGGGCAATCAGTCGGGTGCCAATGCCATAGAACAGCGGGTCGCCAGAGGCCAGCACCACGACGCGGCGCCCGGTACGGGCCTCAATCCACGCCAGCAGCGCCGGCATATCGGCCCCCAGCGCGAAGCGCTCGCCGGCGAAGTCGGGAAACTGCTGGAGATGGCGGCTGCCGCCCACCAGCGCCTCGGCGGCGGCGATTGCCTCGCGCGCGGCCGGGGTCAGCCACTGCAGCCCCGCCGGGCCCATTCCCACGACCGTCAACATGTCAGCTCCCGGGCAATCGCCGCCAGCGGACGGCTGCTGCCCAGTACCTGGTTATCAAAAGAAAACAGAACCGCGTCGCAGGTGGGCGGTTGCTGAGTGAAGCGCAGCATCTCAAGAACACGCTGGCAGATTCGCTCAGCCAGATGGTTATAGAGGCGCTGGTATCCCCAGGCGTCGATATGCTCCATTGCCGCTTCGGTAGTGTCGCACTCGCTGACCAGCGTCAGCAGCGGCAGCGGCGCGCCAAGCAGCGCCAGATGAGCGACGAGAGTTTCCATCCGCGCATCGGCGATATGGCTGTGGGTATGAAAGATCCCGGCGGCGATTTTGATCAGTTTGCCGGGATGGCCAATGAGCACAATCTGGCGGAAACCGAGCCGAACCGCCTCTTCAATCATGTAGCCGACGAAGTTGCTCATGGTGACCACCATCTGCGGGTCGATGCCCATCTGCTCGCGGACAAAGCGCTCACCGTGGTTGCCCGGCACCAGCACCACGCGCTCCAGCCCGGCGGCGCGTTTTATCTCCAGCTCGAGGGAGAGCGAGCGCTTCCAGCTCTCTTCCGACATCGGGGTAACGATCCCCGTGGTGCCGATAATCGAGATGCCGCCGAGGATCCCCAGCCGGGCGTTATAGGTTTTTTGCGCGCGAAGTACGCCTTCCGGAGCAAAAATCTCCACCTGCGCGCCGCGGGTAGGACCTATCGCTTCGCGCACGGCGGTCTCGATGGTGTGCCGCGGAGTGCGGTTTATCGCCGGGCTGCCTGTCGGCAGGCCGATCCCTTTGCGGGTCACCGTGCCGATACCCTCCCCGCCCTGCAGGCTAATCTCTCCGCTGTCATTGAGGGTGACCCGGGCAAAAATCAGCATGCCGTGGGTGGCGTCGACATCATCGCCGCCGTCTTTACGGATCGCGGCGACCGCCTGCTGCCCTTCGACGTGCGGGGACTCAACGTTCAGGCACAGGGTGACGCCGGAGGGGGTGACGATCGAGACCTGGTGGATCAGATGCTGGCGCATCACCATCAGCGCCGCCACTTTTGCCGCCGCTGTGGCGCAGGAGCCGGTGGTGTAGCCCTTGCGCAGCGCTTTGCCGTGATGCCACACCGGGGCGTCAAAGGTCTGATCGCTCATTGCGCCTCCCGCAGGTGGTAAAGCAGAGCGTTCACAATCGCTGCCGCCACGTTGCTTCCCCCTTTGCGGCCGAGCGCGGCGATGGCCGGCAGGCCGCTCTCGCTGAGCGCCGCTTTCGACTCCGCCGCGCCGACGAACCCGACCGGCACCCCCACCACGCCGCCGATGGCGGTCTCGCGATGTTCCAGCAGGCGAAACAGCGCGGTTGGCGCATTGCCGAAGACGAACACTTTCTCTCCGGGCTCCTGCACCGCAATATCCACCGCCGCCATCGAGCGTGTCATCCCCCGGCTTTGCGCCTCGCGCACCACCCGCGGGTCGCTGATATAGCAGCGGCATTCGCCGCCAAAGCGGGCCAGCAGGGTTTTGTTGATCCCGGACAGCGCCATGGTGGTATCGGTATACAGCGTGCAGGGCCGGCTCAAGGCCTCAATCAGCGCGATCAGGGCATCCGGAGAAAACCACAGAATATCCAGCCAGTCGAAGTCAGCGGTGGTGTGGATCACCCGCTTGATAATCGCCTCGTGCAGCGGGCTGGCGAAACGGTAGTCCGGTCGCGTTTCGGCGATGATCTCGCTGATGATGTCGAAGCTTTTCGCCTCGATCGCCTGCGGTTGTTGGATGTACTGCATCAGGTTCTCCTCAGGCCGCGCCGACCAGCCAGTAGCGCACGCCGATAAACAGCGCCAGCGCCAGGCTTGACGCCACCCACATTAATCGAATGGTTCGGGAAATATCGTCCACCGCGATGTCGCGGACGGCGTCGCCTATCCAGGGCTTTTCAACGCGCTGGCCGAAGTAATCGTTCGGGCCGCCAAGGCGGATCCCCAGCGCGCCGGCGACGGTCGCTTCCGGCCAGGCGCAGTTAGGACTGCTGTGCTGATAGCGATCGCGCCAGCCCGTACGCAGCGCCCGGGCGCCATCTTCCCGGCATAGCACCGCGGCAAGGCTGAGCAGCAGCCAGCTCAGCCGGGCGGGAAGGAAGTTGGCTACATCATCAAGACGAGCGCTGACCATGCCGATCGCCCGGTATTTTTCGTGTTTATAGCCGACCATGGAATCGAGGGTGTTGACCGCTTTATAGGCCATGGCCAGCGGCGCGCCGCCGAGGAGCAGGAAAAAGAGCGGCGCGATAATGCCATCCACCGTGTTCTCCGCCACGGTCTCCACCACCGCACGGTTGATCTGCGCTGGCTGGAGCTGAGAGGTATCGCGCCCGACAATCCAGGAGAGCTTATGCCGGCTTTCGGCGAGATCTCCGGCCTGCAGCGGCCGGGCCACCGCCATCGCCGACTGTGCCAGACAGCGTCCCGCCAGCGCGGTGAAGATCATCCACACTTCCACCAGCCATCCAAGCCAGGGGTGGATCCCGTGCGCCAGCGCCAGTACGCCCCAGGCCACGCCCCATGTCAGGCCGATAACCACCAGCCACATCACCCCGCCGCCGATGCGCAGCGCCCGGTCGCTATGGCAGACGCGTCGCACTACACGCTGGCTGACGGCGATCAGGCGACCTATCCAGCGCACCGGATGCGGCCAGTGCGGCGGATCGCCAATGACGACATCAAGTATCCAGGCTACACACCAGGCGAGAAGGGTCATAGCGCCCTCCTTGCTGCCCGCAACCAGTGGTTGAGCATGGTGGGACGCTGGGCAAAATGGACATGGAGATAGCTGGCAAAGGCGCTGCCGGACTGCCATCCTCCCTGCCACTGCTGGAGCGTCTTACCGTCTCGCTGTTTACGGCAGGCCAGTACGGCGGGGGTGGCGGGAGAAAAATCGGAGTAATGAAATTCATGGCCGCGCAGCCACTCGCCAGGGGCTGCCAGCAGCGTCTGCTGCTGCGCCTGCGCTTCGCAGTAGCCGAACCGGGTCAGACGCGTCCCCATTCGGCTGTGTCCGGGAATAATATCCGCCATCGTGTAGCGCTCGCCGCTGGTGACTTCCAGGGTCGTGCCCAGATACATCAGGCCGCCGCACTCGGCGTAGATCGCCACCCCGCGCCGGTGCGCCGCGCGAAGCTGTGTCAGCATCTCGTGGTTAGCGGATAGCCCGGCCGCATGCAGCTCCGGATAGCCGCCGCCGAGCCAGATCATCTGGCAGGCCGGCAGCTGGCGATCGCGCAGTGGGCTAAAGCGCACCATCTTCACGCCGCAGCGCGCCAGCAGCGCCAGGTTATCGGGGTAATAAAAATTGAAGGCCTCATCGTCGGCGAGGGCCAGCGTCAGTCCTTCGCCGGCATCGGCGGCAAGCTGTTCTCCCCACTCGCCGATCGGCATGGCGGCCAGTTCGCTGAGGGCCAGCAGCCGGTCTATATCGAGGGTGCGCCCCAGCAGGCTGGCAAAATCCCGCCATGCCTGCTGATTGACCACCGACTCGCGGGCGGTCACCAGTCCCAGATGTCGTTCGGGCAGCGCCACGCCTTCCACGCGCGGCACATAGCCGAGCACTGGCACCCGACAGTAGCGCTCAATGGCGCTTTTCAGCAGCTGGAAGTGCGCGTCGCTGTTGACCCGATTGACGATAACGCCAGCGATGTCGAGAGCCGGATCAAAATGTTGAAAACCCATCACCGTGGCGGCGATGGAGGTCGACACCGCTTTGCCATCCACCAGCAAAATCACCGGGCAGCCAAGCTGCTTAGCCATTGCCGCGCTGCTGCAGTAGTTAGGGTCGATGCCGTAGCCGTCATACAGGCCCATCACCCCTTCGATAACCGCGATGTCGGCCTGCTGTAGCTGTTCGGTAAACAGCGCGTTGAGTATCGGGGCGGGAAGCATAAAGCTGTCGAGATTGCGGGAAGCGATGCCGCTGATGGCGGTGTGCCAGGCGGTATCCAGGTAGTCAGGCCCGACTTTACAGGGTTGCACCCGCATACCGCGCTGTTGGAGCAAGCTGAGCAGGCCGAGCGTAACGGTGGTTTTGCCACAACCGCTGCCGGTACCCGCAAGAATGAACGCACGCCTGGTTGCCATACCCTGTCCTGTTCTGGCGGTCAGGGTATAGCTACGCGCATGCCTGGTCCTGCGACCACGCACCGCTAAGCCACCCACTTCCCACCGAAGTTGTTGGTCAGTTACCGGCAGGCAGGTCTTCTGGCTTAGCCTCGTTCTCGCCCGCCCTTCCCAATCTTTCGATCAGTGGTTTTTGCGGGGTCGTCAGCATCACAGCAGCGGGGGCTGCGGGGGATTTACACCCCCTTCCCTGACACCAAACTGGTGTCGAACCTGTCGGTTTGTTTCGCCGATGCGCCCTGCATCGACGGGTATTACTTTATGTTTTCTTTTACCGTTTCATCACTCGTCACAATGACGTCAGTGAAGGAAAGCGGTGTTGTGATAATCAGCTGTCTCGTATTAACGGACACTCTATCTCATCACAAAAATAAAAACTGGTGTAGTTTATCCCTCGAATATCACTATTTTGTTGCGCTATGACAATTTATTGCTCTACTGTCGTTTTTTTCATTTTATATTGATGAAGATACTCGGGGATATCAAAAATCGGCAATAGCAAAATATTGTCATTTAAAAAGACTCAGTTTGTGATCCGGCATTAATTTGCTGACGAAATGCCTGCGGCGTTACCTGATAGGTCTGGCGAAACACTTTGCAAAAATAGCTGGTTTGCGAAAAACCTAAATTCCGCGCGATGCTGGCGATGCTCCAGTCGCTGTGGCATAGCAGCTCTTTTGCGCTCGCCATCCGCTGCTGATTGACCCAGGCGTTAAAACCGATCCCCTGATACTTTTTAAACAGTTTGCTGAAGTAGTACGGGCTGAGATAGACATGCGCCGCCACATCCTCCAGACGCAGCTCATCGGAGAGATGCGCGTCGATATAGCGCAGCGCCTTCTTCATTTTGCCATCGTGCGGCGAGGGCGCCCGGCTGGCCTGCGCCGGGTCGTTCTGCGACGGGTTATCTTTGATAACCACAAAGTTGAGCTGTTTTTTCAGGCAATTCTCGACGATCAGCTTCAGCAGATCCGCCGAAGCGATAACCCGCGAATAGTCCATCTCCGGCACATCGCGAAACGCCTGGACCAGCGCCGGATCGTCCTGCCAGCGGTCATCGACGTTCAAGATATCAACCAGTTCAACATCATTGCTCAGACGCACCTGCCCGCACAGCACGAAACCGACCAGGTGGCCGGCGATCACCAGCGGGATGGAAAAATCGGTTAACCCCGCATGACAGCGGTAGATACACAGCTGGTCTTTTTTCGAGGCTTCCAGCCCGCCGCAGCGGTCGCTCATGCGACAGCGTCCGCTGTGCTCCGGGTGCTGACGCATCAGCTGGCAAAACGGCGTGAAATTAAACAATTCAGAAATCTCATCACCGTGAATATTGACGACCACAACCGCCAGACTGGTGGCTTGCGCAAAATCCTGTGCGATTTTATTGATGAGTTCTGAGTTTAGGGTACTCGCAGAAATCATGATAAAACCCCTCAGTTAATTTTTTGTTATAAATAAAACATATTTTTCATATTTACCTTTTTTAGCATCAGATCCCATCGACGATAAAAAAGTGCATTGACAATAACAAAAGTCTCCCAACCCGGGGAGACTTTTTGAGCGGTTCGTGATATCGGTTCATGAAATTAGCCTGGCTATTTCACAGATACATTCCCCTTATGACGCTAACGCGTATTTTCTTCCTCCACGCAGGTATGACAGGGCAGATTATTGGCGATAAGAAAACGATAAATTGCGGCGCCGAGGCAGGCCCCTAACAACGGCGCGATAATGGGCACGATAAAATAGGGAATATCTCTTCCCCCGGTCATGGCGATATTGCCCCACCCGGCGAACCAGGTGAACAATTTCGGGCCAAAATCGCGTGCCGGATTCATCGCGAAGCCGGTAAGCGGCCCGGTCGAGGCGCCGATCACCGCCACCAGAATGCCAATCAACAGCGGCGCCAGTGGGCCCTTGGGTACGCCGTTGCCATCATCGGTGAGCGCCATGATCATCCCCATCAGCATCGAGGTGATCACCACCTCCACCAGCGCCGCATGCCAGATGCTGAGCTCAGGCGCCGGGTAGGTGCTGAATATACTGGCCAGCTGCAGGCTTTCCAGGCTGCCGCGCACCATATGATGCACCGTTTCAAATTGCGTAAACAGGGTGCTGTAAAGTATCCAGGCCAGCACGGCGCCGCCAAACGCGCCGGCGACCTGAGCCAGGATATAGGGCACCACTTTTCTGCCCGGGAAGCAGGCAAACAGCCACAGGGCGACGGTGACCGCGGGGTTCAGATGTCCCCCCGAAATGCCGGCCGTCAGGTACACCGCCAGAGAAATACCCAGTCCCCAGATAATACAGATCTCCCACAGCCCCAGGCTGGCGCCGGTCAGTTTCAGGGCGCTCAGGCAGCAGATACCAAAAAACAGAAACAGCCCGGTGCCTAAAAACTCGGCGATACATTGCGCGCGTAAAGAACCATTCATTGTGACACCTCGTGACGAAGTTCGTGTCCAGGCCAGCCAACCATCCGCTGGCTCGTTGGGTACGGCGAGGCCCACTATAGAAACCGGCAGCGGCAAAGTGTTGGCATCCTGCGGAAATCGGGCGGCGTAAAGTCGCCGAAGAAGAATAATTTATTGCTATTTGTTCGCGAATCCATGCAGCAATGGCGGGCGTTCAGGGGGTATTTTGATTTCCAACTAAATGATAAAAAATTGCGAAAGCGCAGTGCTTATTTTCCAACAAATATCACATCACACAAAATATCGCATAGCAAAAACAATTTAAAAAATCACCTATTAAAATGTAAATACGGAGCGTGAATTGCAATATAATCACATTTATACAAACAATAAAATCAAATAAAAACAATGATATAAAATAAAATAAATCTATTTTATACTATATAAAAACCACTATTTTTTCGCTCTCCACCATCAACTCAGCCATTCTTTTTCGCCGTCCCGCCATATAGTTCCCTCACTGGCACATATCCTGCGAGGTCTTTATGCAACAAGAAGCATTAGGAATGGTAGAAACCAAAGGCTTAACCGCAGCCGTAGAGGCCGCTGACGCAATGGTTAAGTCGGCCAACGTTTTATTAGTTGGCTATGAAAGGATCGGTTCAGGCCTGGTGACCGTCATCGTGCGTGGCGACGTGGGGGCAGTTAAAGCCGCCACCGACGCCGGTGCCGCCGCAGCCCGCCACGTGGGCGAAGTGAAAGCCGTACACGTCATTCCCCGCCCCCATACCGATGTTGAAAAAATCTTACCGAAGGGGAATAGCCAATGAGCAGCAATGAGCTGGTTGAACAGATCATGGCGCAAGTCATAGCCCGTGTGGCGACGCCAGAGCAGCAGGCGCTTCCCGATACCCCCCATCCCACAGGAGAGACGGCTATGGCAGAGAAAAGCTGCAGCTTAACGGAATTTGTCGGGACCGCCATTGGCGACACCCTCGGGCTGGTCATCGCCAACGTGGATGCCGCGTTGCTGGAGGCGATGAAGCTCGAAAAACGCTATCGCTCTATCGGCATCCTCGGCGCCCGCACCGGCGCCGGGCCGCACATCATCTGTCTCTTATACACATCTGACGCTGCCGACGACTTAATAGGTGTAG
>ERZ1027243.1627-NODE-1627-length-10319-cov-5.517732_pt1 | contig 10319 bp, 11 predicted proteins | sample MGYA00519243_ERZ1027243 | MGnify/ENA primary metagenome ERZ1027243 (study PRJEB26926, sample SAMN06164727) | human gut metagenome | biome: ENVO:00009003; feature: ENVO:2100002; material: ENVO:00002003 | host: Homo sapiens | place: USA | collected 2012 ...
GTCCGGCCCGCGTGGATACCTATTTCATTGTCATGCCGCTCTGTTCCGGCGCATCCCGCTGCCGCAGAGCATCCGCGGGCAGCAGTCCGCCGACCTGGTCCATGAGCTCCGCCAGTTCCCGATCCCGTCCGAAGGATAGCGTTTCGTCCTGTTCACGGACGAACGACAGTGCGCGGTAGATCTGCGCAAGCTGCTCCGGCTCAAAAAGGGCGTCTTTTTGAACAAGTCCGCTGCGCACGGTGAAATCGCGTTTGGCGGCTTCGTAGTCGTCCTGAAAATAATGTCCGTAATGGACGCCTTTGCGGTCGGAGTCCCACTCCCAAGTCACGAATTGAACGCCGTATTTGCTCGGAGTACCTGCCAGCACCGTGTCGCCAAAGTCAGCGAGGATGCGGTAGTCTTCATCCAGTCCGCTGGCTTTGAGCTGCGGAGCGGATTCCATAGCGGTCATATACTCCAGTGTCTTCGCGGCGATGTCCTCGATACGAAACAGGGCATCCTCTGCCTGTGGCGTGTCCGTATCCTCCCGGCGATAGTACACGCTGCCCTTGCCGGAGATGCGGCAGAGCGGCGCATCGTTCCACAGGATGGGGAGGTGGCAATCTTCCGGCGGCTTTGTTTCAAAGCCCGCACGATGGAGAGAAATGCAAACTTCTTCGAGGTAACGGAGCTGCTGTCCTGTGTTGCTGCTGTTCATGTGGTGAACCTCCTTTTTTCCGTAAACTAAAAAGAGGTTGGTATCAAAATATGATACCAACCTCTTCAATAAAAAGTCTCAAATTATTTAGGAAAGATGAGCGACAAAAAGTATTCGAGGGCGTAAAGCCCACCATAAAGCAGGCCAAATCAGCCGAGAATTTAGTTCAAGTCCTGCCTGACGCTCTGAAATGCCCTTGTGTATCTATAAAACACGCTTTGAAAAAACAGGGCATAAAAACGCTGAAACCCCTGATTTCTCAGGGGTTTCAAGTGAGTGTATCTATTTTGGTCACTCAAGATGCCTTGGGACAATAGCGTGAATAAAAATGGCATTATCTACGCTGACCACACGACCCTCGACGTCAGGAATATGCCGTTGACCAGTTGAATCAGAGCACGCGGATCGATTATACTGCTTCATCAGATTTCGTGACTTTAAAACATGTTTTTTATGATGGTCGATGCAATGTTTTTTCCCTCTCGGTGGTCGCTTGCTGTTTTAGAAACCGTAGTTTTGTATCTACCATCTCCATAGTAAGTAAGCCGATAGTGTTTACCGTCTTCGGTAATGGTAAATCCCAAATCCATTAGCGCCTGCCGCAAAGTTCCGCTCATCGTCCTATAGTCTCTAAGGAGAATTTTTATTGTGTTCGCTCTTTTTTCAGACGCACCTTCAAATCCATTCCTTTGGATAATATCTGCCAAAACATCATATCTTCTTGTTTTGGCGGCTGTGTTTTTTAACTTTTCAGCAACCGCCTCTAATATCATCTCTTTTATTTCCCCTGGGAAGAATTCGTCCTCAACGCCGAGGTAAATAATAGCAACATCTTCTGTCGAGTCGAGTTTGGCTTTTAGACCCTGATTCTCATAAGATAATGCATCATTTGCTTTTGTTAATTGCTCAACCTGTTGTTGAAGCTTCTTTATATCATCATCAAAATACGCAATCAATTCGTCAGCATCATTGAGTGCTTTGGCCTTTTCAAGTTCTGCTGCAAGCCGTTCCTCTTTCTGGCTGCTATACCTGTCGCGTAATAGTGCGTTATTAACTCCAGACCATGTGTAAAGCGTATCCACCATTTGAGAGTTGCTATACTGTATTACGCTTCGTATAACCCTCTCCATTAAAATATCATCACTGCCTTCATAGGCACGATAAAGAAATCTCTTGTGTCCTACTGCTTGGTTAGGGTAGTAGATGCCGATTGCGCCATAGTATTCATTCTTATCGTCACAATCGCGTCTTAACCGACTGTTTAGCCAGCCTTCCTTTTGGACAAGTACATGGGCAACCCCTTTGAGCCGGCTGGCAATCCATTTCACATTCACCGGATCCTCTCCGAAGAATGTTTTAGAAATATAGACAACCGGCAAACGATAATGGCTGACCCCATTAATGACATCAACAAGGATGTCCAAATTGTCCTTATCGATAATAACGGGTCGATTGGACACGGGGAGATTATTATCGTCCTTTATGTAGCCCTTTTCTACCAAGAGTGAAATAAAGTGAGGTGTTGAGAAGCCGGATTCGACGGTCAGTGCAGATTCAAGATAACTTCTATCCAGGCGAACGGACATTTTCATGTCGTTAAAGTTCATGACATAGTCAGTATCCCAAACCACACCGTCAGTTTCGGTTTTTTCATAGCGTATGGCAATGGTATTCTGATTCCGGTATTCTTCTATGGCAAGCCACAAAGAATCGTCTCCATATCGAATGTTTCTTTCCCCGTTCCAAACCAGCCCGGGAATAACGTTTTCTTTATGAGGACTTCCTTGATTCCATTCGATGGCAAGGCGAATAAAATCGTCTTTGCTCATTGTATCATTAATCGATAAAACAGTAGAGAATAAAAGCATGTCAATACCTCATTCCAATTCAAATCCGCTTCCGTTACTTTTTACCTCCACGCGTATATGGAGCAACATGGATTTCTTTACCATTCCAATGACGCGTATATCCAGAAACGGTATGTTCAATAGGCGAAGCATGTGTACCGTGTTCCAAGCTGTCCGAAATAGCAGAAGCAATTGTTTCTGCAGCTTTACTCGTTCCAGCAGAATTTACGGAGGACCCACTAATACTTGAACCGGTGTTATGAGAGCTGCTATGTGAACCACCTGTAACTCTTGAAGCCCCATAAGATAAAGCTGCTCCAGCAGCAATTTTCGTTCCCTCAACCATAATTGAAGACAATATAGGGTGATTGGTTCTAAAGTTTTTCCACCCATCTGTTACCTTGTGAAATCCACGGATAATAAACGATTCGGATTGATTTGTAATTGGGGCTGAATCAACTCTCGGACTATCACTTTTCGCAGCAATGGTTTTTTTCTCTGCGTTAATAGTTTCGGGTTTTATCTCATCCGCGATTTCGGGCTCACTCTTAACAGGTTTTTTCTCAGGGGTGGAATTGTTTTCATTCAACACCGCTGAACCTTCTGTACAGATTGGTGCGCTTAGTTTAATTACCTCGCATGGAATATATTTTCCATCACCAAAATCATGGAACTGTCTGTTTATAGGGTCATAATACCAATTTGTAGGATTCTGCCAATTCCCACGGTGAGCCTCAAAATGCTCTTGATGAGTAAGGAATTGTATATTATCAGGTTCACCTTGAAATTCAGGATACTCCGCCGCACTTTTCATATGCTGTCCTTCAAAGGCTTTTCCATCTTCATCGTAGGCTTTACCCCGGTCGATAATATCCTGCTGCTGTTTTTCGGTCCAATCTCGTGTACCTTCACCCTCTAATACACGCTGCTGTTCCTTTTCCCAAGCAAGTCTGATTGCTTTACTCGCATCAGCTGTTCTTCTCGACATAGGATCACTCTCCTATCCCGAGCAAGTCATAAAGATTCTTCAGGAATGAATAAAAATCTTCATAAACTTCATCTTCTTCGATCCGTCCGCCTTCAAGATTATAAATGGAGATTTTTTCTCCATCCCTCTCGCAGAGAATAGGATCGCCTGTCGCCAATGCGCCGATTACTATATACTTGTCATCAGGTCTGTCAACGCTATTAATATCAATAATCGGCTTGTGTTCAATTCCATAAAACTGAACACCGGCGGGCAAAAAACACTCACCGCCATCTGAAAGCATTAACCACTCTCTGTATTGCGTTGGGAGCTTGACATTGTTTTCAGCTTCAAACTGGTTAATTTGTTCTTCGGTAACTCCATCAAAAAACAGCATTTTCCCCTGGTTACTTATTACATCAACTATACTTTTCAGTTCTTCCGAAATCATATACAATAAACCTCCGTTACAGTAAGATTAAACTGAAGACTAAACATCTCTCTTCATGTACGTGATCTGGATATCGTAACCCAGCTTTTCAAGCATCTCCACGAACACCTTGTTCACGATGCCGTCCTTCTTATTTATCAGCCTGCTGATGTACGGGGCCGAAGTCCCCACCATCTCCGCAAGCTGTGCCTGGGTGACGCGCTCCTCCAGACATTTGACCTTAACGTCTATATCAAAATCATTCTTTACCATAATGCACCTCGCTTTTGGTGAAACACAATTGCACTGACAAGACAATTCATTATACCACAAGTTTATGAATTTTTCAACACAACACGCAGAAAAAGGCACCCGGAAAATTCCGAGTGCCTTATTGCTTCTGTGCTGCTACGCATCCACGTCTATCGCAAGGCCGGATTTGAACTCGACCGTGATCCTGTCATCGTGGATCGTGACCTTCTCGACCATTCTTCGGACGAGTATCTCGCTGTATTCCGCCTCGCCGGTCTGTTCCTCAATGAAGCCAATCATGGCTTTGATCCTGTCGATTTCGTCCTTGCGGAGCGCCGCCTGCGTCAGAACGTTCTGCCGCCTTTCGCGGAGGGATACTATCCTTTCGCCAATCTCCTGGACGAGGGCTTCGTCCCTGCCGGCGTCGAGAAGGTCCATCTGGCTCTTGCGGATCATGCCGTCGATGACCTCGATCTCGTCATCGACGTCGCAACCGACAACGTTCTCTATGTTCTCCTTCAGAACCGGGATGATATCGTCCCTATTGGAGTAGGCCATGTTCGCGGCGGACGCAATCGCGGCGTGCAGGTCTTCCTCCGGCACTGTCCTCGCGGAACACTCCTGTCCCGTCGTAAGCCTGCTGACGCACCGCCATACCACGGGCTTCTCGTTTCCGACGGACCATACGACCCGCCTGTAGATGTTGCCGCAGTGAGCGCAGATTACGTTTCCGGTAAGAGCGTATTTTGAACTGTAGACGCGCTTCTTGCCGCCCTTGTAAAGGGATGACCGCCTTGCGATCTCCTCCTGCACCAGAAGGAAGGTCTCCCTGTCGATGATGGCTTCGTGGCAGCCTTCCACATAGTATTTCGGCATCACGCCATCGTTCCGGCTGCGCTTTTTGTCAAGGACGCTGACAGTATAGGTCTTCTGAAGGAGAGCGTCACCGATGTATTTTTCATTGGTGAGTATCTGCTTGATGTTTGTCTCATGCCAGCGGGCGTGTTTCGCACCGTTGAGAATGCCGTCAGCTTCAAGCCCGCGCCGTATCTTTACAAAACTTGCCCCTTCCAGATATTCGCGGTAAATGCGTCTGACTACCTCGGCTTCCTCCGGCACGATGACCAGCTTTCCGCTTTCGTCCTTCGTATAGCCGAGAAACCAGTTGTGGTTGACCTGGACCTTGCCCTGCTGATTGCGGAACTGGATGCCGAGCCGGACGTTCGCCGACAGGGATTCGGACTCCTGCTGCGCCAGCGCCGCCATGATCGTCATAAGCACCTCGCCCTTGGCGTCGAGCGTATTGATGTTCTCCTTCTCGGAGTATATCTCAATAAAAAGTTACTTCACGATATTGTAAAATACACAAGATATAGCGTTTTATTCAAATATACTACCACAACATATAGTTCTGCTTTTAACATCGTTTCATATCTTCAAGCGACTTTTAGCAGATTTAAGCGACAAATAAGCGACAAATTTTAGCCGTCCGAAAGGGCGGTTTTTCTTTTTGCCTATGCCGCTTTACTCTGCTTTTCGGAACAGCGCCATATCAATGGCCTGCATTGCCTTGACTTCACTTTCCGCAAATACATGACTGTAGGTGTCAAGCGTGGTTTTGGTAGTGCTGTGCCCCAGTCTGTCCGCAATCACACGGGCGGCAACATTGGAGTTAATGAGCAGTGAAGCGTGGGTGTGTCGGAGCGAATGCAGATGTATACCTGGCAGACCTGCTTTTTCGCAGATGCGTTTCAGCTTTACATTCAGGTTTGCACCAATCAGATAATTGCCCGTGCTGTTGGTGAACACAGCGTCCGGGACTTTCCAAACACCACCCGCCTTGAACCGTTCTACAGCCTGTTGCTTTTTGTGCTGTTTGAGCAAATCAAGAATGTATTCCGGCAACACAATACGGCGTTCGCTCCCGGATGTTTTCGGGGTATCTCTGCTAAACTGCCCATTCATCCGCACCAATGTATGCCGGATATACAGCACCCCGGTATCAAGTTCTATATCATTCCAATGCAGGGCGCACAACTCGCCGGAGCGGATGCCCGTTGCAAGGAACAGATTGCAGATAACTTCAAACTGGAAATCATTCTGTTCATGCAGGGCTTGCAGAAAGTCACGGCATTGCTGTTCGTCAAGAAATTCAGCGGGCTTTGTGTCCACTTTCGGCGGCGTTGCCAGCTTGCACGGATTCCGGCGCATAATCTCTTTCTTTACTGCCGCTGTAAAAATCGCGGACAAGTTCAGCTTGATTTTATTGACTGTTGCGCCCGTCAAGCCCGGTTCGCTGACGTTCTCAAAAGCCTGTTCCAATTTCATGCCGAGGGCAACGGCGATCTTTTCGGCATTCTCCCGGCGTGTTGTCTTTCCCGCAAGTACATGAAACAGAATCGACCTGCTGACCCCCGCTTTTTCATAAAAGGTTTCCCGCTTGATCCCGTCAAACAGCGCCTTGTCCCGGATGCGGTAATGGGTTTCCAGATTTCCGCCTTTCTGCAAGTTCGAAAAGAGCCTGTCCAGCATGGGCGGAGTGATGTTTTTCAGCTTTTCCCGACCAATGGCGGGTAGAACATGACGTTCTATTTCTCCCTTGTAATTCTGTAGGGTTTTCGGCTTCAAGACGGACGGCGCAACTGTGGTGTAATACCATTCTGCCAATTCCGAAAGTGTCCTGTTTTCGTCAAGGGCAACATACCCCTGAATCTTTTCTTCCCACACCGCTGCGTACTGTTTTGCCAGCTTTTCAGCCTTGCCCGGTGTCACCCCGTCCGGCGGGCGGTATGTTGTGGTTTTCTTGCGCTGCCTGCCCTGTTCATCATACCCCATGTATGCGGTTATGGTGTAGGTATCGCCGCGCTTTCTGATACTTGCCATATACAAGCACCCCTTTCCTGTAATTTATATGTTAGGGCATTATTTTGAGAAAAACTCAAGCAGATAGCCCTGCATATACTGTTCGGCTTTCCATTCGTAGAACTGCGCCTGTTCATTCTGTTCGCCGCTGTCATTGTGCTGTCTTGCCATACCGTAATATGTGGCGGCTTTTTCCAGCGCTATATAAAAATCCTTATCCCCCAGCAATCTGTCCAGAATGGACAGCATAACATGAACCTCTGGGTGATTAGCCGCGTAGGTATCAACACAGCTTTTTATGAATTCTATAGCAATCAGCGTCTCAAAACCGGCAGCGTGTAAACCCGTACATATTCCACCTGGTCCGCTGAAACAGTCAATATGGGTCAACGCCATTTTTAATCTCCTTCCAAGCCTCATCGACTTTGTGGTAATCCAGATCGTGCTTCTTACAATAATCTACTATTTTTCTCATCATTGAGCAATTGGGAACGGTCTTCCCGGTTTCCCAACGATTAACAGTAGAGTAAGAAACACCGAGTTCTTCGGCAAAAGAGTTTTGACTGAAAAAACAACTCTGCCGAATGCCCTTAATTTCATTTGCAATACTCATCGTACACCTCAATTCAAAGTCATGATCTCTGGCAAAACACAGTCATAACAGTAGCATTATTATAGCATTTTGCTTTCAGAAAGTCAACGAACACTCCCTAAATAATTCGTGAACGGAATAGGAAAATCTTTCTAATAGAGGACACCATAATCACTATCAGTATTCTCATCCAACCTGTAGCCTCGCCACGCAAATATCAAACCCATAGCCTCGTATTTCGGCTTTTTCGGTGTGCAGGTTAGATGATGAAAAAGTTTGAAAGGGATTCCGAGCTGCCACCGGTTTTTGGGGGCAAACCTCGGAATCCCTTTGTTTTAGTACATTTCAGCCCTTTCCGGCATCGGTTCTCGTCATCAATGCTACTGTCTCGACGTGGATTGTGTGTAGGATGCTATCTCTATAACCTTTTAATTTTTTCTCGAACCTTTTAATTATTCTATGAAAAATTAAAAGGTTCGGCAGAGTGGGTTCACTTTTTCCTGGCGGTAGCGGTTGCCCGGAAACCTGTAAAACAAAAAAGCGAGGTCGGCAGGTTCGTATTTGAACCCACAAACCTCGCTTTTGGCTTTATACCAAGGGATTTTCATAGGGAATAATTAAAAAGTACGGTAGCAATTTGTATCATTGCTACCGTACCTTTGTGGCAAATCTACCGCTCGTGGATACAATGCACCATGTTTTGAAAGCGTGGTGCATTATTTGCGGCTTTCGCTTTTGACACTCCGGAACAAGGGGACAGAAGGGACAGTAATTACTGTATAGTTTTCAGTTTTTAACTCCTTCTTCGGTTATAGGAATATTGACGCTTCATATCATTGAGTATTTTGCTACATTTAAGATTATGAACTATCGTCGGCTGCTTCGACAAATCAATGGTTTTGTTACGCACTCAGCAGTGCAAATGCCAGCCCAAACAAACCTATTGGGATTAGCAACAGGAAACCGCCAACAAATATGAATCAAACAATCAGTGTGGGTATTCTCTGAAATGTTGACATAGATATTTCCTCCAATAATTTCGTCCATCACTGTTCGGAGATATCGTTTTAAACAGCTTTAACGTTTTTACATAACCGTGATAAGTACAGAAAAAGGCACTTGATGATCGTCGATATTAATTTGTAGTTCAATCCTATCCTTCGTTTCATTAAGATTCGACCTTCTAAAAGGTATGTGACGCAGGATAAAATGCTTACTCAAAACAGAAAGTGTCATTAAAACAACCCCAGTGCTGATCTTTATCACTCAGATTCAGCATCGTGCCATCAGATAGTACGTACCCTTCAGCGCTTGCAGTGCCATGATACTCGCCAGTCAACTCAGGCCATTCAATACCGATGGATGGATCATTCCAGGCTAGTCCGCCTTCGTCGTCGGGATGATAAAAATCATCGCATTTATAGAAGACTTCAGCAACATCACTGAGAACCAGGAATCCGTGGGCAAATCCTCTGGGGATCAGGAACTGCTTTTTGTTTTCCCCTGTCAGCAGGACGCCGTACCACTTACCATAGGCTTCAGAACCAGAACGCAGATCCACTGCAACATCAAAAACGCTGCCCTTAATGACCCGGACCAATTTGGTCTGGGAATACTTTTTCTGGAAGTGCAAACCACGCAACACCCCCTTGGTAGACATGGACTGGTTATCCTGGACAAAAGGGATGTTCAATCCCGCTTCTTCTATATCTCGCTGACTGTAAGTTTCCATGAAATAGCCTCGGTTGTCACCATGAACGGCTGGGGTAATAACGCAAAGGCCTTCAATACCACCCACATTTTTCTCAACTGTAATCTGACCCATAATTACTCCTCAATCTCTTTCAAATATCGTGTGAGTGCGTCCTGCCAAGTAGGGAGGGGCCGAAACCCAGTCTCCAGTAACTTGGTCTTATCCAAGCGGCTGTTGAAAGGCCGTGTTGCCTTACTCAGCCCATACTCCTCCGTCGTCACAGGAGTGATTTGGGTGATGTAGCCCGCCTGTCGGAAGATTTCACAGGCGAAGTCATACCTGCTAATGTAGCCACCCTCATTGGTTGCATGATAGTAACCGTACTTTTCCGTCTCGATCATATCCACCAGCAGGCGAGACAAATCAAGCGTGTATGTAGGAGTGCCAATCTGGTCGTTAACCACACGGACAATGTCATATTTCTTGCCTATGTTTAACATTGTCTTGATGAAATTGTTTCCGTTTAGGCCAAAGGCCCAGGCAATACGGACAATGAAATACTTCTCTATAGTTTGTGAAACCGCCAGTTCACCTTCCAGTTTGGTCTGTCCATACACATTAAGCGGTTTGTAATCCTTGCAGTCTGCTGCCCAGGGAACGGTTCCACTACCGTCAAAAATATAGTCGGTACTCAGATAGACCATCTTACTGTTCAGTTTTTTGCAGACATCTGCGATATTTTGAGTGCCACCGGCATTAATGGCACGGACAGTAGCTACCTTGTCGGCATCCTCCGCCAGATCTACGGCAGTCCATGCCGCGCAATGAATCACAACATTAGGAGCAACACCAGTAATAATACGGTCAACAGATGCTCTATCTGTAATATCCAGCGCCACATAGGGCATGGTAGTAACCGCAGAACCGTCCCTGTCTCTTATACACATCTCCGAGCCCACGAGACACTCGCTAATCTCGT
>ERZ1027243.1632-NODE-1632-length-10311-cov-5.493565_pt1 | contig 10311 bp, 9 predicted proteins | sample MGYA00519243_ERZ1027243 | MGnify/ENA primary metagenome ERZ1027243 (study PRJEB26926, sample SAMN06164727) | human gut metagenome | biome: ENVO:00009003; feature: ENVO:2100002; material: ENVO:00002003 | host: Homo sapiens | place: USA | collected 2012 ...
ATATAATTGGAGTGTAAGAGCTGTGAAACAAGGATCGACGTCGGGCCGTCCGCCGCGCCGATGATGCCGATGGAGGCCGCGTCCTTGAGGTCAAAGCCCAGCAGCACCGCGGCGATCATCGCGCCGATGCTGATGAACAGCAGCAGCGGCAGCACCTCACTTGCCTCGATCGTCAGCATAATGATTCCTCCTTTTATGTGTCCGGTTCGGCGCGCGGCAGCCACATACCACTCTGCCGCGTACCCTTTCAATCAGCAGTCTAATCCGGAATCGCGAAAAGGAGTTGTTAAATTCAGTCAAATGAGATAATTTCCACATTTCAACCGATAAAAATGTTATGAAAATGGATAATTTGACCGCGTAAAATACATGAATATCAATAAAAAGTTTAGAAAACGCTCCAAATGTGTGAAAGAGGAAAATAAAACAAAACGGGAAATTGATGCACTGTACCGGCATGAAACGCATCTGCGTTTATACGAATGAGGTTCACGGCAACAAAAAAGGAAATAAGGAGCACGGCTGCACAGCCGTTGGAAGCGGCTCGGGCGGAATTGACCGCCGTTTTCGAGATTCGATAGAATTTGCACGTGCCGTTTTCGAATCTTTATACAGTCCACCATGAAATCCCGCTTGCAGAACTGCGGGGAACGCTGTAAAATAATAGACAATATCGGTCAATTATCGACAAGGAGTATTCATTATGCAGCAAAATGCAAAATTCATCCGTAAACTGCCCATCCCGATGGACATTAAAAAAGAGTTCCCTGTCACGGAAGAGGTCGCCAAGGTGCGTGAGGTGCGCGTGGAAGAGATGCGCGCGATCCTCGACGGGCGTGACAGCCGCCTGATGCTCATCATCGGCCCCTGCTCTGCCGACCGCGAGGACAGCGTGATGGACTATGTCTGCCGCCTCGTCCCCCTGCAGGAAAAGGTCAAGGATAAGATCCTGATCGTCCCGCGCATCTACACGAACAAGCCGCGCACCAACGGCTCGGGCTACAAGGGCATGCTCCACCAGCCCGACCCCAGCAAGAAGCCCGACATGCTCGAGGGCATCATCGCCATCCGCCGCCTCCACACCCGCGCGGTGCAGGAGACCGGCTTTGCCTGCGCCGACGAGATGCTCTATCCCGAAAACTACCGCTATCTCTCCGACATTCTGGGCTATGTCGCTGTCGGCGCGCGCTCGGTCGAGAATCAGCAGCACCGCCTCGTCGCGAGCGGTATTGATGTGCCCGTCGGCATGAAGAACCCCACGGGCGGCGACTTGAGCGTGATGATGAACTCCATCTATGCGGCGATGGGCGACCACACGTTTCTCTACCGCGGCTGGGAGGTCGAGACCGCGGGCAACCCTTATGCCCACGCCATCATGCGCGGCTATGTGAACGAAAAGGGCGACAGCCGCCCCAACTACCACTATGAAGACCTGATGCAGCTGCACGAGCTGTACGCGGAAAAGGGCATCAAGAACCCCGCCTGCATCGTCGACTGCAACCACGCTAACTCCGGCAAGCAGTATTTGGAGCAGATCCGCATCGCGAAGGAGGTCCTGCACTCCAAGCGCCACTCGAATGACATCAACGCGCTCGTCAAGGGCATGATGATCGAGAGCTACATCGAGGACGGCAACCAGAAGATCAGCGAGGGCACCTACGGCAAGAGCATCACCGACGCCTGCCTCGGCTGGGAAAAGAGCGAAAAGCTCGTGCTGGAGCTGGCTGATTTGCTGTAAATCAGCGTACGATAAAATGAAAAACTCCCACGGTTCCGGTATTACCGGAACCGTGGGAGTTTTTATGTCAACTGCAGGACGAAACTTATTTCGCCTGCTTCATGGAGAGGCTGATGCGCTTTTTCTTCTCGTCGACTTCCAGCACGACGACCTTGACAACGTCGCCGACGGACACGACCTCGGACGGGTGCTTGATGAACTTGTTCGACACCTGCGAGATGTGGACAAGGCCGTCCTGATGCACGCCGATGTCCACGAACACGCCGAAGTCGATGACGTTGCGCACCGTGCCGGTCAACACCATGCCGGGCTTTAGGTCTTTCATTTCAAGAACGTCGGTGCGCAGGATGGGCTTGGGCAGCTCGTCGCGCACGTCGCGGCCGGGCTTTAAGAGCTCCGAGACGATATCGCGCAGCGTGGGAACGCCGACGCCGATCTCACCCGCGGCCTTGTCCTCGCCGTAGGCCTTGACGCGATCGGGCAGATCGGCGAGCCTGCCGCCCTTCACGTCGGCGAGCGTGTGGCTGGTCAGGTCGAGCAGCGCCTTCGCGGCGTCATAGCTCTCGGGGTGGACGGCGGTGTTGTCGAGAACGCTCCTGCTCTCCGGCACGCGCAGGAAGCCTGCGCACTGCTGGAAGGCCTTGGGGCCGAGCTTTGGCACTTTCTTGATCTGCGCGCGTGAGGTGAACGCGCCGTTCTCCTCGCGGTACGAGACGACATTTTTCGCCGTTGTGCCGTTCAGGCCCGCGACGCGCTGCAAAAGTGACGGCGACGCCGTGTTGATATCCACGCCGACGGCGTTGACGCAGTCCTCGACCACGCCGTTCAGCGCCTCGTCGAGCTGCTTTTGCGGCATGTCGTGCTGATACTGCCCCACGCCGATGGCCTTGGGGTCGATCTTCACGAGCTCGGCAAGCGGGTCCTGTAATCTCCGCGCGATGGACACGGCGGAGCGGAGGTTCACGTCGTACTGCGGGAATTCCTCGGCGGCGAGCTTGCTCGCCGAGTACACGGACGCGCCCGCCTCAGAGACGATCATGTAGCTCACGTGCGCGCCGCCCTCGTTCACCTGACGGATGAGCTCGACGGCCATCTGTTCGGTCTCGCGGCTGGCCGTGCCGTTGCCGATGGCGATGTGCTCCACACCGTGCTTTTTGATGAGCGTTGCCAGCGCGGCGATGGCTTCATTTTTCTGCCGCTCGCCGTAGGTCGGGTAGACCACGGCGGTATCGAGCACCTTACCTGTGCCGTCCACGACGGCGACCTTGCAGCCCATGCGGTAACCGGGATCAAGGCCCATCGTGACCTTGCCCTTGACCGGCGGCTGCATCAAAAGCGGCTTTAAGTTGAGCGCAAACTGGCCGATGGCACCCTCGTCTGCCTGCTCAGTGAGCTGATTTCGCACCTCGCGCTCGAGCGAGGGGAAGATGAGACGGTCGTAGGCGTCCTCGGCGGCGGACTTGACGAATTCCATCGCGGCGGAGCCGGGCTTCACGACTGCACGGCGCAGCAGCGGGAGCGCCTGCTCGCGGTCGAGCGTGATGGAGACCTTCAAAATGCCTTCTTTTTCACCGCGGTTGATGGCGAGCACCTGATGCCCCTGCAAGCGGGCGACAGACTGCGTAAAATCGTAGTATAGACGATAGACGCTGTCGTCCTCGGTCGCGGCCCTGCTCACAAGCTGGCCCTGACGGGAAATGAGCGCGCGAAAGCTCTTGCGGATGGCGGCATCGTCAGAGATCTGCTCAGCGATGATGTCGCTCGCGCCCTGCAGGGCGTCCTCGACCGTCTCGACGCCCTTTCCGGGGTCGACAAAGTCGCGCGCGGCCTCCTCGGGCCGCGGGCAGTCTCGCTCCTGCGCGAAGAGCAGCGCGGCGAGTGGTTCAAGGCCCTTTTCCTTCGCCATCGTGGCGCGGGTGCGGCGCTTTTGCTTGTAGGGGCGGTAGAGGTCTTCGACCTCGGCGAGCGTTTTGGCGCTGTCGATGGCGGCAGTGAGCTCATCGGTCAGCTTGCCCTGCTCGTCGATGGACTTTTTCACCGCTTCGCGGCGCTCTTCAAGACCGCGGAGGTATTGGAGCCGCTCTTCGAGCGTGCGCAGAGAGGTATCGTCCATTGCACCGTGGAGCTCCTTGCGGTAGCGGGCGATAAAGGGGATGGTGTTGCCCTCGTCGAGCAGATGCACGACGTTTTCAACGTGCCGGGGGTCTTTGCCGAGCTCGGCAGCAAGGGCCTGAATGAGATCCATAAAATGTTCCTTTCGTATATCGGGCGCCGAAGCGGCGCGGTCAAGTGAATCAGCAATGTCCGCCCGAAAGCGGGCGGAACGCAAAATTTATTATACCGCATCGCGCGGCGATGCGCAAAGCCTTTTGCGCAGAAAAAAGGCGGAGGATCGGTGCGACGGCTGAGGCTTTACATTTTGCCGCTTTGGCGGTAAAATACGACGCAACGTTCAAAGGCATCGAATGCTTCGCTTTGCCGCTCAAAGGCGGCATTTTTCAGCAAGAGAAGGAGAAAGCGAAATGCAGAAGAAAAACAACAAAGGCATCATCGCCCTCATCATCGTGCTTGTGCTGGCGGCTGCCGCGCTCGTCATTTGGCAGACAAACAAGCGGGAGACGCAGCAGGGCGGTAAGGAGATCACCGTCAACGTCGACCACCTGAACGGCGATGACACGACCTTCACCATCCACACCGACGAAGAGTACCTGCGCGGCGCGCTCGAGCAGGAAGACCTCATCGAGGGCACAGAGAGCGAGTACGGCCTCTATGTGCTGACTGTGGACGGCGAGACCGCCGACGAGAGTGAGCAGCAGTGGTGGGGCTACAGCGTGAACGGCACGTTTGCCGAGCTCGGCGTGGACAGCCAGCCCGTCGCGGACGGCGATGTGTACGACTTTGTGCTGAATGTCGGCTGGTAAGTCCGCAAGACTCAGCATCCGCGAGATCGCGGAGCTGTCGCTTTTCTGCGCGCTGATGGTCGCGGGCAAGGAGTGCCTGCGCCTTATCCCGAACGTGCATCCCGTCACGCTGCTGCTGCTTTTGGCCACGGCGGTGTACGGGGCGAAGGCGCTCTATCCGGCGTTCGGCTTTGCCCTGCTCGAGATCGCGCTTTACGGCGCGGGGCTTTGGAACCTGATGTATCTCTACGTCTGGCCGATCGTCGTGCTCGCTGCGCTGCCGTTTCGCAGAAGCGAGAGCCGCGCATTCTGGGCGGCCATCGCGGGGCTGCACGGGCTGTGCTTCGGCGCGCTGTGCGCCATTTCGTATTTTTTTATCGGCGGATGGCAGATGGCGTTTTCGTGGTGGGTCTCGGGCATCCCGTATGACGTCATCCACTGCGTGTCAAATACGGTCCTCGTCTTCGTGCTCTTCCCGCCGCTGCGGCGCGCACTGGAGCGCGCGAAGAAAACGTCGGGCGGAAGAGAATAGCAAAAAGCACCTGCCTTCGGCTGTGTGCTCGTAAGACAGTAATTCTAATTGAATGGTAACCCAGAGGCGTATCTCAAATCTGTTACTGAGTACAAGCCTTTGGACTAAAGCTCGGTATACCAAACACCGGATTAAGAATGGACTTTGAGAGAAAGTGAGGTATAACAATATAAAACAGATTATTACTATTCAGCACACGCAATCAATTCACCACACAAATGGTATGGTGGGTTCTTGGACAGATTGGGATCTTTCTGAATCAGGCATTGAACAGGCTGAAAGAATAGGGCAGAAATTAGCGAAGCAGTTATCCGGTCACAAAATTGTTATGTATGCTTCCGATCTTCTGCGAGCAAAGCACACCGCTGAAATTGTCGCAAAGCATATGGGAATCACACCTAACATTAGAACGGAACTTCGAGAGCGCAATTTAGGTAAATGCGTTGGCAAATCTGTTCAGTGGCTTCGTGAGAACATTGAGGTTCAAGAGAAAACCATTGATGACAGGATGTTTTCTGATGCTGAGAGTAGACGAGACGAATGGAATCGCTTAAAACCTCTTTTTGACGAGATAATGGCAAGTAATGATGAATGTATCATTGTAGTATCACATGGCGATTTGCTGAGCGTTTGGAATACGATGTTCCTCGGAATGGATGTGGAAACGCTGAATCAGTTTGAACTTTTTGGTATGGCAGGCGGCGTTTCTTTCATGCTTCAAAACGATGAGGGTAAGCGATTTATCAAGAAAATGAGCGATTTGTCTTACATGACAAATCAATTTATATGAGAAAAGCGTGAGGTATAAATAAAACGGACTTTGAACAACTTGCAAAAATAGAAAATGAGAGTGAACGTGTAAACAGAACCTACGATATATTCAACGAGGATGCAAGGCTCAATCATTCCAAAGCCGCACGAGTTGAATTTTTGACTACCGTTCACTACATAGAAAAATATTTGAAAGATGGCGACAAGATACTCGACATTGGCGCAGGTGCAGGTGAATACAGCCTCTACTTTGCTCGTAAGGGTTATGAAGTCTCGGCTCTTGAACTTGCCGATGCCAATATTGCCGCATTCAAAAAGAAACTGACACCCGAAGATAAAATCGATCTTGTTCAAGGCAATGCCCTTGACCTCTCTCGATATGCAGATAAGTCGTTTGATATTGTCCTTCTGTTCGGCCCGCTTTATCATTTGAAAAATGATGTGGACAAACAGAAATGTATCAGCGAAGCAAAGCGTGTCTGCAAGGACGGCGGCAAGATCTTCTTCGCTTTTATTTCCAACGATTTTGTTTTCCTTACCGAGTTCGGATACGATGTGAATTATTTCAGCAACGGTGATTATCCCGAGCTTCCACACCGAGCAGCTCAAAGAGGGCGAGGGCGACGTCATCTGGACGATCTACCTCAAAAACGGCGACACGCTGCGCCTGCACCATACGGTCAAAATCACGCGCATCCCGGTCGTGACGTTGACGGAGAACGACTATCCGATGGCAACGATCGACGACCTGAACGCGCTGCTCGACACGCTCGCGCACGAGGCGGATCGAAAGTCGGTCTACATTTTGCAGCTGCCCGCGGTGACATACGAGGGTGGACTGACGATGAAAAATTTCTGCTGCGACCTGATCGGCAGCGAGAGCGGCACGACCTTCACCGGCACGGTGACGGTCGCGACGCGCGGCATTCACCCCTCGAACATCACGAACGTCCGCTTTGTGGGCGACGGTACGGGCATCGGCCTTTCGGCGAGCGAGGGAGCGTTCCTGCACCGCTGCACGTTTGAAAACTGGGAGTTCGGCGCTTACGGCGGCCTCGGCAGCTGGGTCAACGCCACGGGCTGCACATTTCGCGGCAACGGCGTGGGGCTGTGGCTCGACAACCGCGGCGGCGCGACGTGCTCGGGCAGCTACTATGGCGACAGCGTGTACGAAGACAACGGCACCGCCGTGCGCATCGCCGCAATGCCGGGCACAGAGACGCTGGATTTCAATAACTGCGTGTTCCGCGGCAACGGGGTAAATGTCAAAAACGCGGCAGGATACGCCGTCGACCTCTCGCAGATCGTAACGGTGGAGAATTAAAGAAAAAAGGAGGAAACGCGGCGTTTCCTCCTTTTTTGTGTTCATTCAGATATTTAGCACAAAGTGCTCTTTATGATAGTCCAGCAGGCCTTCCTTTTTCATCTTGCCGAGCTCGAGCGACAATCCGCTGCGCTCAACGGCGAGAAAGTCCGCGAGCTGCTGGCGGGAGAACGGGATGTCAAACTCGACTGCGCCGCGCCGCTGCGCCTCAGCGGAGAGATAGGACATGAGCTTGGCGCGCGTCGTGCGCTGGGCGATGTGCGTGAGCTTTTCATTGAGCAGCAGGTTTTTTCCCGCAAGGTCGCTCAGAAGGTTTCGGATGATGCGGCTGTGGTGCGCGCAGGCGGAGGGACAGACCGTCAAAAGGCGCTTGACGTTCAAAAACAGCACCGCCGTCGGCGTTTCGGTCACGACGCTCACGTTGGAGACGCTGCTCGGCGCGCAGGCGAAGGCCGCGGCGTAGGTCTGCCCCGGCACGGTGCGGGAGAGAATGTTGCGGTTGCCCCAGATATCCTCCTGCACGACGAGCGCGCAGCCGGAGAGCACCATGCCGATCTCCTTGACCGCGTCGCCGGGGTGGAGGAGAAAGACGTCCTTGGGAAATTGCTCGGCCTTTGCCGCAAGGCAGGTGAGCATCGCGTCAAGTTCGTCCTCCGTGACGCCGGAAAAGAGCGGCGAGGCGGCGAGAATGGAAAAAAATTCTTTCATAAAAAACGCCTTTCGTTGAAAATTCAACCGACTTGCTGGCCGCATTCTACTATAATACGCTTGAAAACGCAAGGAGGTATTGCAATGAAACGGAGAATCATTGAGATCGACCAAAATAAATGCAACGGCTGCGGCGCTTGCGCCGCGGCGTGCCACGAGGGCGCTATCGCCATGGTAAACGGCAAGGCGCAGCTGATGCGCGACGACTACTGCGACGGCCTGGGCGACTGTCTGCCGACGTGCCCGACCGGCGCGATTTCCTTTGTCGAGCGCGAGGCCGCGGCCTACGACGAGCAGGCGGTGCTTGAAAACAAGCAGAAGAAAATGCAGAAAGAGGGCATGACGCTGCACCACGGCTGTCCCGGCATGCAGCTCAAGACCTTTGCGCACAAGGCGGCATCTGAAACGGCGGCTCCTGCTGCGCAGAAGAGCCAGCTCTCCCAGTGGCCGGTGCAGATCAAGCTCGTGCCCGTGAACGCGCCGTATTTCTCCGGCGCAAAGCTGCTCATCGCGGCGGACTGCACGGCGTACGCCTACGCGGCCTTCCACGAGAAATTCATCAAGGGCCACATTACGCTCGTCGGCTGCCCGAAGCTCGACAGCGTGGATTACAGCGAAAAGCTGACCGAGATCATCGCAAAAAATGACATCAAGAGCGTGACGGTCGTGCGAATGGAGGTCCCGTGCTGCGGCGGGCTCGAGCACGCGGCAAAGACCGCGCTGCAAAATAGCGGTAAATTCATCCCCTGGCAGGTCGTGACGATCTCGACGGACGGGAGAATACTGGATACGATTTGAGTCATCCTATGATCGATAAGACCACAGAATGAGGAGGATTTTTTCGGTGGACAACAAGATGTTTTGTTTTCAGTGCGAGCAGGCGGCGCACTGCACGGGCTGCACCGGCAGCGCGGGTGTGTGCGGAAAGAGCGCCGAGACGGCAAATTTGCAGGACGAGCTGACCGGCGCGCTCATCGGCCTTGCCCGCGCTGCGGACGGCAGCCCCGGCGTGAACGAGGGCACATGGAGCCTCATCATCGAGGCACTTTTCACTACGCTCACGAATGTGAACTTTGACGCGGCGGCCATCCGCGATGTGACTGCACGCGTGAAGGCGGAGAAGAGCCGTCTTGTGCCGGACTGTGCGTCCTGCATGTCGCCCTGCGGGCACAACAATGACTACGATGTCTCGCGGCTCTGGACGGCGGACGAGGACATCCGCAGCCTCAAGTCGCTTATCCTGTTCGGTATCCGCGGCATGGCGGCGTACGCCTACCACGCGATGGTGCTGGGCTATACGGACGGCGAGGTCAACCGCTTTTTTGCCAAGGCATTGTTTGCCATCGGCGAGGACTGGGGCATGGATGACCTGCTTCCCCTTGTGCTGGAGGTCGGCGAGAAAAACTACCGCTGCATGGCGCTGCTCGACAAGGCCAACACGGAGACCTACGGCACGCCGGAGCCGACCACCGTGCCGCTGACGGTGGAAAAGGGACCGTTCATCGTGGTTTCCGGCCACGACCTGCACGACTTGAAGCGCCTGCTCGAGCAGACGGAGGGCAAGGGCATCAACATCTATACGCACAGCGAGATGCTGCCCGCGCACGGCTACCCGGGCCTTAAAAAGTATGCCCATCTCAAGGGAAATTTCGGCACGGCGTGGCAGAATCAGCAAAAGGAATTTGCCGACATCCCTGCGCCCGTACTATTCACCACGAATTGCCTGATGCCGCCGAAAGCGAGCTATGCCGACCGCGTGTTCACTACGGCGGCGGTCTCATATCCGGAACTCAAGCATATCGGCGCGGACAAGGACTTCACGCCGGTCATCGAAAAGGCGCTGGAACTGGGCGGCTATGCCGAGGACAAGGCGTTCACCGGCATCAACGGTGGCAGCACGGTCACGACGGGCTTTGCCCGCGGCGCGGTGCTGGGTGTGGCCGACAAGGTGGTCGAGGCCGTCAACTCCGGCCGGATCCGTCACTTTTTCTTAGTCGGCGGCTGCGACGGCGCGCGCCCCGGCAGGAACTACTACACGGAATTCGTCAAGCAGACGCCGCCCGACACCATGGTGCTGACGCTGGCCTGCGGCAAGTTCCGCTTCAATGACTTAGATCTTGGCACGGTGGCGGGGCTGCCGCGCATCCTGGACATCGGCCAGTGCAACGACGCTTACAGCGCCATCCAGATCGCGCTGGCGCTCGCCGACGCCTTTGGCTGCGGTGTGAACGAGCTGCCGCTTTCGATGGTGCTCTCGTGGTACGAGCAGAAGGCGGTGTGCATCCTGCTGACGCTGCTGTATCTCGGCATCAAGGATATCCGCCTCGGTCCGACGCTG
>ERZ1027243.1638-NODE-1638-length-10276-cov-4.540945_pt1 | contig 10276 bp, 8 predicted proteins | sample MGYA00519243_ERZ1027243 | MGnify/ENA primary metagenome ERZ1027243 (study PRJEB26926, sample SAMN06164727) | human gut metagenome | biome: ENVO:00009003; feature: ENVO:2100002; material: ENVO:00002003 | host: Homo sapiens | place: USA | collected 2012 ...
TTTCATTTATCCGCTATCATCGCGGCTTACCCTGATTGTAAACATAGGGATTATTTTAATTGGTTATCGTTTCTATTTTCCATTTTCCGGAGCAGGTGCCGCTTCGACGGCAGCGCTGCGGTCGAAAGCCTCAACGATCTGTTTGACGAGCGGATGCCGCACGATGTCGCGGCGGTCGAACTCCACGATGCCGATCCCCTCGACACCGCGCAAAATCTCCATCGCCCGCGTCAATCCGCTGTCGGAACGACGGGGCAGGTCGATCTGCGTCACGTCGCCCGTGACGATGAATTTGGCATTGCGTCCCATGCGCGTAAGGAACATCTTGATCTGCGGCAGGGTCGTATTCTGCGCCTCGTCCAGAATGACGAAAGCGTTGTCGAGCGTACGGCCGCGCATATAAGCCAGCGGCGCGATCTGCACGGTCCCCTCCTCGATGTATTTTTGCAGCTTGGCGGGCGGAATCATATCGTTGAGCGCATCGTACAGAGGTTGCAGATAGGGATCGAGCTTCTCCTTCATGTCGCCCGGCAGGAAACCCAGCTTCTCGCCCGCTTCGACGGCCGGACGCGTCAGGATGATCCGCTTGACGTGTTTTTCTTTCAAAGCCCGCACCGCCAGGGCGATGGCCGTATAGGTCTTGCCCGAACCTGCGGGGCCGATGGCCAGCAGCAGGTCGTTGCGGTCGTAGGACTGCACCAGCTTGAGCTGATTGACCGTGCGGGCCCGGACGATCGTGCCGTTGTTGCCATAGACGATCACGTCCTTATCGACGGGAGCGTCGTGTTCGATCACCCCGGTCGAAAAAGCCTGTTGTACCGACTCTTTGGAGATATAGCCGTATTTGAGGTAGTAAGCGATCAACCCGTCCAGTCGTTTCCGAAACCGTTCGGAATCGCTTCGGGGGCCGAGCACCGTGAGCGAAGATCCGCGAGCGATGATTTTGAGGTTGGGATGCAGCTCCTGCATCTGTTCGAGGTAAATATTCTGGGGGCCGTACAGCTCCCGGGGATCCACCCCCTCGATGTCGATCTTCTTATCTTCGGAATCCATCATAAGCTAAAAAACAAATCCTACGCTCAATGCCAGGGAGTAAGAGCGCATGTTGAACCCGACCGCCTCTTCGGTGGGATAATAACACTTTTTCGAATCGAACTGCCCGTTGTAACGGAAGTCGATCAGTGTATGTCCGAAATTCAACCCCAGGCCCAACATATAGGAAACCGTCGGGCGCATACTGCCGAAGAACATCTCGTTGTTGCCCTCGGCATACTTGCAATCGTTCATCACCGTAAAGACGGGACCGACGTTGATCCGCAGCATCGGAAGCGCCCGAAGCGAGAAGATGAGGGGAATATCGATCGAATTGGTTTTGATTTTCAGAGTTCCGTAGTCGGCATGGCTCAACTTGATCGACTGCCGCACGTAAAGCACCTCGGGACCGATGGTGAAATAGCGGAATTTCAAGCCGATCTGGAGTCCGGCCTGCCAACCGAGCCGGTTATCTATACCGAAATCCGGACCGGAAGTCGAAAAATGGGGAAAGTTGAGTCCGGCCAGTACGCCCCACTCCACTCCCTTGATCGCCGATCCGCTGCGGCTGCTGCGTCCATAATCGTCGTATCTGCGGGACTGACCCGAAGAAGGGAGAGTCAAAATACTCAACAACAACGCTATAATCAGGAATTTACAGTTTTTCATAACTCTATTTCTTGGTATCGGATTTCAATACGGCAGCGGCCCAGAGCAGGTAGCAGACACAAGCCGTCACCCAGATCAAGCCCGCCTGGGGATGACCGAAGCCGCGGATCAGCGCGCCGCAGATCGGGCCCGAAAGGGCGCCGGCGGAAATGGCCAGGATCATCAGTCCGGCGACTTCGTTCGAACGGCCCGGAGCACTCTTGGTCGCCACGGCATAAAACGTGGCGAAAACGCAGGCCATCGTGAAGCCGAGGATGCCAACCAACGCATAAACGACCGCTTCGGAGCGCACCGCGAAAAGGGCGATGCAAAGCGCCAATGCCAGCAGCATATTCCAGCGCAGGTATTTGACATCGACGACACGGATCAACACCCAGGCACCGACGAGCGTACCCACGATGCGCAAAGCGTAAAATCCGGTGGTCGTAAGAATCGAATCGGGATTGTCGATCAACCGCACCGAAACGAAGCCGATACCGACATCCGCAGCGATGAAGCAGGCCACGCCCAGCGTACAGAGCAGCACGGCGCGGTTACGCAACAGACGGAAACACTCGGCCATACCGACCGCACGGGACGATTGCGCCGGTTCTGCGACCGCAGTCACCTGTAACCAGACGGCCCCGACGAGCGTAAGCCCCGCATAAATCGGCAACAACAGACGCCAGTCGCCGAAAAGCGAAACCAGCCCCGTGATGATCGGGGCGAGCAGCAACAGAGCAGTATTGCGGAAGATCTGTCCGACGGTCAGGTAGCTGGTCATCCGCTCCTCAGGCACGATGGTCGCCAGCAGCGGATTGACCGCCACCTGTATAGCGGTATTGCCGATGCCCAGCAGACCGAAGCCGATGAAATACCAACTCAAGACACTGCCGACGCCCGCAGCATAGGGCACGAGCAACCCGGCGATGGTAAAGGCATAGCCGATCATTGCCGTTCTCTTGCGGCCGATGCGGTTCATCAGCGCCGCGACAGGCGTGGAAAGAAGCAGGAACCAAAGGAAAACCATCGACGGCAGAAAACTCACGGCACTCTGCTGGCTCTCGGCAAATTCACCGCTGATGATGTTGGTCACCGGAGCCACGATATCGCAGAAGCCCATGATAAAGAACCCCATCAGCACAGGTGCCAGCAATCGTTTGTCCACTCTCCTTTCCGTCATAGCACGTCCTTCAACATTCATTATTTGGTCAAAGTTAAGTTTTTTTCTCGGAATACACAGAGAAAACCGTGCATTTTTTTATCCGGAATCCCTGTTTTTCGGCAAAAAAAGCATTGCTATTCCCCATTTTTTGCTATCTTTGACATAGTCTTAGATAGGATGCGCCTCGGAAAACCGGGAACAAGGTCCCGTTTTCTCTCGGCTTTCACTATCTTTGTTTTCGTTAAATTTTCATGCAGCCAGGTCGCTCCCGACAAAACGAATGCCGTCCCGGTCGGAATACGATCAGCCCGCACGAAAACAACTTCAAGCCAATAGCCCGCCGGGCCTTACGGATTTTTCCGACAGGCGGGCACTTTGAGAAATATTACCCGATCGGCCTCCGCTCCGGCGAACACGAACACGTCCCGGTTCGCAGACGGTCCCGATCAGTTAACCCTAATTCCGATTCCGCATGATGCTTCTATTCGCCGGCATAACCCTCCCGCTCGAGGATCCGATCCTCAAATTCCTGCTGATTCTGGTCATCATCCTCGCCGCTCCCCTGCTGCTCAACAAGCTGAAAATTCCCTACCTGCTGGGGCTTATCATCGCCGGTGCGGTGATCGGACCGCACGGCCTCAACCTGGTGTTGCGCGACAGCAGCATCATCCTCTCCGGTACGGCCGGACTGCTCTACATCATGTTCCTCTCCGGCCTGGATATGGACATGTCGGATTTCCGCAAGAACGGCACCCGAAGCCTCGTATTCGGACTCTATACGTTCTGTGTTCCGCTCCTGCTCGGTATTCTGGCGGGATATTACATCCTGGGATTTTCGATCTACTCCTCGATCCTGCTGGCCGGACTCTTCGCCTCGCAGACCCTGATCGCCTACCCCATCGTCAGCAAACTGGGCATCGCCCGCGACAAGGCCGTCACGATCGCCGTCGGAGGCACGGTCATTACCGATACGCTGGCCCTGCTGCTGCTGACGGTCATAGTAGGCATGGTCACCGGAAACACGGACGACATGTTCTGGTACCGGCTCGGCATCTCGGTCGTGCTCTGCATCGCATTCATCATGCTGCTCTTCCCGCTGATCGGGCACTGGTTCTTCAAGCATTGCAGCGACAACATCTCCCAATACATTTTCGTGCTGGTCATGGTCTTTCTGGGCGCCTACCTGGCGCATCTGGCCGGACTGGAGCCGATCATCGGCGCCTTCCTCGCGGGGCTGGCCCTCAACCGCCTCATCCCGCGCACCTCGCCCCTGATGAACCGCATCGAATTCGTCGGCAACGCCATCTTCATCCCCTTCTTCCTGATCGGCGTAGGCATGCTGATCGACTACCGGGCCTTCTTCCGCGACTGGGAGAGCATCAAGGTCGCCGCCGTGATGATCGTCCTGATCACCGCCGCCAAATACATCGCCGCGCTGCTCACTCAAAAAACATTCAAACTCTCCAGCGACCAAAGGACGGTCATCTTCGGCCTGAGCAGCGCCCACGTAGCCGCCACGCTCGCAGCCGTGATGGTGGGCTACAACGTCATCATCGGCCAGACACCCGACGGAGAACCGATCCGTCTGCTGGGCGAAAGCGTCCTGAACGGCACGATCCTGATGATCCTGGCCACCTGCACCATTTCGACCTTCGCCACCCAGCGCGGCGCTCACAACATCGCCATCAAAGGGGTCCGCGAAAACGACGAAAGCACCGAACATCAGGACGAACACATCCTGATCCCGGTGTCGAACGAAGAGAGCGTCAGGGAACTCGTAACTCTGGGCAACGTGCTCAAATCGAAGAAAAACCACAACGGATTCTACGCGCTGCACGCCATAGACAACAAGGTGGAAGACAGTGGGCTGGAAAAACGGGCCCGCAAAATTCTCGAAACGGCGGCGACGGCCGCTGCCGCATCGGACATCTACCTCCACGAGTTGCTGCGCTACGACGTCAATATCTCGAACGCAATCGCAAGCGTCGCCAAAGAACAGAGTATCACGGACATCGTAATGGGACTCCATCGGGACAAATCCCCCGCGATCTTCCTCGGCAAGATCACGGGCGACCTGCTGGGCGAAAGCAACGTCACGACCTACATTTACAAACCGGTACAACCGCTGGCGACCATAAAGCGACATATCGTAATCATTCCCTCCCAAGCCGAAAAAGAGGCCGGATTTCTCATGTGGCTGCATAAAATCGGAAATCTGGCCCGCAATACCGGAACCAAAATCGTCGTCTATGCCCCGGAAACAACGCTCAAGTACATCGAACCGCTGCGGCGCAAGCAGACCGCAACCGTAGAAACGGTACTTTTCAAAGACTGGGAAAAACTGCCGGCCCTGCTGCGCGAATTGCGCACGGACGACTGTCTGTGGCTGGTAATGAGCCGCCGCGAACGCATCTCCTACCAACCGGCGATGAACAAGATCCCGGCTTACCTGGATCAATACCTCGGGCGAAACAGTTTCGTGCTGATCTATCCCGTACAGGCCGGTGATCCGGAAAGCCGCTATTTATAACCCATAATACGTGCCGCATACCTCCTGTACGAACCGCTCCCTTTTACCGCTGTAACGGAGACATCCGCCGGATGTCGGAACATGGCCTGTCCGCAGACGAAGAGACGCTGCACCCCCGTTGAAAAGGCATCGCGGCTGTTCGGAAAACCTTCGGAAGCCGCATCTCCCGATCGGAAAAGGATAAGATGTGCACATCCGGCCCCCACCCCTTATGCACCGACAATCGGGTAAAATCGACACCGGGTTTGGTTTTACCCGTAACTTGCACTATCTTTGACCTTGTTTTAGACCGGCCGCATCCATCGATGTCCGAATAAATTCGGCCTCGCTCTCGGCCCGCACCGCATAATTCGTTTCGCATAAACATAAACGTAAAATAACATTATGAGTCTTGTAGCGATCGTAGGACGCCCGAACGTGGGCAAAAGCACACTGTTCAACCGCCTGGTCGGGCAGCGCAAAGCCATCGTCGATGCGACGGCAGGCACGACACGCGACCGCCATTACGGTAAAACCGACTGGAACGGACGTGAATTTTCGGTGATCGACACCGGCGGCTATTCGGTCAATTCGGACGACATTTTCGAAGACGACATCCGCCGTCAGGTGATGCTCGCCATCGAAGAGGCGGACGTCATCCTGTTCCTGGTCGAAGTCAATACGGGCATCACGGATCTCGATCAGATGATGGCCGACATCCTGAGGCGCACTTCGAAAAAAGTGCTGCTGGTCTGCAACAAGGTCGATAACTACGACCTGATCTACTCCTCGCACGAATTTTATTCGCTGGGACTGGGAGAACCCTACTGCATCAGCTCGATGAGCGGCAGCGGCACGGGCGACCTGATGGACGAAATCGTGCGCGACCTGCCCCCGGAAACCAAGAACGAGGAGGAAGAGCTGCCCCGCATCACCATCGTAGGCCGTCCGAACGTGGGCAAGTCGTCGCTCACCAACGCCCTGCTGGGCGAAGAACGCAACATCGTCACGCCGATCGCCGGCACCACGCGCGACGCCATTCACTCGCGCTACAACAAGTACGGACTCGATTTCTACCTGGTCGATACGGCCGGCATGCGCAAAAAAGGCAAGGTGACCGAAGACCTCGAATTCTACTCCGTGATGCGCTCGATCCGCGCCATCGAGGAGTCCGACGTCTGTATTCTGATGCTCGATGCGCAGCAAGGCCTCGAATCCCAGGACCTGAACATCCATAACCTGATCGTCCGCAACCGCAAAGGGTGCGTGATCGTAGTCAATAAATGGGATCTGGTGGAAAAAGGCAACAACACGATGAAGGAGTGGAAAGAGGCCCTGGCAAAAAAACTGGCGCCCTTCAACGACATTCCGATCATCTTCACCTCGGTACTCAACAAACAGCGCATCCTCGAAGTGCTCCAGACCGCCATCCGGGTTTACGAAAACCGCAAGCGGCGCGTGGCCACCTCGGCGCTGAACGACTACCTGCTGCCGATCATCGAAAATTATCCGCCCCCGGCGACCAAAGGCAAATACATCAAAATCAAATACGTGATGCAGCTGCCGACACCCACGCCCCAGTTCGCCTGCTTCGTCAATCTGCCCCAATATATCAAGGATCCCTACCGCCGCTTCCTGGAGAATAAGATTCGGGAAGAGTGGGATTTCTCGGGGGTACCGATCCAGATCTATTTCCGGCAAAAATAGACGATCACCGGATATCCTCGACACCATATTCAGGGATCCGGCGGCGCACCCATATTGTAAAAGAATAATTTATCTCATTTACAATCGATCAAACCTTTATTTCAAACCGTTTATCTTTTCGCTATGAAAAAATTCTTACTATTCGCTTTCGCGGCCGTAATGCTGGGATTCGCGGGATGCAACGACGATGAGAACAAGGACAACACACCTCCCACTTTGAGGGAATACGAAGCTCCCGTATTCATGTACGGCAAGACACGGGAGGAAGTGAAAGCTTCGGTGCCCTACGCCTACAGCGGAGCATCGGAAACCTCGCTGTATTTCGAAGGCAAGGGCATCGTCAAAGAGTACATATATATATTCGAAGACAACAAAGTATATTCCTGCGGATCGATACTTTCAGACCTGTACATCGACGACCTGCACACCTACCTGTCGCAGCTGTACATCTACCTCGAATACCGTCCGGGACAAAGAATGTACGTATATGAAAGCGAAGACAAATCGCTGAGCATCGGCCTCTATCCCCTCAACGACGGTCTGGCGGCAGTAGAATACCTGAAAAACTGACCCTCGGGATCAGCCGGGAAAACTTCCGACGGAAGCGTCCGAACTCCGCCCATAAAAGACATACTATCAAACAAGAAACAGCCGCATGAAATCATGCGGCTGTTTCTTGTTTGGTGGAGAATACGAGGCTCGAACTCGTGACCTCTTGCATGCCATGCAAGCGCTCTAGCCAACTGAGCTAATCCCCCGTTAACGGGACAAATATAGTGAAATTTTCCAAATCCTCGAAAAACAGAGTCGATTTCCCTGAAAAATTCGCTCCGACAGTCCACTCCTCGCAGAAAAAACATATCCCCAAAGAGGCAACGCCAATCCGTATGGCAATGTTTTTGCTCTGAATTACAACGATATGAAACTCAATCATAAACCGGTCCGGCATTTTCTGCATGCCGACAAAAAACAATAGGATATGGACAAGAAAAGACTGACCTCCGAAAACGGGAAACCCATTGCCGACAACCAAAACATCCAAACCGCCGGCGTGCACGGCCCCGCCATGCTGCAAGACGTATGGTATCTCGAAAAACTCGCCCATTTCGACCGGGAAGTGATCCCCGAACGCCGCATGCACGCCAAAGGATCGGGAGCTTTCGGGACCTTCACCGTGACGCACGACATCACCAAATACACCCGGGCCTCGATCTTTTCGCAGGTGGGTAAAAAGACCGACTGTCTGGTCCGCTTCTCGACCGTAGCCGGAGAGCGCGGCGCCGCCGATGCCGAGCGCGACATCCGGGGCTTTGCCATGAAATTCTACACCGACACGGGCAACTGGGATCTGGTAGGCAACAACACGCCGGTCTTCTTCCTGCGCGATCCGCTAAAATTCCCCGACCTGAACCATGCCATCAAACGCGATCCGCGCACCGGCATGCGAAGTGCCAACAACAACTGGGATTTCTGGACGCTCCTCCCGGAAGCGCTCCACCAGGTGACGATCACGATGAGTCCGCGCGGCATTCCGGCCTCGTTCCGCCATATGCACGGCTTCGGCAGCCACACCTTCAGCTTCTACGACAAGGACAACAAGCGCACATGGGTCAAATTCCATTTCCGCACCCTGCAAGGCATCAAGAACCTCACGGACGCCGAAGCCGAAGCGGTCATCGCCAAAGACCGGGAGTCGAACCAACGCGACCTGTTCGAAGCGATCGAACGGGGCGATTATCCCCGCTGGCTGATGCAGGTGCAGCTGATGACCGAAGAGGAGGCCCGAAACTACAAAATCAATCCCTTCGACCTGACCAAAGTGTGGTATCACGGCGATTTCCCGCTGCATGACGTGGGTATTCTCGAACTGAACCGCAACCCGGACAACTTCTTCGCCGAAATCGAACAGGCGGCGTTCAACCCCGCGAACGTCATCGAAGGCATCGGCTTCTCGCCCGACAAGATGTTGCAGGGGCGGCTCTTCTCCTACGGCGACGCACAGCGCTACCGGCTGGGCGTGAACAACAACCTGATTCCCGTGAATAAACCCCGCTGTCCGTTCCACGACTACCACCGCGACGGGCAGATGCGCACCGACGACAATTACGGCGCGACGACGCCCTACGAGCCGAACAGCTACGGCGAATGGCAGGACAGCCCGAACCTGAAAGAACCGCCTTTGGAGGTGAACGGCGCCATCTACAATTACGACGAACGGGAACTCGACAGCGACTATTTCACCCAACCGGGCAAGCTTTGGCGGCTGATGTCGGCCGAAGACCAACGGGCGACGTGCGAGAACACGGCCCGCGCGATGGGCGACAGCGCCCTCTTCATCAAACAGCGGCACGTGCGCAACTGCTCCTACGCCGATCCCGAATACGGCAAAGGCGTGGCGAAGGCATTGGGTATCGACTATGAGGAAGCCCTGAAAGCGGAGGACCCGGCACACCCGACGTGGGATCCCCGCAACAAGAAGTGATTCGCAGCGGACGCACCGAAAGGAGGTTCCTCCATTTCGTTAAGATCGCTACAAAATCCCGGATGAATATGTTTTCATCCGGGATTTTACGCAATACGTTCTCTTCACCCTGTCCGAACGCCCCGCAAAACAAGGCCCGTCTGGCATGAACGGCCCGACGCGAAAAGCCTCATACGATGGGATCGATGACGCCTCGGCCTCCGCCACTCTTTCCGGCTCCGCAGGCTTTCTCCCCTCGAAAACGATACTTCGAAAAATGCCAGCCGACACCTTGCTCCCGGCGACAGCATCGACAGGCCGGTCCGCACAAGCGGATCGGTTTCCTTGCAAGAGGCAATCAAGGACGGTATTCCAGCATCGTCCCGGGGCATTGACCATACCTTTCCGGGGACCTTGACCAGCCCTGGAAAATGCAACACCGGACTGCGATCCCGCACTTTCGGGAGCCGCAATCCGGTGCTGCGAATTTCAAAAAAGGCACTATGCCTGCGGCGTACCGTCGCCGCCCTTATTGCAGTTACGGTTGCGATTTCGGTTACGACGACGCCCCCGGTCCCGGCTGCCGCGATTACCCTCGCCACGACCTTCTCCGTGACGGGACTCCACATTCGCAGCCGCGACCACACCTTCTGCAGGTACCGGCCCGACACTCTTCGCACCGTCGCGCCCATGGCTCCGACCACGCCCTGTCTCTTATACACATCTCCGAGCCCACGAGACACTCGCTAATCTC
>ERZ1027243.1643-NODE-1643-length-10262-cov-5.176056_pt1 | contig 10262 bp, 10 predicted proteins | sample MGYA00519243_ERZ1027243 | MGnify/ENA primary metagenome ERZ1027243 (study PRJEB26926, sample SAMN06164727) | human gut metagenome | biome: ENVO:00009003; feature: ENVO:2100002; material: ENVO:00002003 | host: Homo sapiens | place: USA | collected 2012 ...
AGCGAGTGTCTCGTGGGCTCGGAGATGTGTATAAGAGACAGTTACCGAACTGTCCTTTCCTATGGAATAAAGCATTACTGGTTTTTCACACTCTGCCGCTACCTCACGGATAATGTAGATTGCTTCCGCTTCGAGTGCATCAAGATGAGATAATTGACTCATGATCTTCCTCCTTAATATTTATTCGAATCCTTTTTATTCACAACAATTGTTTCTATTGTACCATCTGTTTTTTTAATTCGCCAGTGTAACAGATCTCCTTCCGTATGAACGGTCATCTGGCTTCCCATGCCGCCGATGTCGGCACCCAGGTAATAGGAAATTGCCTCAAACGGACACTCCTTGATACAGGAGGCGCATCCCCAGCAGTCCTTCGGATACCGGATCACGGCTTTTTTGTCTTCGCCGCGCACGATCAGGCTTCCCGGACAGACATCCAGACATTTTCCACATGCCCTGCATTTCATGGAATCAATCGCGATGCTCATAGGTTTCTCCTCCTTTCACCAGATCTCTGCGGATCATCGTAATCTGGTCCCCGTTCTTTTTCGAGTTTACATAGCAGAGCCATGCATCACTCTTCTCCGGATAATCCAGATTCTCCGCGAAACTGTGCCAGCGTGTCTCCTTGCGTGCACGCAGATGTGCGATCACAGTCAGGCACACGGTCAGGCGTTCTTTCAGCTCATAGATAAACATCAGCTCATGCATATCGGCTGCCGCAAGTCCTTTTGCAAGGATCTGCAGTTTCTTTATTTTTTCTTCCGCCATGGCAAGCTGCTTTTCGTTGAACTGGTAATGGGTTCCGATTCCGCCTGCATACTGGTCCATGACTTTCTGCATGGCTTCCTCGAGTTCCTCAACGGTAAATGCCGGGTTCTGCTTTGTGAGAAATGCATCATACTCGGCAATTTTATTTTCAAGAACCGCTTCTTCATCAGAAGCCGCCGTATCTGCCACCTGTTCTTCGTTTAATTTCTGCACGATGGAATGGGCTGCGATCCCGCCCTCCACCAGTGCGCCGGTTACATATTTCTGTGGACAGCCGCCTGCCACATCTCCGGCAGCATAGAGTCCGTGGATCGTTGTCTCGCGTTCGGTGTCTACCCAGTAACCGCTGGCGGTATGACCACCTACGATGTACGGCTCGGTTCCCTCGATTTCCACGTTCTGTTCGCTTGGATTTTTCCCGGATTCCACCCACTTGAGTGTCTGTCCCGGTGCCATGTTTAAGTATGCTTTTAAGAGCGATTCATCCTGTTCTGCGGAGATGCCTTCGGTGCGAAGATAACATGGTCCGCGTCCCTGTACATTTTCTTCAACAGTTCCGTACACACGCTGGGAAGTAGTCAGACCGTATTTTGTCTCATACACTTCTCCGTGTGCGTTGATCTGCTTTGCTCCGACACCCTGTGCAATCGTTCCGGTCGGAGCGATCGTATCTTTACAGCGCAGGGCGATAAAGCGCATCTCAAATGTGGTCATCTCGGCCCCGGCTTCAATTCCCATGGCATATCCGGCACCGGTGTTAAACGGCGGATACCACATTTTATGACGGGAAAAACCCGGATTGTTCGGGCGGTAAAGTCCTGCGGCTCCTCCGGTTGCGATCAGCACTTTTTTTGCGCGGATCTCGTAGGCCGTACCGTCTGCAATGGAAAAACCGACGGCTCCTTCGATCTTATTATTGTTTACCAGATAATCGGTGATGTTTAACTGGTTGATGACGGTCACATCGTCTAATTTGCTGACAGCATCTGCAAGAAGCGGCTTGAAGTTTTCGCCGTTGATCTTGATATTGCGGTTTCCTCTTGCCACATACTCGCCGTTTTCGTCTTTTAAGATGACCAGACCAAGCTGTTCCATTTTGGCGGTCACACGGTTGAGTCCTTCGGACATGGTCAAAAGCAGATCCGGCCGGACGATGCCGTCGGCATCTTTTGTGGCGTAGTCCACGTAATCCTGCGGAACATGACCTTTGGTGATATAGGCATTGAGCGCGTTGACTCCGGCTGCCAGACAGCCGCTGCGCCTGATGTTGGCTTTTTCTGCTATGATTATGGAATAATCGGATTGTTCACGGATGGTCATTGCCGCGTAGCAGCCTGCTGTGCCGCCGCCGATGATGAGGACATCCGTATGGAGTATTTTTTTTCCCTCGATTTTCATAAGTAATCCTTCCTTGTGATTAAATGTAGAAGACCTCGCCTTCCTGCATTTCCTTATTTTCTACAAGATAGGTCTGGTTTTCATCAAATATATACAGGCGGTAAATTAAGACATATACCTGTTCTCCAATTTCAACCGGATCTTTTTCAAGTGAGCGCTCGGTGACGATCGGGATACCTCCCACATCAACGACAACATCCAGATGATTTCCTCGGAATATCACATCTTTTACGATTCCACGCTCGGCGGCACTCATGTGCTGCGGTGGCTCGCTTCTGGACATGCGGACAAATTCTGGACGGATAACTGCGTGGGTTGCGCCCTCGACCGGATCAAATCCAAGCAGACGCTCATAATGCTCTACGATCGAGGAACGGCCGATAAACTGTGCCACGAACGGGGTGTCCGGTGATTTATAAATTTCCATCGGCGTTCCCATCTGCTCGATATGTCCATGGTTTGTGATGATAATCTCATCGGCCACCTCGACGGCTTCATCCTGATCATGGGTGACAAAAATGCTTGTAATGCCAAGCTTTACAACCATCTCGCGAAGCCAGTTGCGAAGTTCGGTGCGGACTTTTGCATCGATTGCCGCAAACGGCTCATCGAGAAGAAGTACCTGCGGATTCGGTGCCAATGCGCGGGCAAATGCCACTCGCTGACGCTGCCCGCCGGACAACTGGTTCGGATAACGCTTTTCCATTCCACTTAATCCGGTCAGTTCCAACAGTTCGGTCACGCGCTTTTTGATCTCTTTTTTTGGCACCTTGGCAAGTTCGAGACCAAAAGCTACGTTGTCGTAGACGGTCATATAACGAAACAATGCATAGTTCTGAAAGACAAAACCGATGCCTCGTTTTGCCGCCGGCACATCGTTGACACGCTGCCCGTCAATATAGATATCGCCGCTGTTTGGTGTCTCAAGCCCTGCAATCATGCGAAGCAGAGTGGTCTTTCCGCTTCCGGAAGGTCCAAGCAGTGCGACTAATTTTCCTTTTTCAATGCCAAAGCTGACATGGTCGGAAGCCCGGAAGTTTCCGTAATTTTTACAAATATCTCTCATTTCCACGTACATAGCCTGACTCCTTACTGTATCCCTTTACTGTTTTTGCTTCTGTATTCAAAAATGTTTCTGAGTATCAGCACGATCACCGCAATAATGACCAGAATGGAAGATACCGCAAATGCGGAGGTGATGGAAGTATCAGTCCCCGACATATATAAGGCATCAATCTCCAGCGGCAGGGTAAATGTCTGCCCTCTGGTCTTTGAGAGTGCATTGACTGCTCCAAACTCGCCTAACGCACGCGCCGTACATAAAATGATACCATAGATCAGTCCCCATTTCATCTGGGGAAGGGTAATTTTCCGGAAAATCGTAAATCCCCCGGCTCCCATCAATGCTGCAACCTCTTCTTCGTCTTTGCCCTGTGCATTTAAGATCGGGATGATCTCACGCGATACAAACGGGAAAGTGACAAAAATTGTGGCAAGCACCACACCCGGTAACGCAAACGTAATGCGGATGTTTGTTCCGAAAAACTGGTTGATCGCCCGGATTGCCGGATACGTCCAGCCGAGTCGTCCGAAGGTCATCAAAAAGGCAAGACCTACAATGACGGGAGAGATCGAAAACGGGATATCGATCAGCGTGGCAAGCACCTGTTTCCCGCGGAAAGAAAACTTTGTCAGAAGCCATGCCGCCATGATTCCGAAAAACGTATTGACAACTACCGCGATCACAGTTGCAAGCAATGTAACCAAAAGAGCCGAACGCACATATTCGGTTGTGATCGCCTGCAGATAAAAAGCAAATCCTTCTTTCAATGCACTGAAGAGAATCGAAAACAGGGGAAGAATCAGCATAACAAATATGAAAAGAACGCTGATGGCTATTAAGATGTATTTCGTACTTTTCTTTTGTTCCATAAAAACGAACTTCCTTTCTTAAAACAAACTGGCTGGTTTCCCGTTGTACTTACACATTGTTGGTTCTGGCTGCCTGTTTCATCTGTACGATATTCACAGCAAGCAGTAAAACAAACGATAAAATCAACATTACCAGCGCGATTGCCGTGGCACTCGCATAATCAATATACCCAAGCTTCTGCATGATCACATAGGAGATCACCTGCGTATGTTCCCTTGCACTGTTTCCGGATATGTAAATGACACTTCCGTACTCACCAATCCCTCTGGCAAAGGCAAGCCCAAATCCGGTTAAAACCGGGGGCATCATCTCCGGCAGAAGCACTCTGCGGAAGGTCTGAAACCGGTTGGCTCCAAGCATAAATGCCGCTTCCTCATACTGTCCGTCGAGTTTTTCAAGCACCGGCTGCACGGCACGGATGACAAACGGAATTCCGACAAACACCAGTGCAATGACCAGTCCCAGATGTGTGTAGGATACTTTGATGCCAAGTTTTGCAAGCGGAGTCCCGAGGATTCCGTTTTCGGAATACATTTTAGAAAGTGTGATACCTGCTACCGAAGTCGGCAGTGCAAACGGAAGCTCAATACAGCCATCGAGGATACGTTTTCCCGGAAACTCATATCTTACAAGCACCCAGGCAATGATCACACCGAACACACTGTTTATAAGTGCCGCAATAAACGAACATCCGATGCTGGTCGCAAATGCATGCCGCACGGTCGGCTTCGTGATCAGGGACCAGAACTCTGCCGGACGCAGTTTTAATGCGGAAACCATCACAGATGCCAGCGGGATCAGCACAATCAGGGAAAGCATTGTCACTGTAATTCCCAATGTGAGGTGATACCCCGGTATCACACGTACTTTTTTTGTCTTATTCGTTGCCGTAGATTTCATCAAACATTGCTCCATCGTCAAAATAGTTCTTATATGCTTCGTTCCAGCCGCCGTAATCTTTGATCGTATATAATTTCACATTCAGGTCAAAACGGTCGGAAAATTCTTTCAGGATTGATTCATTGCTCGGGCGGTATCCATATTCTGCCGCCAGCCGCTGCGCATCATCGGTGTACAGATAATTCAGGTACTCGCGGCTCACTTCCTGCGTGCCATTGGCATCTGCGTTGTCATCCACAATCGCCACACTCGGCTGTGCCAGAATACTGACACTCGGCGTAATCATCTCATATTCATCCGGATAACTTTTCATCGTGGTAATTGCCTCATTTTCCCACGCGATCAGCACATCCCCTTTCTGGTTTTCCACAAACGTGGTAGTGGAACCGCGTGCTCCGGAATCCATGACGGAAACCTGCGAGTAAAGTTTCTGCAGAAATGCTTTCTGTTCCTTCTCATCATCGGTCTGCTCCTTTATATAGGAAAGTGCTGCTAAAAAGTTCCAGCAGGCACCACCACTGCTCTTCGGGTCCGGGGTGATGATCTCGACCTTTTTATTTACCAGATCGTCCCAGTCTTTGATCTGTTTCGGATTGCCTTTCCGGACGAGGAAAACAATCGTCGAAGTGTATGGGGAACTGTCATCGGCAAATTCCTGTTCCCAGCCTTTTTCAATCAGTCCGGTCTGCTCGATCAGTGTGATATCATGCTCAAGTGCCAGTGTCACGACATCAGCGTTACATCCCTCCACGACGGAACGCGCCTGTGCACCGGAACCTCCGTGGGATTGAATAATATTCACTTCTTTTCCCGTTTTTTCCTTATAATATTTCTCAAACAGAGGATTATATGCTTCATAAAATTCTCTTGTCGGATCGTAGGAGACGTTGGTGATTGTCCGTACATGACTCTTTTTGCTTCCGCATCCGGTACATCCAATCAACAGAATTGCCGCCATGGACAGTACCGCTATTTTCTTTACCATTGAAAATGATTTTCGCTTCATGCTCCCGCCTCCCTTGACTTTCGTTTATCATACCCCTTAATTCCTATCATGTCAATAGGTATTGTAGGAATAATTTTCCTTTCTTTCTACGGTACCATGGAAAGATTGAATTTTGCTTGAATCTCAATGCCGGGATTTTTCTCTTACATAATGACATGGTAATAAATTTTCAAAAAGTTTTCCGGATTTATTGGCACTTGAACAAATACGTTGAATACTCTATAATAAGTAGAAAACCTGTGCCCTGCGGTACATTTTTAATGTATCCCAATCGCATCTGGCTTTTTATTACACATTACGAGGAAATTTTATGAAAAAAAATACCCTGCGGCATTCCCTTCTGCTGCTTCTGACTGCAGCTATCTGGGGATTTGCCTTTGTTGCACAGAGTGTGGGAATGGACTATGTGCAGCCTTTTACCTTTACTGCTGCCCGCTCACTGATCGGGGGGATCGTACTGCTTCCGTTTATTTTTATCCGGGCGCAGAAAACCGGCCGGACTTCTGAGGAAAAATCCGCTTCCTGGAAACAGGCACTGCCCGGAGGCATCATCTGCGGTGTTCTGCTGTGTATCGCATCGAATCTGCAGCAGATCGGCATACAATATACGACCGTTGGAAAAAGCGGGTTTATCACAGCAATGTACATCGTGCTTGTTCCGGTACTCGGTATACTTTTTCACAAGAAAACCGGTATCCGCGTGTGGATCTCTGTGGCACTTGCTGTATGCGGACTGTATCTTTTATGTATGACCGGAGGTTCCTTTCGTCTGCAGCGCGGAGATCTGTATACACTCTGCTGTGCGCTCATATTTTCCCTGCAGATTCTTGCCGTGGATCACTATGCACCGATCGCGGATAATGCCATACTGGCATGCATCGAATTTTTCACCTGTGGCATCTGTTCCCTGATCCCGATGTTTTTACTAGAACAGCCACGGATGCACCTGATTCTTGCCGCATGGCTGCCGATCCTGTATGCAGGCATACTCTCCAACGGTGTGGCCTACACTCTGCAGTTTTTTGCACAGCGGGGACTTCCTGCCTCTACAGCCTCTCTGCTAATGAGCACGGAATCCGTGTTCTCGCTTCTGGCAGGTTTTCTCATCCTACACCAGATGCTGAACGGCCGCGAGCTTACCGGATGTGTACTGATGTTTGCCGCCATTATTCTTGTACAAATAAAAGGAAAAGAAAAGGAGTCGATTAATTCATGAAAAATATCATTGAAAACGAAGTCGGGGCCATCCTGACAGATATCCTTGACGATTATAAAAAAGGACGCGCAGTTGATAAGATGGATATCTACAACCAGCCGGATAAAACCGAAATTATGGACATTCTTGACCGTCTGTTTTCCATTGTTTATCCGGGATTTTTCCGCGATAAAACCCACAAAATCTACAATATTGAACACAGTGTGTCTACCATGATTGAAGATGTAATGTTCCACCTGAACAAACAGATCTGTGTTGTCTTAAAATATACGAAAGAATTCGGTGACAATGAGGAAGAAAAACTGGAACAGTTTGCACAGAAAGCAACCGTTTCTTTCATGCGGCGGATTCCAAAGGTCCGTGAATACTTAGAGACCGATCTGCAGGCCGCTTACGATGGCGATCCTGCTGCACGCAGCAAAGACGAGATCGTATTTTCTTATCCGGGACTTTATGCCATCACGGTATACCGTCTGGCGCATGAGCTGTTTCTGCTTGGTGTTCCGCTTATCCCGCGTATGATGACGGAACAGGCACACAGCAAAACCGGTATCGACATCCATCCGGGTGCAACCATCGGCAAATATTTCTTTATTGACCACGGAACCGGCATCGTGATCGGTGAAACGACCATCATCGGCTGCCATGTCAAACTGTATCAGGGTGTTACACTTGGTGCCCTTTCCACCAAAGGCGGTCAGAAACTGCGCGATGTGCGTCGCCATCCAACCATCGGCGACAATGTAACAATCTACTCCGGTGCTTCCATCCTCGGTGGGGAAACTGTCATTGAGGAGGGGGTTGTAATAGGTGGTAACTCATTTATTACCCAGTCCATTAAAAAAGGCACCAAGGTCAGTGTCCGCAACCAGGAACTGATCTACCACAGTGATGATGAATCACTTCACCACAAAGAACAGGATGAATCCTGGTTTTACATTATCTGATAGTTACAAAAGGGGATTTTATGGATACAAAAGCTTTCCGGGAAGGATTCCGCGATGGCATTCCCATCGGACTTGGATACCTCGCTGTTTCTTTCTCTTTAGGTATTTCTGCAAAACAGGCTGGTCTGACTCCGCTTCAGGGGTTCGTGACCAGCTTTCTGGAAAATGCATCGGCCGGCGAATACATCGCATTTACTCTGATCGGTGCCGGTGCCACATATATTGAACTGTGTCTGATGACAATCATCGCCAATGCACGCTATCTTCTGATGAGCTGCGCCATGAGCCAGCGGTTTTCACCGGATACGCCGATGATTCACCGGTTTCTTGTCGCATTTGACCTGACGGACGAGCTGTTTGGCATTGCCATCGGGCGCCCCGGATATCTCAATCCCTACTACAGTTACGGTGCCTTTCTTGTCGCACTTCCTGGCTGGTCCATCGGAACCGCCGCCGGTGTCATCGCCGGCAATCTGCTGCCGGGTGATATGGTAAAAGCACTAAGCGTTTCTTTGTTTGGTATGTTTCTGGCAATCATCATCCCGCCTGCCAGAAAAGACAAAGTCGTGCTGGTGTTGATCATCATCAGTTTTGCAGCAAGTTACCTGTGCAGCCGTCTCCCGGTTATCCGTGACATTTCCAGCGGAACGCGCACGATCATCCTGACACTGATCATCGCAGGAATCGCCGCATGGCGTTTCCCTCCGCAGACGGAGATCACTCCGGAAAATGCTGACGCACAAAAAGAACAGGGGGCAGATGTATGAGTGGAAATATTTATATCTACATTGCAATCGTAGCGATCACCAGTTATCTGATCCGCGTGCTTCCGCTGACGCTGATCCGCAAGCCGATCAAAAACCGGTTTATCCGTTCTTTCCTGTATTATGTACCTTATGTCACACTTGCGGTTATGACCTTTCCGGCAATCATTGATGCCACAGCCACACCGCTTGCAGGAGCACTTGCTCTAATTGCCGGCATCTTTATGGCATGGAAAGGACTCGGACTTTTCCCGGTTGCGATCGCCTGCTGCATCATTGCTTACCTTGGTGGACTGATTTTTTAATAAAAAAGTGCCTGCATCATTTTTTGATCCAGGCATTTCTTCTATCCCCAAAGTGAAAATAAAAATACTACGATTCCAAGAATAACAAGAATCACACCCGTCACACGGTTCAGTGTTTTCGGTGTGGCTTTATTTGCAAATACCGCAGCAATTCTCGCCCAGATCAGGGTAAATATCACACATAAAATAAATACCATCCAATCCGGCTGTCCACCTATGGCAAAATGTGAAACTGCACCTGTAAATGCAGTAAATGCCATAATAAATACGCTGGTTCCCACAGCCATTTTTAGTTCATATCCAAGCACTGTGGTAAGTATAAGAAGCATCATCATGCCTCCGCCGGCACCGATAAATCCACAGATAAATCCGATACAGATGCCACTGATCACAGACTGTATGGCGCGTTTTTTTGCCGACACCCCCTGCATTGCTTCTTTGGTTGTCATGACAGGACGGACAATAAATTTAATTCCCAGCAGAAACGTCATAAAGACGGAAAAATTTCCCATGGCGGCAGATGGTACCAGACTTGAAACATAACTTCCTACCACCGTAAATGCAAGAACACTCACCATCATAATCAATCCATTCCGGATGTCCAGATTTTTGTTTTTACCATATGTATACGCGGACACTGCACTGGCAAGCACATCCGAAGACAAAGCAATCCCCACCGCCATATATGGTTCCATTCCAAGGAATGTGATGAGCATGGGGCTGATAACCGCTGCCGCACTCATCCCGGCAAAACCGGTTCCAAGTCCGGCTCCCATACCTGCAAAAAATGTCACAATAATTGTAAGTAATAATTTCATTGTCCTAGTTGTCCCCTTTCAATATTCCATCCAGATTCTGTTCCATTCGTCTGACCATTTCTTCCATCTGTCGCTACATCTTTTCATCCATACCAGAAAACAGTTGCTCCTTAAATGCTTCCTGCAACTGTCCTCCTTTTTCGATGACCGGCTGCGCTTTTTGTGTACAGATCAGCTCTGTTTTTCTCCGGTCACCTTCTACCG
>ERZ1027243.1651-NODE-1651-length-10216-cov-6.003740_pt1 | contig 10216 bp, 10 predicted proteins | sample MGYA00519243_ERZ1027243 | MGnify/ENA primary metagenome ERZ1027243 (study PRJEB26926, sample SAMN06164727) | human gut metagenome | biome: ENVO:00009003; feature: ENVO:2100002; material: ENVO:00002003 | host: Homo sapiens | place: USA | collected 2012 ...
CGAGATTAGCGAGTGTCTCGTGGGCTCGGAGATGTGTATAAGAGACAGCAGCGGCACACTGCGCCAGGACGGGCAAACCTCCTGCCGATAACCGTCCGGAATCAAGATATTCATCGAACATGCGGTCCAGACGAGCCAGCAAAAGCTTGTTTTTGTTTTCACGGGTAATGAATTGGCGTTCGTAGAACCGCGTACAATAATCCAACAAAAGCTCGATGTGGCGCGAAAGGATGGTACCGGTATGTGCATCAATCGGATGGTGCAGTTCTTCTTCTATATGCTCCAACAGACAAGTCACTGTGGAAGTCTCTCGCCGGGAGAGGTGTAACGCCTCTTCCTTGTGATAAGAAAAGAAAGTATAATTCTTGATGTGGTTCTTGAGCGAGGTGCGGAACAGCAAGTCGGGATGGAATGCCAGGAGCCAGCCCTTGGGGGGCAACGTGTCCTCCTTGCTCATACGGAAGATTTCGCCCGGCGTAAGGAATACCATCGTGGCCACGGAATAATCATAATACTTCCGGCCGCAACAGCAACAACCGTCCGGACAATCCTCTATCAACAAGATGGCATAGAATTCGAACTTCACGGCATCCTCTTCCAGTTCCGGCTTTTCCAGATTGATAAGGCTCACCTGCGGATGCAGCGTCTTGCTGCCCAAACAATGACAACATTCGCACACGGTCTTTATGTCCAATGTCTTATTATCCTTTTTCACTCCTGTCTTTGCCATTTTACCCTATCCATACGAAGCCTCCGGCTCCGTGTATAACCTTTTTCATACTCATGTTTATCTTATATGTTATTACAAAGGTAGCGGATTATCCTTTCGCTTATATAACCCCAATTACGGATACAACAACCCTAATTACGGATTTCTTTTTTTTGCCGGAGCGAGCCATCCCCAAATCTGTAATTAGGGTTGCAGAATCCGTAATCCGTCTACCCGCAGCAAGCACATAAGTCCCTATCTTTGCCTTCATCAAACCAAACCCTAAACGAAATGAAACAAACGTGGAAAAGCATGCCTGCGGCAATGGCTATATGCCTTTGCGTGTCGGGAAGCCTTATGGCACAAGTAAAACCATTAGAAAAGGATAGCTTTATGGAAAAAAGACTCAATCTGACGGAAGAATGGGACAAGACGTTCCCTAAAAGTGAAAAAGTAGACCACGCGAAAGTTACTTTCCACAACCGCTACGGTATAACGCTCGCCGCCGACCTGTATGTACCCCGGGACGTGGAAGGCAAGTTTCCCGCCATTGCCGTGAGCGGCCCGTTCGGAGCCGTGAAAGAACAGGCCTCCGGATTGTATGCCCAGACATTGGCCGAACGAGGATTCCTGACGATTGCTTTCGATCCTTCGTTTACCGGTGAAAGCGGTGGACAGCCTCGCAGCGTAGCTTCGCCAGACATCAACACCGAAGACTTCTCGGCGGCGGTGGATTACCTCGCGACACGTCCGGATGTGGATGCCGAACGAATCGGCATCATTGGCATTTGTGGTTGGGGTGGTTTTGCTATCAATGCGGCTGCCAACGACACACGTATCAAGGCAACGGTAGCTTCCACAATGTACGACATTAGCCGCTGTACAGCAAACGGTTACTTCGATGCCGCTGACAATGCAGATGCACGTTACAAAATGCGTCAGGAGTTTAACGCCCAGCGCACGGAAGACTACCGTACCGACACTTATCCCCGCACCGTGACGAACCCGGAACCTACCGGTGATGCGCCGCAGTTCATGAAGGATTATTATGATTATTACAAGACCGAACGAGGTTATCATCCTCGTTCCATCAACTCCGGTTTGGGCTGGAACAAAACCTCCAATCTTGCATTTCTCAACGCACCTATCCTTGCGTATGCCGATGAAATCCGCAGTGCCGTGTTGCTCATTCATGGAGAAAAAGCTCACTCCCGCTATTTTAGTGAGGATACTTTCAAGAAGCTGAAAGGCGATAATAAAGAACTGATGATTATTCCCGATGCCGTACATACGGATTTATATGACCGGACAGACATTATTCCATTCGATAAGCTGGAGGAATTTTTCAAAGAATACTTAAAATAGAAGGCTTCAAGAAAAAGGAATTGCCTATATCCTGATTGGCTTCAGTTCGCGGACGTAGCAATGTGAACATGACTTTTAAAATTAATAATGACTGACAACTAAAACAATATATCAAATGAAACTGATTAAAAATGCTGAATTCGGGGGCGAGCGTCCCTTGTTCGAGTCCCACGACCTTCGTCTGGAAAATGTGATTATTCGTACCGGTGAATCGGCCATCAAAGAATGTAGCAATATCGAAGCTGTAGATTGCCGCTTTGAGGGTAACTATCCCTTCTGGCATGTACACGGTTTCAAAATCGACCGTTGCTATTTCGATGTCGGAGGGCGTTCGGCATTGTGGTATTCCGATCACCTGAAGATGACCGACACGATTATCGACGCACCGAAGATGTTCCGTGAAATGGACGAAATAGATATCGAGAACGTAACGATGAACGATGCCGACGAAGTATTCTGGCGTTGTAATGGTATCCGCATCAAGAATCTCAAGCTGCACAGCGGAACTTATCCTTTCATGTTCAGCAACAACATTTATGTGGACGGACTGGAAAGCAACAGCAAGTATGTGTTCCAGTACGTGAAAAATGTAGAGATTCATCATGCAAAGATTACAACGAAGGATGCCTTCTGGGAAGTGGAAAATGTGACCATCTACGATTCCGAACTCAACGGCGAATACCTCGGCTGGCATTCGAAGAATCTACGTTTGGTCAACTGCCACATTACCGGTGAGCAACCGCTTTGCTATGCACACGACCTTATTCTTGAAAACTGTACCTTCGGACCTGACTGCGACCGTGCCTTTGAGTACAGCACGTTGCAGGCCGATATTCACGGAGCTATTACAAATATCAAGAACCCGATGTCGGGATGCATTGTGGCTGACGAATTCGGTTCCATAACCATAGATGAGAACATCAAGGCTCCTGCCGATTGTGAAATCCGTCTCCGGGACGAGCGTACCTGTTTTACCGATTAAGATGAAGATATGAAATACAACTTTGACAAACAAATTTCAAGACGGGGAACCGATTCCTACAAATGGGATAGCGCAGAAAGCGAAAATGTATTGCCGATGTGGGTGGCTGACATGGATTTCCGTACAGCTCCCGCTATCGTCGATGCTTTACGCCGACGGGTAGAACACGGCATTTTCGGTTATACCCGTGTGCCCGACAGTTACTACGAGGCTGTTACAGGCTGGTTCGCACGTCGTCACGGTTGGACGATTGACCGTGAATGGATAATTTACACATCGGGCGTAGTCCCAGCCATCTCGGCAGTCATCAAGGCTTTGACCGTTCCGGGAGATAAGGTATTGGTGCAGACCCCGGTCTATAATTGTTTCTTTTCTTCAATCCGTAACAATGGGTGTGAAATGGTATCATCACCGTTGGTCTTTGCAAGTAATACTTTCACCATCGATTATGAAGATTTAGAGCGTAAGACTGCTGATCCGAAAGTGAAGGTGATGCTGCTGTGCAATCCTCACAATCCTGCCGGAAGGGTGTGGAAACGTGAAGAACTGGTACGTATTGGTGAAATTTGTATTCGACACGATGTTACGGTCGTTTCGGATGAGATTCATTGCGAACTGGTTTTTCCAGAGTACCGTTACACACCGTTTGCTTCCATCTCAGAAAATTTCCGTCACCATTCTGTAGTCTGTATATCTCCCAGTAAAGCGTTCAATATTGCCGGATTACAGATTGCGAACATTATTTGTGCTGATGCTAACCGTCGAGCGAAAATCGACCGGGCCATTAACGATAACGAAGTATGTGATGTCAATCCTTTTGGTGTAATTGCGACTCAAGTAGCTTACAACGAAGGGGAAGAGTGGCTGAACCAACTCATCAAATATTTACAGGCCAATTTTCTCTATATGCAGGAGTTCTGTCGGGAACATCTGCCCGAGTTTCCTATCACGGTATTGGAGGGAACCTATCTCGTTTGGATGGACTGTCACAGACTCGGCATACACTCGCAGGAACTCGAACAGCGATTGGTTAACGAAGCCGGATTATGGCTCAATGCAGGAACAATGTATGGGACTGAAGGAAAAGGATTCATGCGCTGGAATATCGCCTGCCCACGTACTACACTGGCAGAAGGATTGAAACGTTTTACTGGTTTCGTAAGAAATCTTTAAGAGATATATACGGCAAATTCATTTTTAATAGAACGCAACTATATAGTTTACCATACCAAGCATTACGTATAACAAAGTAAATAGTTGCGACTTAATTTTTTATCTCATTTTTTCTTTTCTTCCACAACTGATAACTATTGATGATGTTCTGCCACAAATTATATATCATAGAGTGTATTAATCTGATTATCAATAAGGAAGCCCACCTATTACTAACAGTGGGTAACAAAATAGTAACAAAAAAACGAAGAAATTCGCTTAGTGGTGGGCTTACGCTGCAAAGGTAACAAAAGCCCGCCAATCATAAAAATAAAGCTGGCGAAAAGAGAAACATTCTTTTTCTTTTCGCCAGCATCTATTTTGCTGTCAACACAAACAGGTTTAGTCCGTTTTGGATATCTATACAAAGCGATAAACTAAAACTCAATTTTCACCTACCTGAAAAAAAGTTCCTACTTCTTTTTGCTATTTAAAATATTGTTCGTTGTTTTGCGAACAACAAATAAAAAGGAGATATTGAAGTGAAAGATAAACCGTACACAGTAGAGCAGGAACAGATTGCTCGTTTTGCCAAAGCAATGGGACATCCCGCACGAATGGCTATTCTTGCTTTTTTAGCAAATCAAGAAAGTTGCTTCTTCGGTGATATACACGAAGTGCTGCCTATCGCTAAGGCAACCGTTTCTCAACATTTGAAAGAACTGAAAGAAGCTGGCTTAATTCAAGGAGAAATAGAAACGCCAAAAGTACGGTATTGTATCAACCGGGAAAATTGGGAACTCGCACGAAAGTTATTTACTACTTTTTTGGGGGATTGCCAATGTAAAGGTACATCGTGCTGTGAATAACAGCACCTTTTTTTAAAATCATTGTTCGTAGTTCTACGAATTACGATTATTATATTAACTTTAAAGTAGAATTAGAAATGGAAATCAAAGTATTAGGAACCGGGTGTTCAAGCTGTAAAGCATTGTATGAAACCACTAAACAAGCTATTTCAGAATTAGGCTGCGATGCAACACTAATCAAGGAAGAAGATTTATTGAAAATCATGGAGTACAACATTTTAGGTCTTCCGGCTTTGGTGATTGACGGAAAAGTTGTATCAGCCGGAAAAAGATTGTCCCTTTCGGAAGTAAAAGAGTTGATAACCAAATAAAAAATGAACTATGAGAAAGTTATTTTATCTACTGATTGCGATGCTGGTCTTAATGTCCTGTGGAAATGGTTCAAAGAAAAAAAACGAGGAAAACAAAGCGGAAGAAATACAGCCTAACCGCATTGAAGTTCTCTATTTTCATGGAGCGCAACGATGTATCACTTGCAGGGCGATTGAAGCCAATACAGTAGCCCTTTTGGATAGTCTTTATTCCCAAGAAAAAGCAAATGGCAAGATTATCTACAAAGTAGTAGATATTTCTAAGAAAGAGAATGAAGCGATTGCAGACAAGTACGAAGTTACATGGTCGTCTTTGTTTGTGAATGACTGGAAAGACGGAAAAGAGAATGTAAACAATATGACCGAGTTTAGTTTCTCCAATGCGAGAAATGCACCGGACAAGTTTAAAGAGGGAATTAAAAGCAAGATTGACGAATTGTTAAAACAGTTGTAAGATGGACTTTCTTCAATCATTATTAGATAGCAGTTCTGTTCCCGCTATTACAGCCTTTATATTGGGGATTTTAACGGCAGTTAGCCCGTGCCCGCTGGCTACAAACATAACGGCAATAGGATTTATAAGCAAGGATATAGAAAACCGTCACCGGATTTTTATAAACGGGTTGCTCTACACTTTCGGCAGAATAGTGACCTATACGGTTCTTGGCTTTATTCTTATTCCTATTCTTCGTGAGGGCGCAAGTATGTTTATGGTGCAAAAAGCTGTAAGCAAATACGGGGAAATGCTGATTGCTCCGGTGTTAATCATCATTGGAATATTTATGCTTGATATAATAAAACTCAATCTACCCAAAATTAATATCGGTGGGGAAAGCCTGAAAAAGAAAACTAAAGGCGGTTGGGGAGCTATGTTGTTGGGGGTCTTATTCGCTCTTGCTTTTTGTCCTACCAGTGGAGTATTTTATTTCGGTATGCTTATCCCTCTATCAGCAGCAGAAACAGGCGGCTATCTCTTACCTGTAATCTATGCTATTGCTACGGGATTACCTGTAATCCTTTTTGCATGGATTTTAGCTTATAGTGTTGCCGGACTGGGGAAGTTTTACAACCGAATACAGATATTTGAGAAATGGTTTCGCAAAATAGTTGCTATTCTCTTTATCGCAGTTGGAATATATTACGCAATAGTATTTTATCTATAAATAAACATTAAGTATCATTTTAAATAAAAAACAGTATGAAAAAGATAGAAATTTTCGACCCGGCAATGTGCTGCCCTACGGGTCTTTGTGGAACAAACATCAATCCTGAATTGATGCGTATTGCGGTAGTAATCGAATCATTGAAGAAACAAGGTATCATCGTTACCCGCCACAATTTACGTGACGAACCACAAGTATACGTAAGCAATAAGACGGTGAACGACTTCCTGCAAAAGCATGGTGCGGACGCACTGCCTATTACTTTAGTAGATGGAGAAATAGCTGTTTCACAAACCTATCCTACCACCAAACAAATGAGTGAATGGACGGGGGTCAATTTAGATTTTATGCCAGTTAAATAAGTATTCACCAATTAATTATTTAAGAAAAATGAGAACATTCAATTTATCAGATATAGAATTGACAAAATACCTTTTCTTCACCGGAAAAGGCGGTGTGGGCAAAACTTCTATTGCCTGTGCTACTGCGGTAGGTTTGGCAGATAATGGTAAGAAAATACTTCTTATCAGCACAGACCCGGCTTCAAACCTGCAAGATGTCTTTAATCAAACTTTAAACGGACACGGCACGGATATTCAGGAAGTACCCGGCTTAACTGTAGTTAATCTCGACCCGGAACAAGCTGCTGCCGAATACAGGGAAAGCGTTATTGCGCCTTTCCGAGGAAAACTGCCCGATAGTGTTATCCAAAATATGGAAGAACAACTTTCAGGTTCTTGCACGGTAGAAATTGCTGCTTTCAATCAATTTTCCGATTTTATCACGGATGCTGATAAAGCAAAAGAATATGACCATATCATCTTTGATACAGCCCCAACGGGACATACATTGCGAATGCTACAACTACCATCGGCTTGGAGTACGTTTATTAGCGAAAGTACGCACGGTGCATCATGCTTAGGGCAATTATCCGGTTTGGAAGAAAGGAAAGGCATCTATAAGCAAGCGGTTGAAACACTCTCGGATGCAAATGCAACTCGCTTAGTGTTGGTAAGTCGTCCCGAAATCGCACCTTTGAAAGAAGCTGCCCGTTCTTCGCATGAATTACAATTACTGGGAATTAATAACCAGCTATTAGTAATCAACGGACTTTTGCTGCAATTAGATGAAGCCGATAGCGTATCGAAACAAATATATGACAGACAGCAAACCGCCCTGAAACAAACCCCTGCGGAACTGCTGGATTACCCCTCTTATTCTGTTCCTTTACGGTCGTATAATCTATCTAACATTGCAAATATCCGCCGGATGCTATACGATGATAATTTAACAGACAATGCGGATTATCAACGGATTACTGATGCAAAAGGTATAGACGAATTGGTTAATGACCTCTATCAGTCAGGGAAAAGAGTTGTATTTACTATGGGAAAGGGTGGCGTAGGTAAAACAACGTTAGCCACGGAAATAGCCCTGAAATTAACTAAACTGGGTGCAAAGGTGCATCTAACCACCACTGACCCGGCAAACCACCTGAATTACAACCTTGCAGTTCAGGCAGGTATTACAGTAAGCCGCATTGATGAAGCGGAAGTACTGGAAGCCTATAAAAACGAAGTTCGTAGTAAAGCTGCGGAAACAATGACTGCCGAAGATATGGAATACATAGAGGAAGATTTGCGTTCACCGTGTACGCAAGAAATCGCAGTGTTCCGGGCTTTTGCCGAAATCGTAGACAAAGCGGAAAATGAAATTGTTGTGATTGATACCGCACCTACCGGACACACCTTGTTACTGCTGGATGCAACGGAAAGCTACCACAAGGAAGTACAACGCACGCATGGCGATTCTCCTGCTTCGGTAAGAAAATTATTACCACGTTTAAGAAACCAGCAAGAAACGGAAGTTGTTATTGTGACCTTGCCCGAAGCAACCCCCGTCTTTGAAGCCGAACGTTTGCAAAAGGATTTACAGCGTGCGGGAATTAATAACAAATGGTGGGTTGTAAACGCTTGTTTATCATTAACCGATACGGAAAATTCTTTTTTGCGGGCAAAGGCACAAAATGAATTGACTTGGATTAAGAAAGTAGAAGAATTGTCAAAGGGAAACGCTGCCCTGATAGCTTGGAAAAATAATTGAGAATATGAGAATTTTAATCCTTTGTACTGGAAATAGTTGCCGTAGCCAAATGGCACACGGCTTATTACAATCATTTGACAGTAAACTGGAAGTCTTTTCAGCAGGAACAAAGCCTGCTGAAAAGGTTAATCCGATGGCAGTAAAGGTTATGACTGAAATAGGTATTGATTTAGCCCAACATACCCCTAAAAGTGTCAATCTATATGTAGGAAAAAAATGGGACTATGTTATTACGGTCTGCGGTGGTGCAAACGAAAGCTGTCCTATGTTTACTGGTGAAGTAAAAAACAGGTTGCATATTGGGTTTGACGACCCATCGGAAGCAACCGGAAGTCCGGAATTTATCGACAATGAATTTCATCGGGTACGGGATGAAATAAAAGCCCGTTTCTATGACTTCTATCTAAATGAATTAAAACCGCAATTAAACTAAATAGTTGTTGTTATGGAAAAGAAACAAGGAATTGGATTTTTTGAAAAATACTTAACCATTTGGGTTGCCTTGTGCATTGTTATCGGAATTGCTGTGGGGCAATGGCTCCCGGTAATCCCGCAAACATTAAGCAAGCTTGAATACGCCAACGTGTCGATACCCGTAGCTATCCTGATATGGTTAATGATTTACCCGATGATGCTAAAAGTGGATTTTCAAAGCGTTAAGAATGTCGGCAAACGTCCGAGAGGAATAATTGTCACCTGTGTTACAAATTGGCTTATAAAACCGTTTACCATGTTCGGGATAGCTTATTTGTTCTTCTATGTCATTTTTAAAACTTTTATACCTGCCGAATTAGCAGAAGAATATTTAGCCGGAGCGGTATTATTGGGGGCTGCACCTTGCACGGCTATGGTATTCGTGTGGAGTTATCTCACTAAAGGGGATGCCGCTTATACGCTGGTACAAGTTGCAGTGAACGATTTAATCATATTGATAGCGTTTGCTCCTATCGTTGCTTTCTTGCTGGGGGTTGGCGGCGTATCTATTCCGTGGGACACTTTAATGTTATCTGTTGGCTTGTTTGTTGTGATACCACTTGCTGCTGGGGTCATTACCCGCATAATGATTATACGCCGTAAAGGGATAGAATACTTCAATAATGTATTTATTAAGAAGTTTGATAATTATACGGTGGGTGGGCTGTTATTGACACTTATCATCCTATTTTCATTTCAGGGAGAAACGATACTGAACAATCCTCTGCATATCGTATTGATTGCAGTTCCGCTCGTGCTGCAAACGGTTCTGATATTCTTCGTTGCCTACGGTTGGGCGAAATGGTGGAAATTACCCCATGATATTGCTGCGCCTGCCGGAATGATTGGAGCAAGTAATTTCTTTGAATTAGCGGTTGCTGTGGCTATTTCTCTATTCGGTTTACAATCCGGGGCTGCATTGGCTACGGTGGTAGGTGTGCTGGTTGAAGTTCCGGTTATGTTGATGTTGGTAAGGATTGCAAATAATACACGGAAATGGTTTCCGATTACAAAATAATTGTAGATAAAAAGGGACACTGTCCAAAATTTTGTGTAAATGGAAACAGGATTCAGCTGTAAGTTTGTTC
>ERZ1027243.1652-NODE-1652-length-10212-cov-7.206459_pt1 | contig 10212 bp, 9 predicted proteins | sample MGYA00519243_ERZ1027243 | MGnify/ENA primary metagenome ERZ1027243 (study PRJEB26926, sample SAMN06164727) | human gut metagenome | biome: ENVO:00009003; feature: ENVO:2100002; material: ENVO:00002003 | host: Homo sapiens | place: USA | collected 2012 ...
GAAGCCACTGGAGCACCTCAAAAACACCATCATACACTAAATCAGTAAGTTGGCAGCATCACCGAAGATCGCGGGCGGAAACATCCAGATCACCGTCACCTCAGTTCGCAATGGAAACGTGAAATTCCAGCACGTTCAGGTGCATTATGAGCCGAACACGATCTATGGCCATGCAGACTTTACTGCGAACCTCTCTAAAGCCCAGCAAACGACGCTGCGGCAGTTCTATGACGGCTGCAACCCGCGCCCGATGCGCGACCTACTGCGTGGTGGAGCCGATCGTCTGCAAGTCGGGGCGATGGAGTTTCAGTGCTCCCCTGAAGAGCTATTGTCGGGATTGATTGAAACGATCTACGCCATGCGAAACGCCCTACTACACGGCGAAGTAGACCCCGACCCGAGGGTACTGTCTTGCTATGAGCCAGCTTATCGGATCGTAATGCTGTTTCTAGGCTGCGTGAGATAAGCAGGAGATGTACCCTGTGTTCATATTTTTTAGATATGGCATTAGTCATGGCATTGATATTTTATTTGATATTTAATCTAAGTAAATTAATATGATATATAGGCAGTTGATAATAGAGTGGGAGTGAGGCTATTATTTAGCCTATTGTTTTATTTGATTTAGTGAGTGCCATTGATGATATGACTGCATTATCAATGGCATTTTTTATGGTTTAAGGCCGACGCTGAATCGAGGATATAGCAAATACCATGTGACCGTATCAGCAAATGCCATGGTATCGACAACCGGGTGCATTGCAGCGCTGTGCTGATGCCATCGATGCTCGCTTTGATCAGAACCGCTCTCTCGACCCATGCCCCAGATCGTTAAATATGCGCCAGAGGAGCACCTCGTGATAGAAATTGTGAACAAGACAGCCGCCACTCGGAATCGAAGTATCCATATAGGTGAATAAAGTTTGCGGAAAATACGCTGAGAAAATAGAAAAGCGTCAATGAAGGGACATAGGAATGGCGATTAACGGAGAGAACGGTGTTAGTGCAGTCACCGTGGATGAACTACTCAAGCAAGGCCTTCGGATACCGAACTATCAACGCCCATACAGTTGGGATGTATCGACTGCTCTACAACTGGTGGATGATATCAGCGAAGCTCTTCGAGATACCGAACGAAAAGATATTCCCTATGTTTTGGGTGCAATCATTCTTCACGATGATGGTGAGTATCTCAATGTAGTCGACGGGCAGCAGCGCCTGCTGACTTTGCGAATGATTCTTGCGGCCTTAGATCCGATAAATCATCAAATTTCGATGTCTGGTAACAGCGACACTCCTGTCTCCCTAGTTTGGATAGAGCTTCAAAGGCGCCTGTCGCAGTTGGAAGATAAAAAAGAGTTTTTGGATTTTATCTGTCACAAATGTCAGTTGGTGCGTATTGTGACGGACGATATTGATGAGGCATTTCGTGTCTTTGATTCCCAGAACTATCGCGGCAAACCGCTTGCCCCTCACGACTTGCTCAAAGCACACCACCTGCGCGAAATGCACGATGAGTCCGCTGCTATGAAAGTGGCTGTCGTTGAGGCTTGGGAAGCCGTAAACGATGAGGATCTGGACAGGCTTTTTTCTACTTTTTTATACCGGATATCCAAGTGGTCACGAGGCGAAAGCTCGCTCGAATTTACTATTCGGGACATCGGCATGTTCAAGGGCATTTCATCACGATCCCACAGGTCATTTTCGCCAAATCTGCGATATCACCTTGCAGCACAAGCCGCTATGCCACTTCTAAGTGCATGGTCGGTATCCTCTACACATGATGCACGAAATGCCGGGCGCAGCCGCTTTCAGCTTGATGCCCCGATAATCGCAGGACGCTCATTTTTCGAGATGGTGACATTCATGCTTGACGAATTGAAGATACTGGAACAAGAGGTTATTGACAGAGGTTTCAAAAAATTTGGCCCATCTCAAAGTCGCTACCGCTACGTGTACGAATTGTTCATTGCCGCGCTGCTTTGCTATACAAACAAGTTTGGCGATGAAGATGTAGATGAAGTGCGAAATAGGTTATTCGCATGGGCATATGCCTTGCGGGTCGAGTTACTTCGTGTGCAATTTGTATCTGCTGACAACCGAGCGCGAGGTAAAAACGATGCAAATAAATCGCCTTTTGTTTTGCTACGTAATGCGATGACTGGAAGTGTTGTCCGCAAACTTCCAATAACAAGTAAGCCATACAGCGATAACCACGAAAAGGAACTCGTTGCTTTTATCAAGGGGCTGCAATGAGCAAGAAGGAGTTGGAACCTGAACTGTTAACAGTAGGCAAGTTATTCACTGACAATTATCTGATTCCTATTTATCAACGGAACTATGCTTGGCGGGCCGAACAGATTGAGCAACTTATTAGCGATATTCAAGACTCGGTGGTAGGGGGCCAGGACAACTATTTTCTTGGGAACCTTGTTGTAATCAAGCGGGGTAGAGAGGATGAGTTCGAGGTCATAGATGGACAACAACGACTTACAACCCTCTATCTGCTTCTTACCTTCCTGGAGCAAGACGGTGAGGGTGAGAAGCCGTCGGTTGGCCATGCAGGCCACTTGCAATATGAGTCGCGCGCACGGGCAACTGAGGCCCTGCTGCGAGTAGCACAGGAGGCGGCTAAGGAGCACGTTCGACCGCAGGGCTCCACGAGTAATGCAGATGCTGGCATTCATGAAGGCTACAGCATTATCAATCAGTTCTTCAAACAAAATGAAAACCTTAATCGCTCACGCGAAAAATTCTCCGATTTCTTGCTAACGAAGGTGACTGTCGTCCGTGCCTCGCTGCCACCCAATACCGACCTCAATCGCTACTTCGAGATCATGAACACTCGTGGGCAGCAACTCAAGCAGGTTGATATTGTTAAGGCTCGCCTGATGAGCAAACTGCCCAATCAATATGAACGCGAATGCTTTGCGTGGGTTTGGGATTCCTGTGCTGACATGGATTCTTATGTCCAGATGTCTCTGACCCGTGGTGACACAAGTTTGCGAAACAAAGTATTTGGTGATGAATGGTCCTGGCTGGAGGTGACCAGCTTCTCTTCGCTAATGGAAAGTCGTCCGCAATCCGGCATCAATTCATCAAGGCAATCCTCCGAAGGGGTATCGTTGTCCTTGGATGAGGCGTTGTCAAAATACGCTAAAGAGCTCGAGTCAAATTCCACTGAAGACGAGGGCAACGAGCGGTTTCGTTCGACTATTGAGTTTCCGGCCTTTCTGCTACACGTTCTAAGAATTATGAAAGGCGATGAGGTCGAAGACGAAGGCCTGCTTGACGACAAGCGCCTCATCAAGTCATTTGACGACGCCGTAAATAATGTACCCGATGCTAAAGCCGATTGGGTGCGTAGTTTTGCATTTATGCTTCTCAAGTGCCGCAACCTCTTCGATGGCTTCATCTTGAAGCGTCAATTCACGGCAAACATCGGTGACGATGGCGATTGGTCTCTCCAGCGACTGAAAAAAGGAGGCGGGGACAAGAAGCCAACCCCGACGTACATCCATGTTTTCTCGGCCAGCAATGGAAGCTTAGAGGAGGACGGGAGTGCTGACCCACATACCCGAGATGTATTGCTGCTTCAGTCCATGCTTCGGATTACCTACACTTCTCCGCGAACGATGCACTGGATTACCAAAGTTCTTCGCTGGCTCTCCGTTAAAGCCCCTCGAGACGTGAAACATGCGGATCTTGCCGATTTGTTGAAGGGATATGCCCGCAGCAAGGTTAAAGAGACATTCTCCTTTGAGAAAGATCAGCAACCACAAGGGTTTGGTATCAGCCGTATCGTCTTTTCGTATCTCGACTATCTTCTGTTGAGTGACTCCTCAAAACGAGATTTCAAATTTCAGTTCAGAACTTCCATTGAGCACTTCTATCCACAGCATCCTGACAAAGAACAGTCGGGCGCGGTTGTTTCAGGTTCTAGCCTTAACCTGCTTGGCAACCTCGCGCTCGTAAGCGTCAGCGCGAACTCAAAATTCAGCAATAGCCTCCCCAGAGCAAAGGCCGAAAACTTCAAGGATACAATTGAACTTCAAAGTCCCAAGCTCAAGAGAATGGCGGAAATCACCCGAAATACAAACTGGGACGATCAGCAGATAACAGCACATCATGAAGCGATGGTGACATTGCTTCGTGACGATGTAAGTCTGGTGGAGGCAAGCGGAAGATCCAACCCAGGGCGTTGACTTCTTTGAATAACTGCTTTTGGATGAATATCCTTTGTGGTGTGCAAGTTGTCAGTCTAAAAGCGTTTTGCGTCGGGCGACACGATCAGTACAGTCTCCAAGTTTTCTTACCATGGTATTTTGTATGGTATCGACATGCAGATATAATTCTATTTTATTGATTTTATAGTGTTTTAAGACAGCATTGATCATCGAGTGGGTAACATAGGCTTAATACATTCCTTGCTCCTCGCACCGGAGCACATCACAGATACTGATTGAGATCCACTTCACGCAGCGGCTGGTTTTGACGTTCTGTTATCATTTGCACTAGGTCTTTTTCGTCCAGCTCATCGAGCATTTGTTCATACAGAGCCGCGGGCACACAATAAAAAACAGGGCGGTTGCGGTCAATAATCGCGACCGGGTAGCCGCCGCCGGCACTGGCGGTGGCCACCGGATCGTTTTTAAGTTCGCTGATGCTGGCAGTCACATCACACAGAATGATATTTGTCATGGTCCCCCCTGAGACAAGTCATCTGTATGATCGGTAAAGTAAGCTCTTGCGGCAAGTCCCGTCTGTCATTTCGACGGTCAGAAACGGGCAACCGGCAGCTCCTTCCAGCGGGTGGTATATGCCGGTGACAGCATCTCCCGTTTCATCTGCCAGTCCGGCGCAATACCCCGTCCGGCAAACCAGACTTTCCCGAGTCCGGAATGATTAATGCCGTCGAGTACCTTCATCAGCGCATCGCTGTGCGGCCGTGGCTGCACGTCATCGAACAGATTCAGCTGCGCGACGCCGTTCGGACTGAAATCATTGAGCATTATCCCCGCTTTTGCGTAGCGGTGGCCATCGAGCCAGATCCTGTCCAGAGACCTGACCGCAGCCGCGATAATGTCCCGGGTGTCACGGGTAGGGGTGTGCAGTTTTTCCGTGGCCACGTTACCGTAATACGGCTCATTAACCGCAAAAGGGGATGTCTTGATGAAGGTGCTGATATGCCGGCAGTACTGTCGCTCACCGCGCAACTTTTCCGCCGCGCGCTCGGCATACTGGCAGACGGCCTGGCGCATTTCTTCGTAGGTGGTGATCCGCTGCCCGAAGCTGCGACTGCAGACAATCTGCTGTTTCGGCGGCGGCGCTTCCTCCAGTGAAATGCAACTCTCGCCGTTCAGCTCACGTACCGTGCGCTCCAGCACTACGTTGAAGTTTTTCCGGATAAATGTAGGGTTCGTCAGCGACAGCTGCAGGGCGGTGGTGATCCCCATAACGTGCAGCTTTTTCGCTATCCGGTTCCCCACGCCCCAGATTTCTTCCACCGGCTGCAGGCTGAGTAATTTTGCCGTTCTGCGTGGATTATCGGGCGACAGCGCCAGCACCCCCCTGAATTGTGGCCATTCCTTTGACGCCCACTGCGCCGATTTGGCCAGTGTTTTTGTGGCGCCGAAGCCGACACCGATCGTCAGTCCGGTTCCACTGAGAACATGCCCACGCAGCTGCCTGCCAAAATCCTCCAGATCCATACAGTGGCCAATTCCCCGGGCATCCAGGAAACATTCGTCAATTGAGTATTGTTCGACGCGGGGCGACAGCTCTTCCAGCAGGGCGACCACACGGTTACTCAGGCTCGCGTAGAGCTCGTAGTTGCTGGAAAAAACGTACAGTTTTTCAGGAAACTGCGCCTCTTTGAGCTGGAACCAGGGGGTTCCCATCTTTATACCCAGCCGTTTGGCTTCAGCACTCCGGGCAATAACGCAGCCATCGTTGTTACTGAGAACGACGACAGGTTTGCCGCGCAAATCCGGCCTGAAAACCTTCTCGCAACTGGCGTAGAAGGAGTTGACGTCGGCCAGGGCGAACATCAGTCTGCCCTCCGGGTTTTATGAATGAAGGCCGTCACCACGCCGAAAATTTGCAGCGTTTCCGGATCCGGGTACAGGGAAGGGAAGTCCGGGTTCATCGCCTGCAGGGCTGGCCGCGGCGTCAGAAGCAGGCGTTTTACGGTGAATTCACCCTCAATTTCCGCGATAACAATATCCCCGTGCCGCGGCTGTTCTGCTTTATCCACGACCATCAGATCGCCGGAATAGAGGCCAATATCAGTCATTGAGTTGCCAATCGCCCTGACAAAATAGGTGGAGTGGCGCCGGTGAATGCAGTACTCATTCAGATCCAGTTCAGACTCAGTGTAGTCCGCAGCCGGTGACGGAAAACCCGCAGGGCATCGCTCTGTGAACAAAGGAATTTTTACTATGCTGGCTTCTGATACTGCAGGAATGAACTTCATCGTTTTTTCCCTCGCTTAAAACTGTATATATATACAGTGTGCGCCGGGAGACCGGTAGAGATCAAGGGGTGAAAGTCCCCGACCATTGAAGGACCAGCAATCCACAAGGTCCCCGAGTCATGCGTTGCATACCGCGAGGTATGGGGCGAAGCGTTGACAGGGGTGTTGACAGGCCAGCCATTGAGCCACGAAATCTATATTAAATTACCGGGTGCCGACGTTGTACTGTTAACGGAAGGCAACATCATAGGGTGCGATAATGCGAGTGCCACATGGACCCGGCGGGGTCTGAGACCCTGGCATGTCAATACGATCTCTACGCGGGAACCGGGAGATCTCCCCTCTGACCATCTGCCAGTGTCGGAGATGGCCCGCACCGGGAAGACGAGGAGTCATAGCCGGTGATGTACGGAGAGGAGAAGTCGGACTCGCTCATAGTAGCGGCGAAGCAGGCGAACAACCCGAAAGGAGCGGAGTCAGTGGAGCGAAGGAGCGGGGCCAAGGGGAACGCGGAACAGCCACACATGCGCCGGACGCAGAGCCGGGAAAGTATGTCACAGAGGCTGTCACGCGTGCGGGAAGCTGCGAAGCAGCGGAAGAAAGAACGGTTTACCGCATTGTTCCACCTCCTGACAGCAGAGGCACTGGAGAACGCATTCCTCTCCCTGAGCAGGAAAGCGGCTGCCGGAGTTGATGGTGTCAGGTGGAAGGACTACGCCGAAAACCTGAAGGTCAACATAGCAGATCTGCACCGGAGGCTTCATCAGGGTAGTTACAGGGCTCAGCCCGGCAGGCGGCACTACATCCCGAAAGCGGATGGAAAACAGCGCCCGCTCGGCATCGCCTCACTGGAGGACAAAATCGTCCAGTATGCGCTGGTTAAGATCCTGAATGCAGTCTACGAAAATGACTTTATGGGGTTTTCATACGGGTTCAGACCCGGGCGAAGCCAGCACAATGCGCTGGACGCACTGGCCACAGGGCTGGTTCGGACCAATGTAAACTGGGTACTGGATGCCGATATCAGTCAGTTCTTCGACAAGGTAAGCCATGAATGGCTAATCAGGTTCATAGAACACAGAATCGGCGACCAGAGGGTAATCAGGCTCATACGAAAGTGGCTCACAGCCGGGACCTCAGAGGAAGGAGAATGGCGGGCATCGGAGGAATGCACCCCACAGGGTGCGGTTATCTCGCCGCTGCTGGCAAACATCTACCTCCACTATGTCTTCGATCTGTGGGCGCATCAGTGGCGACGCCGCCATGCCACAGGCAATGTGGTCATGGTCAGATACGCAGATGACATAGTCATCGGGTTCGACAAGCGAATCGACGCTCAATGCTTTCGTATAGCCATGCAGCGCAGACTGAAGGAGTTCGGACTCACGGTACATCCGAAGAAAACCCGACTGACGGAGTTCGGCCGCTTCGCAGCCGAAAACCGCGCCAGCAGGGGAAAAGGTAAACCAGAAACGTTCAACTTCCTCGGGTTCACGCATATGAGTGGGAAAGATCGTAGTGGCAGGTTCATGCTGATACGAAAGACACGCCGGGACAGGATGACGGCGACACTGAAAGCGATCAAGGACGGACTACGAAAGCGCTGGCATTACTCAATCCCCGAACAGGGAAAATGGCTCAGGAGAGTGGTTCAGGGATACCTGAACTACCACTCAGTCCCGGGCAACTATCCCATGATGCGGAAGTTCAGGATATACGTAACAGATCTCTGGCGACGGGCGCTGAGGCGCAGGAGCCAGCAGGATGATACGACATGGACGAAAGCAAACAGACTGGCAGCCGTATGGCTGCCGAAGGTTCGGGTTCTGCATCCATGGCCTGTGGAGCGGTTCACCGCCAGACACCCAAGGCAGGAGCCCGGTGCGTGAATAGCGCACGCCGGGATCTGTGCGGGGGGTACCCGGTAACGGGTATCCCTACCGCGACATTATTTTGCGGAGGCCGTTTTTTTTCAAGTCATCTTGTTGCCGTTGTCTGTAACCATTTGCTGTTCCTGCAAAAACAGGGAAATTTCAGAAGGATCGCTGCCAGTCCGGAGAATCGTTATCTAATAAAATGTAATATACTGAAGTACAGTGCATTTATTCTGAGTGGAGTGATTATGAATACGGGTTTAAGGCAGGTTCTGCGATATGCAGGCGTCCCGGTTGACGCCGCTGAACCGGTGCGCCGGCAATTCGGTAGCCGCCTGATTTTAATCGTGACGGTTGCTCTTCTTCCGCTGTTGATTGTTGACGTCCCTCAGTGGCTATTTGTGCTCTCTCAGATTATCTGGGGAAGCGGTATGTACATTGGTATCTCCGTGGCCAGTGATAAACCAGATCGCCGATAAGCTCAGAACGAGAGGTCTCCCGGGCCGCCTGGTGACGGGCAGCTGATAAACTGGCGCCATGCCATCAACACCGGATAAGGACGTCGCCGGCTTGTCTTTGCCGCCGGCTCCGCTTTGTCCGGCCCCCTCCCTCCGGTCTGCGGCCTTTATACGCAGCCATCGCGTCGCGATGCCAGCTTCTGCTTTTCTCCCTGCGCTCGTAAACCGCGACAGGGGACCTCATGTTGTATCTCCTGCATCGCTTCGGGTAGTGCCGTGCCTTCACTTTAGCCCGGCCGCTGCAGATGCAAGGGTTCGCTGGCGCCGCCATCCTCGCCCGGTCGCAGTTTTTTTATGAAGCTCGCCGTTCTTCCCGTCGTTTTCTCGCTCAGGCGAGGGGAAAACCCTGCCGGCAGGTCAGCCCGCGACGCTCTACGAGGCGCTGGTGAAGGACTATACCGGACGGACCCCGGAGGCACAGTCGCAGACGCTGGTGATCACCCATCTGAATAATGACCGGCGGGCGCTGAACAGTCTGATCCATGACGCACGGCGGGAGAACGGGGAAACCGGCAAAGAGGAAATCACCCTGCCGGTGCTGGTCACGAGTAACATCCGAGACGGTGAACTGCGCAAACTGTCGACCTGGACGGCTCACAAGGAGGCTGTGGCGCTGGTTGATAACGTATACCACCGTATCAGCAAAGTGGATAAGGATAATCAGCTGATCATCCTGACAGACAGTGACGGAAAGGAGCGATATATCTCACCCCGGGAGGCATCGGCAGAAGGCGTCACGCTTTATCGTCAGGAAAAGATCACCGTGTCTCAGGGGGACCGAATGCGCTTCAGCAAAAGTGACCCGGAGCGCGGCTATGTGGCCAACAGTATCTGGGAGGTGCAGTCTGTTTCGGGTGACAGTGTCACGCTATCTGATGGCAAACTCACCCGTACGCTGACCCCGAAGGCGGATCAGGCGCAGCAGCATATCGACCTCGCCTACGCCATCACCGCCCACGGCGCCCAGGGGGCCAGCGAACGGTATGCCATCGCGCTGGAAGGGGTGGCCGGTGGTCGGGAACAGATGGCCAGCTTTGAGTCTGCCTATGTGGCTTTATCCCGCATGAAACAGCATGTTCAGGTCTACACCGACAGCCGTGAGGGCTGGATAAAGGCCATCAAGCATTCTCCTGAGAAAGCGACGGCGCACGATATTCTGGAACCCCGTAACGACCGGGCGGTGAAAACCGCCGATCTGCTGTTCGGGCGGGCAAGGCCACTGGATGAAACCGCCGCTGGCCGGGCAGCCCTGCAGCAGTCCGGTCTGGCACAGGGAAGTTCACCAGGAAAATTCATTTCTCCGGGGAAAAAGCTGTCTCTTATACACATCTCCGAGCCCACGAGA